>Ga0256842_1002076_pt1 | contig 14918 bp, 8 predicted proteins | sample 4559240metaG_FD_185973 | JGI IMG/M metagenome (GOLD analysis project Ga0256842, IMG submission 185973) | Hydrothermal vent microbial communities from Guaymas Basin, Mexico - 4559-240 | ecosystem: Environmental > Aquatic > Marine > Hydrothermal vents | place: Mexico: Guaymas Basin | collected...
TTCCCTTCGGGCCGAGGGTAGTCCTTATGGTCTCGGCTATGATTCTTGCAGCCAGAATGTTAAGCCTCTGAGCATCCCTACCAACGTACCTCTGAGTCCCCTCAGGCAAAATAACAACCGGCTGTCCTGCAAGCTGGGCCATCCCCTCTCACCTCCGTCTATATTTGTTTTTGGCCTTTGAGACATTTTAGTTACCATTCGTATTGTCCACTTTATCATTCCTTTAGCTTATTTATAAAGTTTTCGGTTCAAATATTGAGCAGGACAACCCCCAAGGAAATGTTGTAGAGGGAAGGTAACCAGACTTGGAGAAGGAGAAACCTCAAAGTTACATCCCTTGGGTATAGCCCGGAGTAAAACGGCAGAATCCTTGACCAGCTTTCATTAAGAATAACAAAGAGCCCGTTCCCAAGGAACATGTAACCCAAGACTTTTTGCATTGGATAGTTGTAGATTAGCATAACCTTTGCTATCCCATAAGCCGCCCTAGGGCTGAAGATGGCAGTTGTGACGTAAGTAACGCCCAGAGAGTCCAAACCAAGCTTCCCAAGTACGGGAGACAGAGCAAGGGTCATCCTATCCAAGACACCAAATTTAAGCATAAAAATCACCAAGAGGAACGGAGGAGTGAACCTTAAAGCGAACTTCAGCGAGGCTTTCAATCCTTTGGTAAACCCCTTCTTGAAAGCCTTCCTTGAAAGGTTGAGCTTAATTTTCTTGCTTTTAGTCTTTGCTTTTATACCCCTGTATCTCCTGCGTCCGATTACCAAAACAACAAGAACAAGGAGAAAATCAAAGAGAATCCTCAGACCAATGAAATAAAGCGCTATAATCCCCAAGAGGGGTAGAAGCACGGGCAAGTAGTAGCGATAAATATACATAATCCTCAAAGGCAGATTTGAGGCGAGTATAGCTATGTAAATATCAACCGGCTCAACTAACCCCTCCCTTAACGAGGCGGAGGCATTTGCGTGAGCAACCCTTGGGCTGACTAAATACAGTACGGGAACTGGCGTTAAAGCGGGATGAATGCCAAGCTTTGCTATCTTGGAAGTTTTAGCCCCGATGAGCTTTATCAGGTTGGTCTCACTCAAAATTTCGGCTAAAATATACCCAAAAGTAATCGAGGCCATCGAAATTGAGTAGAGCTTTAAGAAGTTCAAGCTCTCACACCCTGTAAACTCTGGCGTTTGCGACCTCCTTTAACAATGGAACGTACGAAACGCCCGGATTTATCCCCCTGCCCCTCGTGTCATAAACGTTGAGCTCGATGTCTTTTTTCCTTAAGGTTTTTGCGAGCTCGATTATCTCATCCTTGATTCGCTTTCCAAAAAGAGGAACGTTCGCCTTCCCGTCGGTTATTAAAAAAGCCCTAACCTTCAGGGATTTATCTTTTCTCCTTTCGCGTTCGGCGAGCAGAAGAAGGTTGTATAAGGCAGAACTCAAAGGCGTTCTACCCCCAGTTGGAACACTTTCTATTTTCTCAAGCACTTCCCAGTAGTTCTTGGTTGGAGGAACAAATATCTCCGCCCGATTGCCTTTTGCAACTATCAAGGCCATCTTTGACTTTTTGATGTAGCCGTTCTCGACGAGCTTTTCAGCTATTCCCTTCGCGATGCTGATTCTCTTCTGCACGGCCATACTCCCGCTCGAATCCAAGAGCAGAACCCAGAGCGTCGGTGCCTTTGCCTTCCTGACCCTAACGCGAATGTCGTTTAAATCTAGCTTTATTGGAGGCTTTTTACCGTTCAAAACTGCCCAGACCAAAGAGTTATAAAAATCAACGTCTTTAATTTCGCCGTTGGCGGGTGGGAGATACGAAACTGGAATGCCTTTGGGAAAGTTTATCACCGTAACGCTGACGTCCCTTGAAGAGCGGTATCCCGGGGATTCATTCCAATCAAAGTTTTTGCTCTCTATCCTTGGGATTTTGGTCTCGCTCGGATGAAAATTCTGCTCTAAATTTCCAATCCCTTGACTTCGATGCTCCCCACCTCTCCTTTCATTTTCTTCCTTCTTGTGCTCGTGCTTGTGGTCGTGTTTATGGTCGTGATTGTGCCCCTTATCATCTTTAGGCTTTGGAGGCTTTATTTGGGGCGGTTTCTGGAAGGGTTTATCCCTTAAACGATGCGGTAAAGCCAGTTCCATAGCCTTTTCCAAGTCTTCCAGTGAGACTCTCCTCCTTCCGTTTAAAGCAGCTATCGCCTTGGCAGTCTTTATCGTGGCTATCTCAGCCCTGTTGGTCTTTATGCCCAAATTAACAACGGTTTCAGCCAAAAGCTTCAGCAAATCGTCGCTTATCTCAACTTTGGGCAAAAGCTTCCTCGCTTTAACAATCTTCTCCGTGAGCTTTTTCTCCTCGCTCTCGTACTTTCTGTAAAAGCTTATTGGGTCTTCGTGGAACTCTTCAACGCGCTTGACTATCTCTATCCTCTCCTCAGGGTTCATAGGCGCTGAAACCTCAACACATAAACCGAATCTATCAAGGATTTGAGGCCTGAGCTCGCCCTCTTCTGGGTTCATGCTCCCAACGAGGATAAAGCGGGCCGGATGTCTGAAGGAAATCCCTTCCCTTTCTATGGTGTTCCACCCCATTGCGGCAGCATCTAAGAGTGAATCGGCTATATAGTCGTCGAGGAGGTTGACCTCATCGATGTAGAGAACGTTCCTGTTCGCTTCCGCCAGAATTCCGGGCTGCAGTGCTTTTCTCCCTTCTTTTAAAAACTTCTCGACGTCAACGGTTCCGACCAATCTATCTATGGTAATGCTCAACGGCAGGTCTACAACGCGCATTTTCCTCTTTGATACTGGCAGTTCTTCTCCCCTCTCGTATCGCTCGTAACAGCTGTCGCACATCTCTAAAGGATTTCTCGGATTGCAGTTGAAGGGGCAATCTGCCACAACTTCGATTTCTGGTAGGATGTTGGCTAAAGCCCGGACCATTGTAGACTTCCCGGTTCCCTTGTCCCCTTTCAACAAAACTCCGCCAATCAGAGGGTTAACGGCAACCGCCAGCAGTGCCAGTTTGGCCTTTTCCTGTCCGACTATTGCAGAGAACGGGAAAACTAAGCGTTTTTCACGAGCTTCCATATTCACCACCCTCCTAAATCTCTTCTTCAAGCATCCCGTCCAGCTCAAGGTATCTGTCCTCAAGTTCTTCTAAAATTTCCTCATCAGCGTCCCAGTAACCCCTCTTATTCGCTTCAAGGAGCCTTTCGAGTATTTCCTTTGTCGCATACGGATTGCTTTCCTTTAGCCTTTCGAACATTTCCTCATCGAGCACGAACCTTTCAGCAACTTTGTCCCACACCCAGTTCTCCACTGCATTTGTAGTTGCCGCCAGGCCGAGCAGGTTCTCGATTCTCTCGGCTATCTTTTGCACCCCTAGAAACTCGTGCTTCAGCATCTCGTTTATCCACTTCGGATTGAGGATCCTCGTCACAGTTCCTCTTTCTATTGACTCTTTAACGTCTTCAACCTTTACAACTTCCCTCGTAGTGTCCGCTATGAGCATCTCCGGCTTCTCTCCCTTGAGGATTTCAACGGATTTTGACAGGCCACCAAAGAACTCGTAATAGTGGTCTAAATCAGTAATCTCGTAGTCGTGGGAGTCCCTAACCTGCGAAACGAGGTCCACTTTCCTCAAGAGGCCTTTGAAGAGCTCATGCGCCTCCTGGGAATAGTGTCCCTTCGTGTATACGTAACCCATGGATGAGATATAAGCCTCTGCCAGATCACCCTCTTCCTCCCAGATGCTGTCCTCGACGAGCTGGAGCAGTCTAGTGCCGTATTCAGTTGAAGTTGGGCCGAAAATCCTCGCCTTTGCCAGCTCTCCATAGCTGCTCAACTCTTTTGCATGCTTTTTCACGAAGTTCATTTCCTCAGGCTCATCAAGCTCCGCGACAAGTCTAAACGCTTTATCGAGAAGCTCCATGACGTTTGGAAACATCTCCCTGAAGAAACCGCATATCGTAACGACGACGTCTATCCTCGGCCTTCCAAGTTCCTCAAGCGGAATTACCTCAAGCTTCTTCTCCCACGGGCTTACATGAACGACTCTGACTCCAATATATTCCAGTATCTGAGCTACCGTCTCCCCGTAGGTTTTTGCGGTCTCAAACCCCCAGAGAACCACACCGACGCTTTCCGGATACTTCCCGTGCTTTTCCAAGTATTTCTTTATCGTTGCCTCGGCTATTCTCTTCCCTCTCTCAATGGCGGACTCCGTGGGAACTTTCAGCGGATCAAATGCGTAAATGTTCCTCCCCGTTGGCAAAACATCAGGATTCCTTATGACGTCTCCCCCAACGGAAGGCTCTATGTAATGACCGTTCAGACCTTCAATCAGGTTCTCAAGCTCCAGGGAGTTATCTGCAAACTTTTTGGCCACCTCGAGGGCATATTTTAGCGTCTCCTCGTACTCAGGGAATCTTTCGCCCCTTAGGAACCGCTTAACGATTTCTCTTGCCTCTTCGTCAATTTCTTTGAGTTTTGATGGGTTGCTAAGGACTTCTTCATAGTTTAACCCCTTCCTCTCGGCGATTAGCCTGTTCAGGGACTTTATCTTCCCTCTGTCGTATCTCGCTATAAGCGTTATAAAGTCTTCCAGCTCCTCCAGACTGTATTTTTCCCCGATTACGTGCAGGCCCTTCGGGATTATCGAGCGCTTGTATTCGTAGAGTTTTGCCTCTATTTCGTCCAGGTTGCCCCCAAGATTCAACTTTTCCGCAAGCTCTAACGCCTTTCTCTTTGCTATCTCAGCCCTCGGCTCGTCTTTGCCCGAAGCCTCCTTGTACTCGTTTAAGAGATCCTCAAGCCTTGCGTATTCCTCGTAGAGCCCGGAGGTCGTGTAGGGAGGGGAGTTGTAGCTGATTAAAGTTCCATAAAGCCTCCTTTTGGCTATCGTCGCTTCAGAGGTGTTCACAACGTGGTAGACGTAGAGATTCGGCATCGTTCCGATTAAGATATCGGGAAAGCATTTCGAGCTCAGTCCTATCTCCTTCCCCTTTGTGAATTCAGCGGTTCCGTGGGTTCCAAGGTGGATAACGCAATCGGCCTTAAACACTTTTTCAATCCACTTGTAGAAGGCTATGTACTGGTGGTGGGGTGGCTTGGTCTTGTCGTGAATTGCCGAATGGAGGTCTTCGCCGCTTAGGGGAGGCCTCGAAGGCTGAACCCCAACGAAAACGTTTCCCAAGATTACCCCAGGGATTAGAATACCCCTTTCATCCACCATTATCTCTCCCGGTGGCTCTCCCCAGTATCTTATGACTTCCTCCCTAACGTCCTCAGGCAGCTCGTTGAAATATTTCAAATACTCCTCAAGGCTCATTCTCGGGCATTCAATTTTTTCAGGGGGATAGAGCTTTGGATTGAATAGCCTTCTTTCAACAAACAGATCCTTTACCTTTGCTTTTTCTACGGTATATCCTTCTTTCTCAAGCCTTTCGAGGATTCTCTCTACGCTCGCGAAGGTGTCCAAATAAGCGGCGCTACCGAGGTTTTCCTCTCCAGGTGGATAGTTGTAGATGATTATTGCGATTCTCTTGTCTTTGTTCGGCTTTCTCTTAAGCTCAAGCCACTTATTGACCCTACTTGCAAATTTCTCAACCCTATCAATAATCGGAACTACTTCCTCGTCCCTGACCCCGCATATCGGAATCGGCTCAACCCCACCGTCCATCTCAGGCAGTTCAACTGTGGTTATGGTTTGGATTACGTTCAATCCCCTCTCGCTCCTCTCCCAGTCCTCTATCTTTTGCGTAAACATCATGGCAGGTGTGAAGAGCTTTGCCTTTCTCTTCTTCAGAAGCTCTATCGTTGGCCTTGGATCGCCTCCCAAAGGGCCTCCATTCAGCCTGAACCATAGGAGACTTATTATCGCGTCAACATCGCTAAAGTATTCCTCAATGGCCTTTAGTCCGAGTATTCCCTCCGTGTAAACGGGTATCACGTTCGCATCAAGCCTTTTTATAAGCTCCTTCAGAGTTTCCAGGCACTGTTCAAAGTGCATTCCCCCGTAAAACAGCACGCCAACCGTGGGTTTGTCTGGATCGAGGGTGGGTTTGTAATCGAACCCGTAAATTGGGTGGTAAATCCCGCGCTCCGGAAACTCTATTGGATCGGCAACGTCTACATCTGCTCCAAACCTCTTGGCTATGAGCAAGAACATGTTTTTGTAGTTCTCGTAGCCCCCGTTGGCCCAGTATTTCATCAGCTTTATGTAATCCCTCCCGTCCCTAAAGGCCCTGAACGGAAGGACTTTTCCAAGCCCTTCAATTATCTTCTGTATCCTATCTATCCTTTTCTTCATCGTTTCTGGACTGCTCACTACGGCACTGCCCCTTGCCGGCATCTTGAACTTTCCAAGCTTTGCTTTGGCCATTAAACTTGACCCGCCGACTAAAACTACCACGTCTTTTTCCCCGTAATCCACTTGTGTCAGTATGCTCGGATCTCCCCTGACGTCTATTAAAACGACGTCCGCCCAATCAACGAGCTTTTGAAACTCCTCGGTACTATACTTGTCCAGATCGTAGGAGTACACCAGCTTGACATCTGCATAGTCCCTGACTCCTTCAATTGCTCTCTTAATGCTCTTGTTCACGACCGTTGAGATTAGGAGTATCCTCACCCTTTTATCTTTCGCCATAGTTCCTCAACCTCTCTCAGGTTCTCGCTCCAGTGCTCATCATCCCCAGCCGTGTAAATTTCAATCGTTCCACCTTGGACTTCTCCTTCACCAAGGTTCTCCTCCAAAATTCCCTCAATCTCGGAGTAAATCTCCCTAAGCCTCTCGATGAGTTCATCGCTCGTATTCCACAAGCCGCGCTCATAAGCTTCGATCAAGCGCCTTGCGATTTCCTCAATGGCGTATGGATTGTGCTCCTCGAACCATCTCCTCATTTCTTCATCGAGAACGTATTTTTGGGCAATTTCATCAAAAATCCAGTCTTCAACGAGCTTTGTCGTTGCCTCCCAGCCGTAGAGGTGAAGGATCTTCCTTGAGAACTCGCTCGCTCCCCTGTAGCCGTGCTTCTTCATCTCCTCAATCCACCTGTCGTTGAGTAGCTTTGCCCTAACGACCCTTTCAAGCTCAACTTTCATATCAACTATTTTGACATCGCTTATGTCCCTTGTGTCAACCTGGATTATGTCCACGTTTTTGCCTGTTAAAGCATCAACTGCCGTCTTAAAGCCCCCGTGATAAGCGAAGTAGGAGCAACAGTTCGTTAGATCGTGCTCGTCACTTATGTGGTTCCTGTTCACTACTTCAACGGTTTTAAGGTTCAGAACTAAGGAATCGTGGGCCTCTACCCCAAAGTTATCTTTTCCATAGGCGTAACCGCTCCACTGAACCCAGACCTTTGCTAAATCTTCTTCGCTCTTCCAGCCGGAAGACTCAACTGCCAAGTTCACGCCGGCTCCATAGGCTCCGGGCGGGGCGGAGAAAACTCTAAACCTTGCAAACCTCTGGGCTTCTTCAAAGCTCTTGCCGAGTTCAACAAGCTTTTTTATGTGCTCGATGTAGTGCTTTTTGATGTAGTTCTTCTCCAGAGGTTCATCCAGCGTTACGACTTTCTCTATTGCCTCGTCAATCAAGTAGATATAGTTTGGCAGTGTGTCCCTCACGATTCCGCTAATTCTGACAACCACGTCAATCCTCGGCCTTCCAAGTTCCTCAAGCGGAATCACTTCAAGCCCAGCAACCGTGTCTCCTTTCCAGATTGGTCTGACTCCAATCAAATAAAGGATTTGGGCTATCTGCTCTCCATCAGCCTTGTAGCCGTCTATGCTCCAGAGAACCTGCCCAACGCTCTCAGGATACCTCCCATGCTTTTCTTTGTAGGCCTTCAAGAGTTTTTGAGCAGTTTCAACCCCTATCTGCCAAGCCGCCTTAGTCGGCAGTGTTCTCGGGTCAACCGCATAAAAATTCCTCCCGGTCGGCAAAATCTCAAACTTTCCCCTCGTTACCGCGCCCGAAGGACCGGGCTCAACGTATTTCCCACTCACTCCCTTCAAGAAGCCGTCGTATTCTTTTTCACATTCAGTTATTTTCTCCGCAACTTCAAGGGCTTTCTTAAATGTCTCTTCAAGCTTTTCTTTCTCCCTTACTTTGAACCCGAACTTTTCAACCTCTTCTTTGATGACGTCGAAGCCCTCTCCATTGAGCAAGCGCTCCAAGCTTTTAACAGCTATTTTGTGGAGGATGCCCAGTAGCTCTCTGTTTGTAAACCCATCTGTCATTCCCAAGGGGTTCTTCCTTACCTCGTCGTAGTTCAGGCCTATTGCCTCGGCTATAACGCGCCTAATTGAGGGGGAGACGTAAGAGTCGTAAGCCATTGCTGTGGCAACGTATTCCGCCAATCTCTCGGGCTCTTTTGGTGGGTGCCCAAAGATGTGAAGGCCGAGGTTTATCTGAGAACCCCTCATCAGCTCGATGTACCTATGGATTTCCTCTATCGTCCCCTCTTCGTCTTCTGGATTAGTTATTCTCAGCTTGTTTTCCTTGGCTTTCTCTAAAATCTGTTCGTAAATCTTCCGTCTCCTTGCTTCGTCCCCCAAGTTTTTCGCCTTGGCATACTGATTTAGAAGGGAGTCCAGATCGTCCAGAACCTCTGCCATCGCCACCGGAGGATAAATGTGATCTATCAATGTTGCGTAACTCCGTCTCTTGGCTATGACACCTTCCATTGGGTTTGAAACAGCATAAACGTATAAGTGTGGAACGTCATCCAAGCTCGCCTCGGGAACGCAGGAAGGCGAAAGCCCAACACTTTTTCCTGGCCTAAACTCCAAAGCGCCGTGGGTTCCGAAGTGTATTATCACGTCGGCACCAAATTTGCGCGTTATCCACCGGTAAACAGCCCACCACTGGTGGGGAGGAACTATTGTGGGATCGTGCAGGATCCTGCAAACTTTTCCATCGCACCTCGGTCCAGCACAGCCGAACTTTGGCTGAGGCGTTATGAAGACGTTTCCAAACCTTATTCCGGGAACAACGAACTTCCCGTCATACACCATTCCAACGAGGGCTTTGTCAACTTTCCCCGCTAGGACGTCCTCCGGCCTTCCCCAATCCTTAATGATTCTCTCCCTCAAGTCCTTGGGAAGCTCATTGAACCACTCTAAATAATCCTCCAGTCCCACAAAGTCAATTGCTCCCCCACTCCTGACGATTTCTTCCACACTTGTCCACCTGAACTCGCTTATCGCTTTTCTCGCCAAAATCAGCCGTACTAACTCCTCCCCGCTTTTTGGCAGGTTTTCGCCAACATAGTAGCCTTCTTCTTTCAGCCTGTATAGGAGTCTAACGATGCTCTCCGGGACATCCAGTCCCATTCCCACCGCAACATTGGCCTCAAGTCCCTTACAGGGAGGATTTATCAAAATTATCGCTATCTTAACGTCTCTCTTTGGCTTTTTCCTCAGTTCAACCCACTTCTTCACCCTTTTGGCGAGGTATTTCATATGCTCTTCATAAGGTTCCCCAACCTTGTAGCCCTCGATGTTCTTAGTTCCAGCTATGAATATCGGCTCAATTGCCCCCGCAACCTCCGGGATAATCACTCCGTAAACTTGGGTCATGTAATCGACGCCCTCTTTTTCCTTCCACTCTTTGACGGACTGATAATAAGACCTTAGTGGAGCAAAAACCGGGACATTGAGCTTCTGCAGATTCTTTAGATCAACCGTGCCGAAGGAGATTAAGCTCACAAGGGCCTCGATAACTGGCTTCTCATCCTTCATGAAGAACTCTTCAACCGTCTCGCTTTTCTCTTTTCCAAGACCCGTCGTCGAGTCTTTTCCATATGTGAAGACCGGTATTACTCCAAACCCTTCCCCTTCGAGGGCTTTTATTAGCTTCTCAATCGGTTTAAAATCCTTGTAAAGCCAGGTGCTTCTCCAGAAGAGAACTCCAACGAGCGGTCTTTTCTTGTAGACAGTTAAATACTCGTCCAAGCTCTCAAAAACTCCATAATCTGGGTGATAAATTCCATGCATGGGGACCTCTTTTGGCTCTTCATACTCAATTTTCTTTCCAGTTAAGCTTGCTAAGAACCTGGCTAAGTTCCTTAGATTCTCCTCACCGCCGAGGACGTAGTAGGATTTAGCCTTGATCAGAACCTCCTCCGGGACGTTCGCCAGGTTCTCCAGGCCAGCACAGGCAATTACTTTAGCCCTGCTTTCTTTGATACTTTTCTCCACCACTTTGGGAAGCTCGTAGGCGTAGATGAAGATTACCTCAGCTTTTTCGACTTTTTCGAGCTCCTTTTCGCAGTTCTGGTCTGTCAAAACACTCCCTTCGATTTTTTCCTCCTTCAATATCTTCTCAAGCAGGGGCAAAGGTCTCGCGCCGTAGCCCAGTATGAAGCATATCATATAATCACCTCCGTTCTTGGCATGACGAGCCTGAAGTCGTTAAACTCCAGAATGTGAACCGGAACACCGTAAACTTCCTCAAGCACGTCTTCTCTCAAAACATCGTTAGGTTTTCCAACGACCCTGACCTTTCCCTCTTTGACAAGGGCAATCTTGTCTGAATAAAGTGAGGCCAGATTCGGGTCGTGGAGTGTTATGACGGCTGATATACCCTTCTCCTTTGCCAGCCTCTTCACTATTCCGAGAACCTTCACCTGATTTTTGAAATCCAAGTGTGCTGTGGGTTCATCTAAGAGGAGAACTTTTGGCTCCTGAACTAAGGCTCTCGCTATTAGGACGAGCTGTAGCTGACCCCCGCTCAGCTGGGTGTAGGGCCTATCTTTAAAGCGCTCCATTCCTAAAAGCCTGAGCTTTTCGAGAGCTTTTTCATAATGCTCTTCCCTTGGGCTTTCAAAAACGCCAAGCTGAGAAGCCAAGCCCATGACTACAACGTCCAAAACGGTGTAGGGGAAAGGGGGATGATGTGACTGTGGAACGTAGCCGGCTAACTTGGCCCTCTCCTTCAAAGGGAGCGAGTGAAAGTCCTTGCCATCTACGAAAACACATTTTTTCTTTGGCCTCAACAATCCGTAGATGGTCTTCAAAATCGTGGTCTTCCCACTGCCGTTTGGACCCAATAGAGTTAAAATCTCACCTTCTTTAACCTCAAGGCAGACGTCTTCAACACTGAAATTACCGTAGCTGAAGGATAGGCCTTTGACCTCAAGCATTCCAACCACCGCCCGTCTTTCTCAGCAGGTATGCAAAAAATGGAATTCCGAGGAGGGTCGTTAAGATACCGATTGGTATCTCATAGGTGGCAATTGACCTCGCCAACGTATCTGCCAAAACCATGAAAGAAGCCCCTACAGTCATTGTTAGAGGTATCAGTGTTTTGTGATCTGGCCCAAAAGCCATTCTAACCATGTGAGGGATCATTAGACCGACCCACCCAATTATTCCGCAGAAGGCAACGGAAACAGCCGTTATGAGGGAGACAATTACGATGAGGGCAAACTTCAACTTTTCAGTTTCAACCCCAACGAGCTTGGCCTCCTCCCCAAAGGATAAAACGTTCAGATGCCAGCGCATTAGGCATATTAGCACGCATCCAAAGAGTATCACCGGGAAGGCCACCTTGACCGAATGCCAGTCAGCGTCTGCAAAGCTTCCCATAAGCCAGTAAACAACGCTCGCCAATTTTTCGTGCTCCATAAGAAACTTTAACAAGGAAGTCAATGCGGAAAAAAATGCGTTAACTATAACACCAGCAAGAACTAGCGTGACCGGAGTTATCCTTCCGCCTATTTTAGCGAGAGATGTCGTTAGAAGCACTGCGAGCAGGGCAAAGACAAACGCTAAGGGGGCAACACCCGGACTCAAAGATAGCCCTATGGCCAAGGCGGCACCAAAAGCCGCTCCAGAGGAAACCCCCAAGATGTAGCTGTCAAGCAGGGGGTTCCTAAATATTGCTTGGAGTACTGCTCCAGAAACTGCTAAAGCCGAGCCAACGGCCATTGCCAAGAGAACTCGGGGAAGTCTTATTTTAAAGAGAACCGTTTGATAAACACTCGGATATGGAATTTGAACATTAAAGTAGAGCTTTCCAAAGGTTATTTTAGTCAAAATTCCGGAAATAGTCTGAAGGGTCTTTAATAGCACCATGTTCACGATGGCAAAAAATGGTATGTGATACGCTCCGATAAACAGGCTTATGAAGAATGCAAAGACTGGAGAGACTAAAAGAAAGAGAAAGAGTGGCTTTTTCACAATCATCCCTCCATGCCGTAGAACCTTTTAAGGAGCTCTTCCTGTATCGGCCTCCAGTCCAGATAGTACTCTGGATAAATTAACCCGCCAATCTGGTAGAGACCGACTACTATCCTTGGTCCCCAGTCCAAGAACCCCTTAGAACCAGCTAAGATGCCATAAACATGCCCTTCTTTGACCGCTTTAATCTCCCTCCATCTTGGATCGTTCTTTATGGCGTTTATGGCTTCGTCAATCTTTTTCTGACTGAAGGAGGTTACTATTATCACGTCAGCCTTATTTCCCCAGTAGGTTATTATCTTCTCCAAATCGAGCTTTGGCCATGGAGTACCAAATTCTTTGTCAAAAGCTAAGTTGTGAGCGCCAACGAGCTCGACGATACTTGCCCATGCGCTTCCCTTGGCGTAAACAGTGATTGGCCCACTTATGTCCTTTGGAGCGCTTATCAAAAGAACGTTCTTTCTCTTATCTGCTGGAATCTTAGCGACGGTTTCCTTTATGGCGTTGAGCTTTTCCATCATCCAGTCTGAGAGTTTCTTAGCTTCCTCCTCTTTCCCAAAAACCTTTCCTAAGAGCTTAACAACCTTAATGTTGTCCTCAACATTTTTTGCAGTCAGTGCTATAACCGGAATTCCGAGCTCTTCAGCCTTCTTAATCGTTTCCGCATCTTTGTATTTGCCACCATACCAGTCGACTATTAGGAGATCCGGATTCAAACTGGCAACTGTTTCCCAGTTTAAACCCTTGAAGTTACTTCCAACCTTTGGTTTCTTTTTGACATCCTCTGGAATGTATGGGTCGTACGGAACATAGTTCCCAATCCCCACAATTTTGTCATCCAAACCGAGTATGTGAAGGATTTCCGCCCAGTAACTGGAAATCACTATGACCCTCTGGGGAGGCTTCTCTATTGTGACCCTTCTTCCAGCGAAGTCCGTAATTGTTACTGGGTAAGTTGTTTTCCCTGAAGAAACAGTTGAAGTTGGAGTTTTGCTCGGAGAGGAGCTCTGTGTTGGGGTTCTGACTGTGGAGTGGTTTGTGGTTATACAGCCAGCGCTAAGCACGCTAAAAACCAAAACCTCTATCAAAAATAGGGCCCACAAAGTTTTGCTATTTCTCATTAATTTCACCCCTAAATCGTGTTACTATTTTTTGTTTTGGTGTTATCAAAAGATGAATTATAACAATTTCGGAAACACCAAGTTTTTAACCTATAGTTTTTAAGAAAAATGAAAAAGGATTCAAGGAGAATAGTTAGTGTTCACGTGAACCTCGAGGCCGAGCTCCTCAAGCTTTTCCCTCAGCTCTTCGATCTCTTCTCTTCTCGGCCAGCAGTGCTTCGAGCACCACTCCTCATCCCGCGGGTTCGTTAAAGGCCTTCCGACGAGCGGATTCAGGACGACGTAGAAGTCCGTTTTAATCCTCCTTAGGCCCTCCTCGATGTACGACCACTGCTCAAGATTCCTTGCCACTGGAATTCTGAGCTCGAGCGGAACTCCATAGTCAGAAACAACTTCAAGGCCCTTAAGAAAGAGCTTCCAGAGCGTTAGCGAAGCTTTTTCGGGGAGGCCGTAGAGCGAAGGCGGTGCCTTGAGGTCGGTTGCTATATGGTCCACGAGACCTGCCTTCAGAAGCTTTTCCAAGGGGCCGACGAGGGTTAGGTTCGTGTTGAGGCTAACTGGAACGTCGAGTAGCTTGACCTCGGCGAGGAGCGAGTCCAGCTCTTTCCATTGCATTAGCGGTTCCCCACCCGTGACGTGGAAGTAGTCTATGAGGAACGCGCTCGCCTCAAGCTCGTCGAGGAGGGCTTTTCTATTGAGGGGGAAGCAGTCGAGACCTTCAGCTATGCGCCAGTTGTGGCAGAACGGACATTTGAGGTTGCATCCGCAGAGCCAGAGCGTGAAGGTTACCTTTCCGTGAACGTCTACCATGCTGACGCTCTTCCAGCCGGCTGTAAGCATTTCAATCACCCTAAACGAATGAGTAGTGCCTCCTCGTCCAGAACTCCTTCTTCCTGTAGGGGTTCCAGTTCTTGAGAGGCCTGTAATAGCCGATTATCCTGCTCCATATCTCGACGTTCTCGCTTCCACATCTTGGACAGTGGGTGTGCAGACCTGTGGTTGAGTGACCGCAGGCGTTGCATACTGTAATCGCTGGAGTGTAGCTCCAGTAAACCAGCTCTGTCCTCATGAGCCTCTTCGTGAGCTTTGCCAGCGCCTCGGGGTCAGGTTCTTCGCCGAGGAAGATGTGCATCATCACTCCGCCGGTAAAGCTCTTCTGAACTCTCTCCTCCACCCGTATCCTGTCGGCGAGCTCGAGGGAGCCGTAGTAGGGCGCTATACTGGTTGAGTAAATCGGATTCTCGGGATCGCTGAGGTACTCCTTAAGCTCAGGGAACTCGCGCATGTCCTTTATGGCAAGTTTTGCAGCTGCGCTCTCCCCTGGAACCTCCTCAACGTTCCAGGGCGTTCCAGTTTCTCTCATCCATTCCCTTGCCTTTGCCGTCGCGAACTCCACTATCTCCTTCATCAGCTCGGCTGCCTTTAGCCAGTCCTTCCTCGTTCCCTCCTCCCAGAGCTTCGGATCGTTGAGGTAAATCGAGGCAGCTTCCGGAAGGCCGAGGATTCCGATTGTGTTGAAGTGGCTCCTCGGAAACTCCTCGAGGTAGAGGCGAATCATGCTGTACATGTGCTTGTAAGAAGTAATCAGCCTCACGTAGCGCTCCC
>Ga0256842_1002077_pt1 | contig 14918 bp, 12 predicted proteins | sample 4559240metaG_FD_185973 | JGI IMG/M metagenome (GOLD analysis project Ga0256842, IMG submission 185973) | Hydrothermal vent microbial communities from Guaymas Basin, Mexico - 4559-240 | ecosystem: Environmental > Aquatic > Marine > Hydrothermal vents | place: Mexico: Guaymas Basin | collected...
AAGTATTCAGGTTTTGAAATCACAGGAGAATAAAATCCTTTTCGATTATTGGAATTATGCCATTGAGGTTAAAGATAGCACCATGATTTATGAGTATAAAATCCGTAAGATTGAGTTAAAAACTTATGATACAGACGATGCTCGAATAGTGAAAATGAAAGCTAGAATTAAAGCTATGGAAGATGGTATTGATAAATATGTTGCTTATCAAGCCAAAAAATACCCCAATAGTTTCGCACCTAAATTACTTAAGGCTTATATGATTCCTGAAATTGATAGTTATAACCAAAAACATCCCAATAAAAAGTATAGTAGTGAGCAAGCCTTTCTAAAGGATCACTTTTTTGATAATATTGATTTTAACGACGAGCGATTTCTGCAAACAAAAGTTATTTATACAGTAATAAATGATTATATAAAAACTTTTGGTCAGCCTGCTGCTACTGTTAATTATAATGCCGTAATTGATAAGGTATTAAGTACTGCCGTTGTAAATAATAAGGTGTACGAATATTGCTTAGATCTTTTCTTTAGAACTTTCGAAACAAGTATTTATGAGAATGTGATGGTACATTTAATCGATGATTATTATTTGCCTTATTACTCGTTATCGGGGGTGAATACAACTTATTATTCGCATCTTTCGGAAAGAATAAAAGCCCTAAAACCTGGCAAAAAATCGCCAAATATTATTCTTAAGGATACATCAGGAGTATTGCACAACCTTTATGAAACTGATGCTAAGGCCAAAATGATAGTATTCTATAGTAGCGATTGTCCGCATTGCGAAGATGCCTTGCCTGGCCTGCTAGAAATCTTTACTATGTATCAAGAGCAGGGCTTAATAGCTTATGGAATTGCTATTGATGATGATAAGGAATTGTGGAAGCGCGAAATTAGAAAATTTAGTATGAACTGGACTTCGGTGTCTGATCTTAAAGGACTGCTTAGCCCATATATGGATGAATTTAATATTCGTACAACACCATATATTATGATACTAAATAAGGATAATATTATTATGAAAAAACCATCTGATACCAACGAAATTCATAGCACTTTGGTTCAGTTATTAAACGAAATTTAAAGAATGAAAAAAATAATTATCTTAGCAGTATTAATGGTGATTGCCATACAGAGCAATGCCCAAACTAGATATGGTAGTTGCAAAAGTAAATCGCAGAGTAGACTTTATATTACTCCATATATTGGTGCTGGAGGTGGTTTGTATTCATACGATCTTAATAAAACAGTGGTTGGTCCAGCGCCTGATTCATTGGTTTACGACAACTCCAAAGGTGTATTATACACCCCTGTTGTAGGTCTTAACATTATGTATAGCATTGGCAATGCTAATATTGGTGGTGGATTGGAATGGCAAGGTGCTTATGGTAGCACTTCTACTGATGTGTCTTCACAGGATCACAATATTTATTTTTATAAGTTTTACGGTAGATTTGAGTATGCACTTTATACTGATGCATTTAGCGACTTTGGTTTTAACTTTCAGGGCGGATTGTCGTTCCCTAATAATATTGTAGGAACATCAAATGATATGGGAATGTTTCTTTCGGCAGGCTTATTTTATAATCTAATAATTAACTCAACATCATCAATAATAATAGGCGCTGATTACGAATATTCTGCTTTTACGAGCACCATTGGTAATCGTGTTTCAAATCATATATATCAACCAATAAAACTAACTATAGGGTATAGATTCTGGTTTTAGAATTTTATTTATTTGTTTTATAGATGAAACAAAATAATCTTATTAAGGGTTTAAATTCTTGGCGAGCTAAAAGCGTCAATGAGGATCTCTTTTTTATTATTTTGAGTATCATCATTGGATTGATAACAGGCTTAGCTGCAGCACTAATGAAAACTGCCGTAATATTTATTAAGGATAATATTCTTAATAATATTAGCGAAGGATCAAATAGTATTATTCTATTTCTAGTTCCAATTATTGGAATTTCCATTACAGTTATATTTATTCATCACATTATTAAGGATCCTAAAAATCATGGTATTTATGGGATATTGATGAGCCTGTCACAGCGCAAAGGGAGAATACGTAGAGAGAAATCCATAAGTGCATTTTTTGGCGGGATATTAACTTCTGCTTTTGGCGGCTCTGCTGGATTAGAGTCCCCAATTATTAGCACAGGAACATCTATTAGCTCAGCCATAAGTGCAAAATTTAATCTGAATATAAAGCAAACCTCTTTATTATTAGGCTGTGGTGCTGCTGCGGCAATGTCAGGAATTTTCTTTACTCCCATAGCGTCAATAATTTTTGTGGTGGAGGTTTTGGTAATCGATCTTACAGCAAATTCTATTATTCCTTTGCTAATAGCATCCATTTCGGCGGCCATTATCTCCAATGCTGTTATGCCTAGTGAGGTTGTTTTTCAGTTCAATTTTATTGAACAAATAGGCTTCTCTCAATTTCCTTTTTTAATATTTTTAGGAATAATATCAGGCATGATGAGCCTTTATTTTAAGAGAGTAACTTTTGCTATTCATCGCAAAATGCAATCATATAATACTGCATTAACTCGTTTGGTGATTGGTGCGAGTATATTAGGTCTGTTAATATACCTTTTCCCAGCACTTTATGGCGAGGGTTATGATACTTTAAAGCTCATAATACAGGGTGATGCTTCTGATATTACCGATATTAGCTTTTTATATGCTTACAAAGATGAGTTTTGGATTCTTATGCTCATAATGCTGATTGTAGCTTTCCTAAAAGTGGTAAGTACTACATTAACTATAGAGAGTGGGGGAGTTGGTGGATTTTTTGCGCCTTCGGTTTTTACGGGTGGTTTATTGGGTTATATTTTTAGTTCGGTGATAAACTATGTTAGCCCCAATTGGCATTTAAGTGTTAAAGAATATACAGTTGTTGGTATGGCAGGGGTTATGGCCGGAGTGATGCATGCACCACTTACAGCAATCTTCTTTGCAGCGGAAATTACTCAAGGTTATATACTTATTTTTCCATTAATGATTGTTGCAACTATTTCGTTTGTAACCAGTAGGTATTTCGAGCCACAGTCGGTTTTTACAAAATATATGGCTGACGAAGGCGAGGTTTTATCGCATCATAAAGATAAAACAGTGCTACATTTATTAACCATTAAAAGTGTGATGGATACTGATTTAACTACTATTCCCAGCACTATTACCTTGAAAGAGTTTACTAAATATGTGTCAGAAGCTACACGAAATGTTTTTCCTGTGGTGGGTAATAATAATGAGTTTATTGGAATAGTGGATTTTGGCGATGTGCGAAAAGTTATATTTGATAAAGATAAGTATAACAATAAGATAACCGATTATATGATGCACCCCAAAACTTTTGTCTCTACTTCTGATAAAATGGAAACTGCAATGGAAAAATTCAATGAAACAGGTTATTATAATATGCCCGTGATTGATGATGGAATTTATAAGGGTTTTATCTCTCGCTCAAATACATTCTCTGCCTACCGAAAGTTATTAATTGCCGTTAGTCAAGATTAATTTTTGACAAATAACTTACAGCATCAGGCCCAAGATTAAATAATAAATCCAAAATACTAAGGTCACTAATAAACCCATGTTTATCGCCAAATACTTGTATATAAGGCTCGTAATCAGGCGTATTTCGTGGGTTTATAATGGCTCTATAATCCTTTACTTCTGTAGGCAATTTTATATACTCTTGAGTGTAAGCAATAGGTGTTTCTATTTGCAATAACTCTAGTAGTAATGATAGCAATTCCTTATTTAGTTTCCAAAGCGTATCGAATTTTTTAAAAAAGACAGCTTCTATTTCGTCTTGATAATATAGTAGAAATGGGCTCGAATTATATGCTGTAATAAGTGAATTCCAATGTTGTTTTTGCCAATTTTCTATATATAATAGCTTGGCGTCGGTAATAATAGTGTTATTGCCATTTGGCCTATCTATAGGTATGTTTAACATTTGCTTAGCATGTGGTCCAGCAATATAACATCGGCTTCTATAGCTTTTCTTTTGATAATGTTCGTGAGCTTCAATAATAACATTATCAGCTTGTGCAATAGCTGCAAAATAGCTAATAGGAGCGAAGAAAGCAGTGGTTAATAATGTAGTGTTCATAATTTGTATTTAAGCCATTAAACTAGTTGCAAAGATATGTAAATGGTGGTTCTGCTTGGCGTAAAATAAAAATAATAATATCAAAGGAATAAGATATAAAGTATTAATTTAGCAAACTAAATAAACCGACTATGAATAGAATTAGCCTAATAATTTTACTATTTATTTCATCAATTGTAATTTCTTGTACTGATAGTAAAGTTGAGCTTCGTAAGGAAATTAATGCTGGAATTAAGGAAAATCTTCACTCCAATTTTGAAGGAGCATTAGTTCACTTTAATAATGCTTTGAATATTGATCCAAATAATGCCGAAGCATATTTAAATATTGGAAATACATACTTTAATCAGCAGAAATATAATTTGTCGATGGAGAATGCAAATAAGGCCGTTGAGCTAGATAATACCTTTGGCCAGGCTTATAAGTTGCGTGCAGAATTGTATAAAAAAATATTTGATGACAAAGATAAAGCTTGCGAGAATTATCTTTTGGCTGAAAAGTATGGGGTAGAAAATTTATATAATTATACTAAATTCTGTAAATAACTATTCCTGCTCCAATAGATACTCCTTATATAATTTATGAACCATTCCGTCGGCAAGGCCAATACGTGGAACTCTAATTTTATCACATTGCAACTGCTGCAGAATATATAGAAAAACCTTTGCTGCAGGTATAATTACATCAGCTCTATCTTTGCGCATACTATATAGAGTAATGCGCTCTTCAATGCTAAGTGGCTGTAGTGTGCTAATAGTTTTCTCAATTGTTTCTTTTTGCAAATCAATACTGTTTCTATCCCCAAAAAGCTTCTTTATTTTATTGATATTGCCGCCAGTGCCAATCACGTTTATTTTGCCATAATTATTCTTAAACTCCATCAGCCATTCGCTCATTTCGTCCCAAATATTATTGTCATAATTATTATTTAGGATTCGGATAGTGCCAATTTCAAAACTCTTTAACTTAATAAGTTCGCCGTTTCTTTCTGCTGATATTTCGGTGCTTCCACCTCCTACATCAATCATTATCTGTAATTGATCGGGTTGGTCGAAAATCATTTTATTGGTATCTCTAATAATTTCGGCTTCATCTGAGCCTGATATTATTTCTATTTTTATACCAGTTTCTTCACTTATCTTCTTTATAATTTTACTGCTATTGCTAGCCTCACGCATGGCTGATGTAGCACATGCCCTCACGTTTTCTGGCTCCATTACACCAATTAGTAGCTTAAATGCTTTCATGGTTTTAAGAAGTTTCTTCTCCCTTATTTTCGAAATCTTAGAGCTTTTAAAAACATCTTTCCCCAAGCGTAATGGCACACGAATAAGTGATGCGCGTTCCACAGTAATATTATTAATATCACCTGTGGCATGAGCAAATACTAGTCTTACAGCATTTGAGCCTATATCAATAACAGCAAATTGCATACTATTCCTTTTCGTTTTTATAAAGTGTGGGAAAACTTATTTCAAATTTCACAACAATAAGTCGTAAAATAATAATTATAGAAATACCTAATATCTCTACCCATGCGCCATGCGATTCGTACCAATAGATTAAATAATAGATAGAACCACCTAGCAGACTGATACTTATGTATATTTCTTTTTGAAAAACCAATGGGACTTCATTAACCAATATATCTCGAATTACTCCACCAAAAGTTCCTGTTATAGCGCCTAATATTACACATGAGATGCCTGGCAAATCATATTGTATACCTATTTGAACGCCTATAATTGTATAAAGGCCTAATCCTATTGTATCAAATAATGAGAGAGTTGTGCGTAAATGCTGGATTTTATTGTGGAAAATAACGGCCAATACACTTCCTAGAATTGCCATATAAGTGTAGATGGGTTCTACAATCCAAAACACATCACGTTCAGGAATAATTATATCCCTTAACGATCCTCCTCCAACAGCAGTAGTAAATCCGATGATTACTACACCAAGCACGTCGAATTTTCGATCCATTGCAGTAAGGGCGCCTGAAATAGCAAATGCTATTACCCCCACAATGGCAATGATGTTTAAAATTTTATCTAGATCAAGCATTATTATAATTTATTATTTGCTTTCTTTATTCCAATAATTATAGGTCGCAATTTGCGAATTCAATTTATCGAAACCTTTATCACGCCTTGTATAGGAATTTATTTCCCCTTCATTAAGCGAACGATATTTCTCGGTATCATTACGCTGCAAATGTATAATATTTAGGATGTCACTTTTGATTTTTTTATCCAAAATCGGACAAATAATTTCGAAGCGATGATTGAGGTTTCGCGACATAATATCTGCCGAACTCAAATAGACCTCAGGGTTGCCGCCATTGGCAAATACAAATACTCTAGCATGTTCCAAAAACCTACCTACAATACTATAAGAGTTTATGTTTTCACTGAAACCCTTAATGCCTGTACGCATTACGTTTATACCGCGTATATTAAGCTCTATTTTTACACCATTATCACCAGCCTTATATATTAGGTTAGAAATATCAGGGTCTACCAAATTGTTGGCTTTGAATACTATCCATGCTTCTTTGCCCTTTTTCTTATTAGCAATTTCTCTCTTAATCTTTGTCTCCAAAAATGTTCGGATATTGAAAGGACTGATGTGCAATATATTTAACTTTGGAGCTAAATATCGTGACTCAATAAGCTCAAAAAATGTAGATGCGTCCTTACCTATTTTCTGATTGGCAGTAAGTAGGCTAAAGTCGCTATATACTTTTGATGTCGACTCATGAAAATTTCCTGTGCTTATATTAGTATAGTAGAAATTCTTTCCAGATTGTTTTCTGCGTATCAAAATAAGTTTTGCATGCACCTTCATACCAGGTATTGTTGGCAGCACTGTAATGCCTTCACTCTGCAAAATTTGTGTCCATTTTATATTTGCTTGCTCATCAAAGCGAGCTTGCAATTCCATAAAAACAGTCACTTTTTTTCCATTTCTAGCTGCATTTATCAAGGCATTCATTACAAGTGAATCTGATGCCGCACGATAAAAACTCATTTTTATACTTCTTACTTTTGGGTCTATTGAAGCCTCGCGTAGGAAGTTTATTATATTTGAAAAACTATGGTAAGGAAAATTTAATAGTATATCGTGCTTTCTAACTTGACGAAAAATAAGCTTATCGTCCGAAAGAAGTGGATGTGGAATTGATGGCAATTCATCAAATAATAGCTCAGGTCTTATCCCTGGAAATTTCATCAAATCCTTGAAATTATGATATCTACCACCACCTCTTAATTGGTAGTTATAGGTAGTAATATTTAATTTCTTAATAATTTTATTTAATAATGGTTTAGGAATAGCATTATCATATATAAATCTGATAGGGATGCCTTTATGTCTTTTTCTTACGCCCTCAGACATAACTTCCATAAAGCTTTTTGATACATCATTATCCATATTAAGCTCCGAATCACGGGTGAACTTTATAATATAGCCATCGGCTTTATTATAACCGTATTTGTGAAATAGTAAAGGCAGATTGAAACGGATTATATCTTCAATAAATATAAACTCAGTATTGCTATTTTCGCTTTCGAGTTTAATAAATCGTGGGAGATTATTTGGCACCTCTATAAGTAGATGCGAATCTTTAATATCACTATCATCAGATGATAAATGTACGGCCATATATATAATGCCATCACTTAACATTTGGCTGGCATTAAAATTATCTAGAATAATAGGAAAAACATTTGCATTAATCTCTTCTTTGAAATATTTTTCTACAAAAGCTTCTTGTTTTTTTGTAAGTGAGGTTTCTTCTACAATATTTATTCCGTGTCCTCTTAATTCTTTAATAATATCGAAAAAAGAATTTGTATAAAGTTTTTCTTGAATTTCTACATTAGATAGTACATCTAAAAGCTCGGAATTCAATACTTTTTCGTCCTCACTATTTTTCTTGGCAAGAATAATCATGCGCTTTAAGATAGCAACTCTAACTTTAAAAAATTCATCTCTATTATTTGAGAAAATACCAAGAAAACGTATTCTTTCTATTAGCGGGTTGGATTTATCATTAGCCTCTTGTAAAACCCTGCCATTAAATTGTAACCAACTTAATTCTCTATTATGTTTTTGATACATTATTATTTGGGTGAAGTAACAAAATTTCTTTTTGCAGTATTTAAAGCAAATTCAGCCCACGAATTAGTATCGTATGAGCATGAAATTATTCCTGATGTACCCAAATGCATTGTCTCTAACTGCATATACTCTTGTGCAAATGCTGTTAGCCCAGGGTTATGACCAACAATTAGGATATTATTCACATTATCATCAATAGATATTATTGTATTATAAATACAACTACTTGTACAAGGATATAAGCATTCTTCAAGCTCCACCTGTGGTAGGTTTAGTTGTTTGCGGATAATATTTGCACTTGAAACAGCACGTTCTGCTTGACTAGAAATTACAACATCAATCTTTATGCTGTTTTCTTGTAAATAGTGTGCTATTTGCAATACTTGTTGTTCTCCATCAGGGGTTAATTTACGATTAAAATCATCAACCTCTGCTGTAAAATCGTATGCTTCGCCATGGCGTAATAGGTATAATGTTTTTGCATTATTTTTCATAAGTTTTATTTTTTAGAGGGTTAATTATTAATTCGTAAACTATAATTTATGATAGTAATACTAAGGCTGATTTTATTATCAACCTTAGTATTATTTCAAAATTATAATGTATAAACGATACCAATAGTAAGAGCCTCGTTAAATTGAGTTCGAGGACCATGCATATCAATAACGCCATCATTATTACTGTCTACATCAATCATTACGTCATCATCATAAATTAAATGACCTTTGATTTGTGCATTTAAGAAATCGTTGATTTTAAATGTTGCAATAAATTCCCAGTCCACATCAATGTTTTGTGGATTTTGAAGGTAGTTAGAATAAAACTCTAAGATGGTAGCAAAATTCACATTTTTCATTACATCTTTAGAATAAGTAAATCTAACCAAAGCACCTGCCTCTGTTCTTAATTTACTTGCTGAATTAATGATAACAATACTATCGCTACCATCAGTAGCAGTATAAGTTTTTGTTTCAGCGGCATCAAGTCCAAATTTACCAGCATCAGCCAAGGCTTGATCCTTAACAATGGTCCACTTTGCTGTTAAAGGAGATAAAAATGCCGAAAAATTCTTATTAGGCTTATAATCCATACCCAAACCAAGTTTTATATAAGCAGGAGCCATAAAATTAGATATATAAGTAGAGTTTCCAGCATCATCAAATTCGTAACCCGAAGTAAACTGAGTTTTGAAATTGAATAATGCAGAATAATACCATTGTTCGCTAGCTTTAATACCATAAATAGTATTATACTCAAAACGGTCATCACCTTTTCTCCAATCTTGCTTGCCTTGTCTAGAGCTTCCTAAGTCCATCAATAGCAAGTTTTCCCATGATGTATTATCGTTTTTGTGGTTTATAAATGCTTTAATATTTCCACTTAACGAAATTTGGTTTTCACCACCTTTTGCCCAATTATAAAATGATGTTTGACTTCCATTCAGTCCAATTGTACCACCTTTTGTCCATGGTCCTGTTGCTTCTTCCTCTTCTTGTGCGAATAAATTTGTAATTAAAAGAATAAATATTAATAGTAAAAGATTTTTCATACTGTAATTTTGTTGTTAATTTTTAATGATAAAGTTTCTATCCTAAATAAATTAGAATAGAAACTTGATATTTTAATTTCAGCAATTAATTGCTGCTATTTTTCTTGAAATAAATGTACATCTGTTTGTGGGAAAGGTATACTGATATTGTTCTTATCAAAAGCCTTTTTTACACCTTCAAGCATGGCGAAATTTACATCCCAATAGTCTGCAGAATTTACCCAAACTCTAGTTGTAAGATTTACTGAGCTATCACCTAGCTCACCAACAACTACCATTGGCTCTTTGCCTTTTACGTCACGTAATATCTGTGGTAATTTACCAATCTCTTGCATGATTACATCCCTTGCTTGGTCAATGTCATCGCCATAACCTATTCCGAAAGAGAAATCTACTCTTCGTGTTGCTTCTGCTGAATAGTTTGTTAATGATGAAGTTGATAAAGGTCCGTTTGGTAAAATGATTTTTTTGTTGTCAACAGTCATTAATATTGTGTTGAAAATGTCGATATGACTTACAACACCCATATAACCTTGTGCTTCAATAAAGTCGCCAGATTTATAAGGCTTGAAAATCAATATCATTACTCCACCAGCAAAATTTTGTAATGTGCCTGAAAGAGCCATACCTACTGCCAAACCCGCGGCTCCTAATAGAGCTACAAATGATGTCATTTCTATGCCAATCATACTCATTACACTTATCATTAAAAGTGTTTTTAGTAGCATATTTACAATGCCTGATAAGAAAGGAATCAATGATGCATCCATTCCTCTGGCATTCATTACTCGTTTTGTGGTGTTTGAAACTATCTTTACAATCTTTAATCCTATAAATAGGACTAATATTGCTCCAATTAATTTTGGACCATAATTCATTACAAATTCAATCGCATGACCAGAATACTTGTCTACGTCTTCCATACTATTTAAAAAAAATTCTAATTTATTAATCTATGATGTTATTATTTAATACGATACAAAAGTAGGATATTTTATTTTTATAGAATTTATAATTTTTAGTGAAATATGTTAAAAATTCTTATAGGTTTTTTTTGAATTATTTTTTTAGGGAATTATTATTACCGATGAGATATAAAATACTGATTATAATATGTATTTAAACTTAAGATAATCAGTATTTTGAGTTTGAATTTGACAATATATATTATCTGCTTTTGATAATAATAATGTTAACGCTTTGCGCTACCCTATATGCTATAATTTCACTATTTTGTGGTTATATGACCCACTATTATCGGTGATTTTAACAAAAAATATTCCTTTAGGCAAATCGTTTATGTTTATTATTATTGATGTTTTGTTGAAATCTGATGTATTATAGCTTTTAATTATTTTCCCATCAATAGTATATAGACTTATATCAGTAATTTTTTTGGCTTCACTGTTAGTAATATTAATAGTGTTATGAGCCGGATTAGGGAATATATTATAAGAATCTGATTTTGAGGTAGAATTTATGCCCACACTTGGCCCAGTAATATAATGTGCTGTCCAACCATTATAGCTTTGTTGAGCATTTGAAGTAAATGTAATGAACATTTTGCCACTTGGTGAAACTATTGACGGAGGTAAGTTGTTTCCAGAAAAAACACCCAATAATTGTGATGGTGTAGTGGAGGGGTCATAAATTTTCACTTTATCCACAGACTGCTCGGTGTCAAAGTTGTCGAAAATTAGCTTTATTGGAAACCCATTCGCAGGATCGATAAACCATTTACAGAATGTGTTATTATTATAATTATTGCTTGCCGAGCCATCAGTTAATACTCCTATGCTATCGTTTAGTACTTTTGTGCCATTACAATATACTGGGAAAATTGATTTATAAGAAATTGAAAACCCTTCATCTTCATTTGATGCCGAAGAAACTAAGTTTAGATATACACTGCTATTGCTAGAGATAATATCTGATGGTAAAATTCCTCCTGTAAGCTTTGCTATAACAGGTGCTGTATTATTACTTCCGTCGTAAATAAATAATGTATCATCTGTTGAAAGACTGAACCTATCAAATTCTAATTTTATTTTCTCAATCCCTTGATTTGGCTGAATCAACCACTCGCAATTCGCGTTTGACTGATAATTACTAGGTCCACTACCATCCGTAAAAGTGCCTTGCAATGCTGTTAGTGTTTGCGAAGTTGCATTACAGTATTGTGGATAATTATTTGCAGGATAAATATCAAAAATTGCAGCATTATTATATGAGAAATCACCTCCATTAGGGTTCATTGCCGATAAGTAGTAAAAGCCATTATATGCTCCGCCCCAACCCCAGTTGAAATGAAAATGATCGCTACCCTCGTAACCATCCAAATTAAATGCATGGCCTGAGTTTCCTTGGCTGTCGCGTCCATCATAATACAATGGTATGTTAGCATCAATACTAGCTATTATCTTATTATTCCACTGTGTTTGTGTATAGTTACTCTTGCTCTGGTATGATAATGAGCTTTGGTAACCAAAGTTAGTCTTCAATGCTGTAGCTGCGTCCCAAGAAAATGCTCCCGAACCACCTGCCGAATACATCATTTCTACACTTATACCAAGATGCTGTAGTAGTTGTGCTATTTCAAAATTGCCACCAACAGGCATTTTATTTTGCATCAAATTCCATTGATAGTTGGTGTTTCCAAAGTTTGCTGTTTGTGTGCCGTAGTCTGTGGCATAATAGGAGTGACTTCCTGTACCAGTAGCCGGATAGCGATAGTAATACATTATTTGCGCCATTGCCACAGCTACACAGCCAGCATATACTTTGCCTCCAGGTCCCATTGCATCCACTGGGCATTCGGCATTATATGGACTGTCTTGATTCCACTTGCTTAGCAATAATGGGCTTACAGATTTAGTGCCGAAGAAAATACTCTTATTCTCATTTAGTAAGCTCAACCACATATCGTGAATTTCGGAACCTGCTTGTAGGTTCTTTGTTCTAATTTCGTCAATAGCTTTGGCATATTGCAGCATCCAATTATTGTAATTAGCGGCATTTACCTCGGTGTTTATTCTATCTTCAGTACCATATCCCAAAATAGGGTAGGCGGCATCGTCGGCAGCAATATGTACAAAGCTACCATTGCTAAAAACTACTGTATAATACACAATAGAACCATTATATGATTTCTCTATTGTGTTGGCAATAAGTATATTCTCTTCAGAATTTTTCTTTTGCTGATAATATGCTTTTATGTAATTTAAAGCTGCTCTTTCGGCACTCTGCTTTGTAATAATTGCCGAAAAAGAAACTAAAGATATTGATATAAATATCCAAACTAATGCTAAAAATCTTATCATATAATTATGCTTTATTAATCTCTGTTTTATTGTGCAATATAGCACTGCTTAGTAGTACTAAACTGTATTATTTATCTCTTAAACTTTTGTCTGGCTCCCAAATAAAGATTTCCTCTTTGGATCGTGGTCGCCAATATAAGTACGATTTAAATCCTCTTAAATAAAGCGCTCTTTTTGATAGCTTATCCACAGGATTTAAACTTGATTTTACTCTATTAAGGTATACAATATTGCTCACCCCACCAGGGATAAATTCAATACGCATATCGCTTGATGCACCCATATTTACACCCGATAAGGTGCTATCTTCTTCTCTTACAAAATATATGCTTTGTGAGTTTTCAAAAACATCAACATAGTTCATTGTGCCATCCTTGAAATGTACCAACATATTTCGCCCTGATATTTGATTGTAATACTCCAAACTATCGTGCTGCAATACAAATGAGTTGGTGTCGATATATATCTTATTAATATCGCCATTAGACATATATACGCGGACTTTCTTTCCTGAAATCTGACTCCCTTCGCCCCAAATTAATGGGTTTGAATACATGGTAAGCATTGAATCTTGCAGATAATAAACCAAGGAATCACATTTGCCCTGTAAGTTATTCTTAAAGAACTGTGTATGATTGAAAACGTATATTGTTTTTGCTTGTTGACTTGTGTCGGTTTCAAGCATTAATGTGTCGCCATGAATGTATAAGGAGTCGCCCTCTTCATCAATTAATATTGCTTGACTATGGTCAGTAAAAAACGACATTCCACCATTTTCATAATGCTCAGCATAGTTTCCGCTAACATAGATATTTTTTATAGAATCGTATAATAATACATTCTCAAATCCTTGCCCAAAGCCTAAATTTCTATCGTAATAAAGACTATCGGCCCATAGTTTCTGATTATCGTTTTGTAGTAATGCTTGGTTATTGAAACTAGCAGTATTATTATCGGTATTATACCAACCTTGCTTACAGTAAATAGAGTTTTCGTCACTAACAATTGTTGTTGGTCCATTAAAAAAAGCGGTACTTATTGGGCTTTTAAAGCTCAGTGTATCGGAGTACATTATATAGTCAGGATTCACCAATACCACATTTCTACGAAAGTGATATGCCTGCGATTTGCTAAAATAATATCCTAAGTCTGAGGTAAGAGTATTCTCTTTATCTACAATCTTTCCACCATTGAAATACATGGCTTTTTTTGCTTTTGTAAAATAGTCGAGATGATCGGTATAAAGAGTCATATCCTTATCAATCATACGTACATTATGCCTGATTTTTGCAAGGCTACGATTACCAATATAATGCATGGAGTCGCCATAGATTGTCATTTTCTGACGGTCAACAATCCTAACATTACCAAAGGCGTCAAAGTCATTGTCCTTATCATAAAAATAGGCAATATCACAATACATTGTATTATCGCCATGCTTAAAAATAACACCACCAGTAAGCTTCTGCGCTTTATTACCTTTATATACCCCCGGACCAAGTTTGCCTGCCTTCACCAGCTGCACCTTGTTTCTCCTTTGTGAGTTGGCATTAAAGCCAATAACCATAAGTATTATTAAAAGGAAATATTTCATTTATTTACTATAGTTGTTTCTATTAAATAGGTTATTAACGTTTTTATACATCACTTATATCTCATACGTCACCACTTTGATGTTATTGCATATATAGAGCAAAATTTCATCAATAAGGTTGCAAAGATAATGCTTTAAAGTATTGAATTGTTAGATTATTTTCTCAGTCTTCAGTCTTCAGTCTTCAGTCTTCAGTCTTCA
>Ga0256842_1002078_pt1 | contig 14915 bp, 15 predicted proteins | sample 4559240metaG_FD_185973 | JGI IMG/M metagenome (GOLD analysis project Ga0256842, IMG submission 185973) | Hydrothermal vent microbial communities from Guaymas Basin, Mexico - 4559-240 | ecosystem: Environmental > Aquatic > Marine > Hydrothermal vents | place: Mexico: Guaymas Basin | collected...
AAAAAATAGAAATATCACCTAAAATATATATTTATATAATCCCTGATGAAAAGAGTAGAAAAGGTTTATTAAAAATTGGTTTTACAACAAGATCTGTACAAAAAAGAATTGATGAACAACTTAAAACAAGTGGTGTAAGGTATGAAATACTATTAGTTGAACCTGCTATGAAAAATGATGGTAGCTCTTTTACAGATCATGATATCCATAGATATTTAAGAAAAAAAGGATTTAAAAACCCTGATGGTGAATGGTTTAAGTGTACTGTAAATGATGTAAAATCTGCAATTGTTGCAATTAAAGAAAATAAATTAAATGAAGAAAACAGATTTTTAGATTTTAAAATGCGTCCTGAACAAGAAAATGCTGTTAATAAAACCATTCAATACTTTAAAAGCTTTAAAGAAGATGAAGAAAATAAAGAAAAAACTCCAAGATTTTTATGGAATGCCAAAATGCGTTTTGGTAAAACTTTTGCAACTTATAAATTAGCAAAAAAAATGAATTGGAATAAAATTTTAGTATTGACATTTAAACCAGCCGTTCAAAGTGCATGGAAAGAAGATCTAATGACTCATGTTGATTTTGAAGGATGGCAATTTATTTCAAAAAAAGACTTATCATATGAAGATTCTAATAAAGATAAACCTATAGTTTGCTTTGGATCATTTCAGGATTACTTAGGAAAAAATAAAGCTGGTGGAATAAAGCCAAAAAATGAATGGGTTCATACTATTAACTGGGATTGTGTAATTTTTGATGAATATCATTATGGAGCCTGGAGAGAAAATGCAAAAGAGCTTTTTGAAGGTGAAGATGATAAAAAAGAAATAGATTTTGCAACAGGAAAACAAGAAGGTCGTGATTATTTTGATGAAGAAGTTATGCCTATAACAACAGATGGATTTTTATATCTTTCGGGTACACCTTTTAGAGCTATTACTTCAGGTGAATTTATTGAAGAACAAATCTTTAATTGGACTTATTCAGATGAACAAAAAGCAAAAGAAAACTGGAAAGAAAAAGATAATCCTTATTCTGCTTTACCTAAAATGATAATGCTTACTTATCAAATGCCTGATACAATAAGAGAAATTGCACTTGATGGAGAATATAATGAATTTGATCTAAATGTTTTTTTTAAAGCAGAAACCATCAATGATGATAATGAAACGGCAAAATTTAAACTTGAAACGGAAGTTCAAAAGTGGTTAGATTTAATAAGAGGTGGATTTAAAGAAACAACTTTAGATAATCTTAAACTTGGTGCTAAAAAACCACCAATGCCATTTTCAGATTCAAGACTACTTGATATACTAAATCATACTTTTTGGTTTTTACCATCAGTTGCTTCATGTTATGCTATGAGAAATTTAATATCTCAAAAACAAAATATATTTTATCATGATTATAAAGTTATAGTTGCTGCAGGAAAAAAAGCTGGTATTGGTGTTGAAGCTTTACCTCCTGTTTTAAATGCAATGGATAACCCACTTGAAAGTAAAACAATCACCTTATCTTGTGGTAAATTAACAACTGGTGTTTCTGTTAAACCGTGGGCTGGTATTTTCATGCTTAGAAATTTATCAAGCCCTGAAACTTATTTTCAGGCTGCATTTAGAGTTCAAACACCATGGATAATTAAAAACCCTGATGATAAATCACCAAATAAAACTGAAATTGTTAAAAGTACATGTTATGTTTTCGATTTTGCACCAAATAGAGCCTTAGGACAAATTGCAGATTATGCCTGTCGTTTAAATATTAAAGAATCAAACCCTGAAAAAAATGTTGAGGAATTTATACATTTTTTACCAATTCTTGCCTATGATGGTAGTAGCATGAAACAAATTGATGCTGCTGGTGTTTTAGATATTGCAATGAGTGGAACAACAGCAACTTTATTGGCCAGACGCTGGGAAAGTGCTTTACTTGTTAATGTTGATAATGCAACACTTGCAAAACTAATAAGTAATAAAGATGCTTTGAATGCCTTAATGAGTATTGAAGGATTTAGAAACTTAAATCAAGATATTGAAACAATAATAAATAAATCAAATTCAGTTAAAAAAGCTAAAAAAGAAGCAAATGATACTCCTATTACTCCAAAAGAAAAAAAAGAACTTACTAAAGAAGAAAAAGAATATAAAAGTTTAAGAAAGAAGATTCAAGAAAAATTAATTAAATTTGCAACAAGAATCCCTGTTTTCATGTATTTAACTGATTTTAGAGAACATAGTTTAAAAGATGTTATCACAGTACTTGAACCAGGCTTATTTAAAAAAGTAACAGGCTTAAAGATTAAAGACTTTGAATTATTAGTTAGTTTAGGGGTTTTTAATAGTGGTTTAATGAATGATGCTGTTTATAAGTTTAAAAGGTATGAGGATGCAAGTTTGGCATATACAGGTATTAATAAACATGCTGGTGAAGATGTTGGTGGGTATGATACTAGTATTACTAGTGATGAATATAGGAGGTTGTAAGGAAATATAGTAATAGTAAGATAATATTATTTAGTTGGAGGTAAGTTATGACTTATTATGTATATGAAAATTGGGTTGCTGAAAAGAAAGCAAGGGTACACAAAGGTAGTTGTTCTCATTGTATCATTTTTTATAAGTCTATTAATAAAAAAGTAAATGAATAAATCATACAAACTTTTAATAGTTTTTTCAGAAAGTTCAGATACAGAATATACAACTTGCCTATTTAGATTATAACTAGAAGATACTGAATTACTCAAATTTATTTCAAGAATATTTTTATACATCCATGCAATAATATCAGCATATTTCTCATAAAACTGACTAATTACATAAAGATAATCCCTTTCTGATTTTTTAGGATTAGTAAGCTTAAATTTATTATCTGATTCAAATACTTTTTTATAAAACTTCTTAAACTTTAAATACTCTGAGTTTTTATATTCACTAGTTGATTTTAATGGCTTTTTATATATACTTTTTTAAAAAAATACTTTTTCATTAAGTAGCAACTCCAATTCTGATTTTCCATATTTACTAAGCATACCATTTATAAAATATGGTCTTACTGATGTTAACCCCAAAACAAAAATAGGTATATGACGAAGTATAACATAATTTCCTTTATATTTTTTAGGAGAAACAACTTCAAATTCAGCAAGTCTGTCATCTATTATAATAGGCTTTAATTTAAATTCCTCTTTCTCTGTATTAATAGTATAAATGCTTTTACTTGATAATTCGATATATGAATTAATACTTCCTTCCTCTGTTTTCTTAATAAACATTTTGCTAGTTAAATTGTGGTAATATTTTGATACATCCTTCATAAAATTATATTTTATAATAAGCTCATTTGATGTTTTTACATACTTTTTATTTATTATCTCTCCAAAATTGTTTAATTTATTTACTTCTTCTTCAAAGTTTTTATCAAAATCTTCAATTTCAAGAAATCATTTCTTTACTTCATTTTTAATTTTTTCATATATTTTTAGATATTTTTCTTCATCTCTCTTAAATTTTTTATTTAAAAAATCAATATGAGCAATCATAACTATAAGATTGTTTCTCATATTATCATCAAATGGATTAAAACTATCTGTTTTTATATATTCAAAAGGGTCGCCTACTTCTTTTTCAATATAGGATAAAAGATTATCATTTTTATTTATTGAAAACTGAATACCTTTTAATTCATCAGGGCTTAGTATTTCAAAATATGTATTATCAATATTAGAATCATAATTCATAAACTTATGTATGATATTGGCTTGCATTGTCGGAAATATCAAGTATTTTTTTTCTTAAATCTAAAAAATCTCATATTAAATTAATAAAATCACAGAAGGAGTGAAAAATATAAAAAATTTATTAAAATATAGATGAAATATAAGTTTTAACTTTAAGTAGAAATTAGTATTTTAGCTTTTTTAATCTTTTAAGTACATCACCCTAACACAATATCATATTTATCCAAAAGCCCAGGCAGTCCAAGTACTGAAAACTTAGTCTTTTTTAATGAGTTTATTTCAGGGTTAATACTAAAATTATAAGAACTAGTGAAGTCAGCTTTATCTAAGATTGTATCTTTAAAAATGGCTCCATTTAAATCGCAATTTTCAAATACTGAATTTGTTAAAATTGTTTTGGTAAAATCAACATCCAATAGTTTACAGTTCAAAAAGTTAATAGATCTTAATTCAAGCTTAAAAAACGAGGAGAAGGATAAAATACAATTCTCAAAATTAAATGATAGTAAAAAATCATTGCATTCATCAAAGCGTAGTCCTAAAATTTTACAATCTTTAAAACTAACCTCCTTAAAAGAAATATTTGCTACTTCTGCCATGCTTAAGTCACAAGAATCAAAAATACATTCGCTGAAATTACTATTAATTAAAGCATCTTTTTTAAATGAACAGTTGGTAAAAGAACAATTTTCATACTCTCCATTTGTTAGTTTATTAATTTGATTTATCTCAAGGTCATAAAACTCTTCTCTCATGTTTTTTCCCAATAAAAGTTAGAAAGGAACTGTATCATAGTCATATTAAACAAGTCAAATTTTACAACTTGACATCTATTTTTAATATTAGTAACATGAAGTTTGTAAAGTTTGATTAGACATGAGGTAAATATGTTAAACCTAGATGATGATTTTAAAAGCTTAGAAAATACTCAAATTGCTTCTCATTCTCAAAGATTTTTTAAAACAGGAAAAGGAGAATATGGAGAAGGAGATGTTTTTTTAGGGATTAGAGTTCCTGAATTAAGAAAACTTGTAAAAAAGTATAAGGATTTATCTTTTAAAGAAATTGAAAGTTTACTTTACTCTAAATATCACGAAAAAAGGCTTTTTGGGGCATTATATTTAGTGAAATTATTTAAACAATCCAAGAAAAATGATGAAAAGCAAAAAAAGATATATGATTTTTATTTAAAACATAAGTCACAAATGAATAATTGGGATATTATTGATACAACAACTCCACATATAATTGGAGCATACTTATTTAATAAAAAGAACAAAGAAATTCTTTATAAATTAGCTGTTTCTGAAAGCTTATGGGATAGAAGAATTGCAATTATCTCAACTTGGTTTTTTGTTAGAAATAATCAATATGATGATTTATTAAAACTTTCTAAAATACTACTTAACGATAAAGAAGATTTAATACACAAAGCGGTTGGCTGGATGCTTAGAGAAGTTGGTAAAAGAGATTTAGAATTAGAAGAGAATTTTCTAATTTTAAATGATTATAATAATATGCCAAGAACAATGCTTAGATATGCTATTGAAAAATTTGAAGAAATTAGAAGAAAACAGTATTTAAGGGGTGAAATTTGAGAATTACCACAACAAAATCACAATCAAAATATATTTAAAAAGAGATAGAAACACCTGCATAGGCTGTGAATATAGTATCTGTATTTAATTCAAGACTTTCAGAGTCATCAACATCATCATCTTTATTGCTATCAGGTTTTGATAATGAAAATTTTCTATATTCAAGTTTTGCCATTGCTTCGAGTTTAAGATAATCGGTTATATTGTAATGTATTCCTAAATCTCCATTAAATTGAAAATACACCGTATTATAATCTTTAGAAACTAAATCTTTTACTGTTGTATCTATTGCTACAAATTTAATTTCTCCACTTCCTATTTTAAAGCCTAATCTTGTATCAATATATTTAAGATTAAAAATAAAATTTGTGTAAAGGCCTATTGCTGAAAAATCAGTATCGTGTATTTCTTCATCAAACTGAGCTCCATCTATTGTTAACGAATATGGTTTGTTGTAAAGCATTAAGAAAAAACCAGCATTATATTTAAGAAATGGATTGAAATCGTTTTTTAAACCTAAAAAGTAGTCTTTAAATAGGGTTGATGTTACAATTTTATCACCTTTATTAATTTCAACAAGTTCTTGATTATTTCCTTTGTTTTTATCTTCTCTTGGCGAATAATATTTTTTTTCTAATGAGGTAATTGTTGAGATAAAAACTTGTTCATCGTAGCCAAAATATATTTTAGCAAGTGGTGTGTGCTTACCCATAATTATTGTAAAAGGTAGCGTAACTTCTGCTAAATATCTTTCCCAGCCATGATGTAAATTCTTCCTAATTTTAAGTAACTCTCTTTGAGATTCTAAATTAGCTCCGTAAAATGATGTTTCATAATCAAAATATATTAAATTATATAGCAATGATATCTCAAACTTTGCAAAATTTAATTCTGTTGTATCTGTTTTAGCATTATTAATTCCTGTTGGAGTCCAATGTTGAAAGTTATAAGATGAAGCAGTATAAAATAATTTATTTTGTTTTTGAGAATTTGATGTTTCTGAGGTGTATATCTTTTCCCAAAACCATACTGTTCTAAAATTTATTGCAGTTTTACTATCACGATATGAATAAGTACTATAATTACTGCTTGAATTGTTATCATCATCGTCATCATCGTCATCATCGTCATCATCTTTCTTCTTTGAAGAACTTGAGTGTGATGTATGTGAACTTGCAAAAGAGCTTAGTTTTTTTCTTGATTCTGCTTGTGTTCTTGCTGTTAATGTGATGGATATAAATGTTAATAATAAAATTATATACTTCAAAATCCCTCCCCTAGAATAATTATTAGACAAGGATTTTTTAATATTATTCAAAATTAATTAAAAATTTTAACCTGCAATAAAATTTTCTGCACCTTCAATAATTCCAACCAGTTTTTGTGGGTCATGTATTAAAATAGGTAAATGTGATGGGCACATATGAATTTCTTTTCCTTTAAAATTCATTGTAACTAAAATAGTTTTATTTTCTGTTTCTTGGCATAATAAACACTTCTTTTCTACCATGATAATCTCCTAAAAATATTATTATACTTTAATTTAAAGAATAATTCAAGTCTTTCCTATATTCTTGATAGGATATGCTTGTTTTATAAAATTTGCAATTATTTTAAAATTCTGCTATTATATAATGTTTATTTCGGAGGAAAGTATGAAGAATGTGATTTATGTTCTATTTTTAACTATTACACTTATCATGGCAGCTTGTTCTGATCCACCCATTGAAAATGTTCCTATTCCTAAAATAACTAATGGTAATGAAATAGTATTTCCTTCAACAATAATTGGAGAATTCTCAGAAAGTGAAACTATTGAATTGAAAAATATAGGTAATGGTACATTAGAAATAAAATCAGCTAGCTTAAAATTAGAAAATGGAGAGTACGATATTTCTGATGTAAAGTCTAAAGTTCCCACTTCTTTATCTGAAGGACAATCTATAAAATTTACAATAAAGTTTACGCCTACTCAAATTGGAAAAAAACATAAAAATATACTTAAGTTTAAAATTGATGGACTGGAAGATAATTTAGAACTTGGAATTGATGCTCCTGTTAATGCTCCAAGAATTAAATTATCACCCAGAACTTTAATGTTCTCAAATAGTAATGTTCAGTCATTTGAAATTTCTAATTCAGGTAATGCAATATTAACAATAACGAAAGATGTTACTATCAATAGTGATAAATTTAACTTTGATGATAATTTTTCAATTCCTGCCAATACTAAATTGTGTCCTAAAGATGCAAAAACTGATAATCCTACATGTGTAGATGGTAATACTGTTTTACCAAGAAGTATTGTTGCAAAAGTTAATTATACTGGTACTCCTGGAAGCAGTGATACAGGAAGTGTTAAAATCTTTAATGATGGGGAACCTGGAGCAACAGTATCATTTGTTGGTTTAACTGCAGCAACTAATGTTTGCCATTTATTTATTACAAATATTGAAGATGATGTATTAGATTTTGGTTCTGTTTATATTGAAGGGGCAGGGGCTACAAAAAATATTGCTCTTATAAACACAGGTGGTGCTGATTGTACTCTTGATAGTGTTAACTTAGTATCCGACCAAGCAGATATTTTTAATTTACAGTATTTAGATAATTATCCAGAGTTTACTACACCAATAACAATTCCTTCAAGGGCTAACTCATCAACTGAAAATCCAAATCAATATATATTCAAAGTATTATTTAAGCCTACTGCCGAAACTTCTTATACTGGTAAACTAACTTTAAGAGGTTCAGACCCATTATGGATAGATGCAAAAAAAGAGATTCCATTACTGGGTCAAGGTTCAAAGGCAACTCTTCCTGTTGCAAAATGTAACCCCGATTATTTTGAAGTTGAGCCTGCAATTGATAATCCTAATAATCCTATTAGTGTTATTACTCTAAATGGTTCAGAATCTTTTGATCCTAGTGGAGAAGCTTTAAGTTATAAATGGGAGAAGCTTTCTGCTCCTACAGGCTCTGTTTCTCAACCAAGAACTCCAACATCAGCAAATAGTACTTATTTTGTTGATTTAGCAGGTGAACATAAATTAAAATTAACTGTAACTAATGAATCAGGTTTATCTGCTAGCTGTGAAGTAACTGCCGTTGGAGCAACTTCTAATGCTTTACATATAGAATTATTTTGGGATAAAAATGGAGATGTTGATTTACACTTAAAAAAACCAGGGACAGGTGATGGTGCTTGGGGTAGTAATACTGATGATTGTTTCTGGGGAAACGCTTGTAAAGGTGGATCTCTTAATTGGGGACAACCAGGTGAAGGAGATAATCCTAAACTAGATAGAGATGATATAACAGCAAAAGGTCCTGAAAATATCAATATGGATGCTCCAGAAATTACTGCAGTAAATAATTCCTATATGGTTGGAGTTAAGAATTATAGTCACAGAGGAAATCCAACAGCAACTGTTAGAATTTATTGTAATGGTGGAGCTCAGTTTGAATACAGTATGAGTTTACCGGATGCAGGAAAATCCTTTTGGTGGGTTGCAGGAATAGAATGGACAGTAAATGGTTGTAATATTAATCCTATAAATACTGTTGGTAATTATCCAGGTGCTTCAGGAACTAGATAATAACTTCTTTTACAAATAATAATCATCTTGACTTTCTTTAACTTCTATGGTTTGCCCATTGAAGTTATTATTTGTATTTTCGTTAAAATCCGTATCAAATTCGTTAAAACCACCAAAACCACTATTAATATCTACTTCTTGCATTTTTTCTTTAAATTTCTTTACTAAAATCTTTTTAATGATATTTTTAAATACAGGAATATGTATTAATAATCCAAAAATATCAGTAAAAAAACCAGGTGTGATTAATAATACTCCTGAAACAATTAAAATAGCTCCATCTAAAATAGCATCAGATAAGCTTCCCTGCATTCTCATTGCTTTTTGAAGATTTTCCATTACTTCTTTTCCTGATTTTTTTACCAAAATAGTTCCTATAATTGCAGTTACAATTACTATAGCTACAGTTAAAGGAGTACCAATTATATTAGACATATAGATTAATATAAATAACTCTGTGAGTGGTATTATTGTGAATGCTAAAAAATATTTATTTAAAAAAAACATGTAAACCTCAAAACATTACTCATTTAATATAAGTACTCTTCTAAGATTTATCAAGTAAGGATTTTTGATTAGTATTTTTTTATATAATTTTTTAGCCCAAGAATAATTATTTTTAGTGATAATCTTTTCTAGATAATATAGCCTTTCTAGTTGATTTAAATTAATAGCTTCAAAATCTATTAGCGATATTTTTAGATTATTACTATAGGATAAATATTGCTCAAATAATTCTTTTTTTACTAAATTTGTTCGAGTTTGTATACTTTTATCTTTTAATAGGGTAGAGTAGTAAAAGTTAATTAAATATGGTTCTATCTCTATAGCTTTTCTAATGATTTTAGAAAAATTTTTTATTTTTTTATTTTTTTTATATTTTAAGTTTTGCAATTTGTAAAAAGCTGACTGCGAATTATAATCAAATAGAGCTATTTTCAATAATTTGATAGCGTTATCATCTTTTTTTAATTTTAAAAAAAGCTCAGAATTAATAATAAAACTAAATTCCATTGTTAAGTTTTTGAGTTTTTTTGAATAGTATAGTGCTAATTTTAATTTATCTTTATCTAAGTAATATTCTATAAGTTTACTATTTACTAATTCATTGCCTTCTAGGTTGTTTATAAGTATGCCGTCAATTGTTTTTTCGTTAGGTTTATACATGAAATTTAAAAATGCTCCCCGTTTTTTAGGAGAAGAGAATAATGATATACTTATGAGTAATATACTAAAAAAAATCTTCAATTCTTGCCTTTATATATTCTATATCAGTTGGATATTTAGATATAATACTAATTGTTGATTCTAAGTTCTTCTTGCTAAATCCTCCCATAAATAACAGAGACTTTGCCCATTCTATTGCTTCTGAAGTTCCTGGAGCTTTTTTTAATGGATAATTTCTTATTTTTGCAATTATTTCTATAATTTTATTTAAGTTCAATTCGTTTAGCTCAGGGATATTTCTTTTTATAATTTTAGTTTCTAATTCTTTATTAGGGTAGTCAATATATAAAAATAAGGCTCTTCTTCTTAAGGCATCAGAAAGAGTTCTTTCTCCATTAGATGTAAGTATAATTAAGGGTATTTGGTTGTTCTTAATAGTTCCTATTTCGGGGATAGTAACTTCAAACTCTGAAAGTATTTCAAGTAAAAATGCTTCAAATTCTGGTTCAGATTTATCTATTTCATCTATTAGTAATAGTGTTTTTTCCTTATTTTTAATTGCTTTTAAAAGAGGTCTTTCTATTAAAAAATTTTCTGAAAAAAATAATGAATCTAGGTTATTTATAGCTTCTATCATTTGATGAATTGTTTTATCTTTAAAATTTTCATTTAATTTCTCTTTTAGTACTTGAGTATATAGTAATTGCTTACTATATTCCCAATCATACAAGGCTTTAGATTCATCTATTCCTTCATAACATTGTAGTTTTAAAAATTCATAATTAAATGCTTTGGACAATGCTTTTGCTATACTAGTTTTTCCAACTCCAGCAGGTCCTTCTATTAAAATGGGTCTTTTTAGTTTTATTGCTAAAAATATTATTGTTGCTGTTTGAGTATTAACAAAGTAATCTACTTTATTTAATTCTTCCATTATTATCTTAGAACTTAACTCTTTCATTTGATTCCTTGAGATTCTATAAAAAATATTGGGTCTATTGACCTATTATTTTTCCTTATTTCAAAGTGTAAATGAGGTCCTGTGGAACGACCAGTTGAACCAATTTCTCCAATAACCTCGCCTCTTTTAACAAACTGCTTTCTTTTTACTAATATTTTACTTAAATGTCCATAAATACTCAATATATTATTAGCATGTGAAATTATAATCATTAAGCCATAGCCTCCATTTTTGCCAGTAAAAACTACTCTCCCATAGTTTGATGACATTATATAATCCCCTAAATTACCTGCTAAGTCAATTCCATGATGAAACTTTATTTTATCTTTCTCGAAAGGGTCTCCTCTAAAGCCATAAGGAGATGTAATATAAATATTTTTTAATGGCCAGTAAAATGAACTTTTTAAATCTTTTTCTGTAAAGATAGTATTAGAGCCATCATCTAAAGCACCCAAAAAATTGTCATTATTTATTTTATTTGCGACTATGTCAATAGATTTGAATCTATTATTTTTTTTTAGTATTTTAGTATGAATTTTTTTATCTATTTTTTCTGATACTCTTGATATTTCTATAGAGATATCATCAGGAAAGTTACTGTATTCATCTATGCCTTCAATATATAAGGAAATCATGTTAGATTTTATTTTTAATAAAACTTTTTTATTATTTGTTGCTTTAATTGTTTTTTTTATATTTTCTAAGTATTTATTCCATTGTTGAATCGTTTCATGATTAAGTTTTAAATCATTTTTTTGAATATTTTTATTTGTTGTACATGAGATTATATTTATTATTAGTGAAGCTACTATTAGATATGTTTTCAATTATTTTTTATCTTCTTTTTTTATTTCTTTTTTATTATTTTCTCCATTTTTAGGTTGAACCTTTGGTTCAACTTTAGCACTTTTTTTATCATTAGGTTTATTTACTTCTTTTTTCCCTTCGTCCCTAACAGAAAAGAATGCTTTTCCTAAGTCTAGTATATTGGCAGTACAAGTTAATTGTAATGCTTTTTTATCTTTTGATAAAACAACTCCATCACAGTGGAAATCTTCCTTTGGAAATGGTAATTCGTTAAATTCTTTACCAACAGGAGGTCTTGTTCCATGTTCTAATGCATATTTTAGAATTGTAAAATTTTCTAAGTTAATATTATATGCAATGTTTTTAGTTTTAGCATAGTTATTTTTATCACTATCTTTTTTTGCTACACGACTAACAGCCTTGATAATAAAATCTCCTTTAGATTTATCATAAGTAACATTTTTTTTAGGAAAAACTTTACTTAAAAGACCTGCTGTTTTTGACTCTTTTTCTTTTTTAAATGGTCCATAGAATTTATCAAAAACTGCTTTATTCTTTAAAAAGTCAAGTTTTGAATTAACGGTCATTCTCATTTTTGAATCAAGAGGTAATTTTTTTGTTTTTTCTAAAAAGGATTTTAAGTCTTTATCATTATTATTCTTTTCAAAAGCTTTAATTTTTTCACCTACTAAGTCTGTAAGCTCTGTTGTTAGTACACTACTTGTATAACCAAAATTAACAGCTTTAATAAGATAAGTTAATTTTTTCTCGCCTTTTTCTTTATTTGATAGTTCGGCATAAGCTTTACCTATATCTTGTTTGATATATTTATCCTTAGGATAGGCTTTATAATATAGTTCCGATATTTCCAGTATGGATTTTGTATCTTTTTTACTTTTATAATACTTTCTTAAAACAGATAAATACTTAGGTGTTGGTTTTTGATTATATTCCTTTCTAATTTCTTCAATAGTTTTCTTTTTCTTTTTTCCACAGCTACTTAAGCCAATCATTGTTAATGTTAAAACAAGTATTGTAAAAAATTTAAATTTGTTGTTAGGCATTTATCCCCCTAAAAAATATAGTTTAATCCTACTCTTATTGCGAAATTTTGATTTAATATCCCACTTGCACTACCTTTTTCAAAAATTTGTCCAATTGTCATATTATTTATTAGTTCTATGTTGAAAGCTAGTGATTTTGTTAAAAAATAATTTTGTCCTAATGTAAACATAACAGAAGGCATAAATTTATTTTTATCATCTAATAAATTAGTATCTTTATTTCTTTCTCTTACTATATTATATGTTCCTCCAGCTAATACACTCATATAGAGGTCAAAATGTATTACTTTTTCTGAAAAGAATGAGATTTTACCATATATAGGCTTAAATATTAATCCCATATTAAAATGAGCTCTATTAAAAGAGTATTCTGGTAATAGAACTTTTGATGTAGCATGTTTAAAAGCATCATCAATACTATCTTTTAATGCTGAATTTGTATCAAAAGAATATGATATATCAACAATAAAACCAAAAAATTTTGAAAATTTATAGTTATAAACTATTGCTATTGGAAAAGTTGATGCATAGGTATCATTAATGCTTGTTCCAAATTTTAATGAAATAGCTGATTTTTCAATTATTTTAGGTGTTGATATGATAGGTATTCTTCTTGATAATTTATCTGCAGATTGGTATTTTTCTGCGAAAAGATTACCATTAAACATAAAAAGAAATATCGATAGTAATAATATAAACTTCATAAGTAATCACCTCAAATAAACATTTGATAATATAATATTAAAGTTGATATGTCAAACTTTTAGAATTTTTTTAGTAATTACTAAAAAATATTTTTTTTACCGTCTTTAAATCTTTTTATTATTTGAGTTATTGTAGGTGGTGATTCTGATATCATATCCATAAAAAGTTCTTGATTTTTTTTATTTTCTATTAAATTTGGGTCTAAATTATTAAAAGCAGGGTCTTTAAGAGTATATAGTTCAAAAAGCATTACTCCTAATGAATATATATCTCCTTCTTTATTAGAAGTTTGATTATTATCTTTTTTGTTTAATGAAAATGTTCCCTTAAATATATAACTTGGTAACTTCTCAAAAAACTTGCTTCCTTCTATACAAGATAAACCAAAATCTCCAATTTTTACTTTATCATTTTTGGTAATAAATATGTTAGATAATTTTAAATCATTATGTATAACATTCCTAGTATGCATATATTGGATGCCTTCAAGTATTCTAGATAAATAGTACTCTCGTTTAGAAATGACTCTATCTGTTTTAGTTTTTAGTAGCTCTTTTAAGTCTCCAAGGTCACCGTATTCCATAGTAAAATAATTATCTTGAACTTCTTTTATCGAAATTATATTTTTATGATTAAGTGATTTAGTCATTTTTATTTCTTGATTAAACAATTCCCTAAACGGATATTTATCTATAGTAAGTTCTTTTTTTATATAAAAATTACCCTTATCTCTAATAATAGAAACTTTTGTTGAACCATGATTTTTTATTTCTTTAACTACATACATTAATTAAAATTCCTGAGCTAAACCTTCAATAGCTTTTTTTAGTAATAGTTTACCCATAGCAATATTGCCATCCTTTTTAAGATATAATACTGTATGAAAATGAACATCTCCACGACTGTAACACCTTGTAATTACTATACCCATATCAGAATCAATTTGTAAAAAATCAGCTCTACCCATTCCTATGTCTTCAGTCATGTCTTGTGCATGTAAAAGAGTGTCGTTTATTGCTGCTCCTGCTAATTCTTGATGAATACCAGAAATCATTGAAGTTCCTTCAAGCAGTTCTCCAGTTGATGTAAATACTCCACTTCCTAAGTAACCTTTGATTCCATTAAGTGTTTCTAAATGTTTTTTTAAGTTCATAAAGCCCTCCTAAGCTATTTAAATTTTAAGCATTATCTTTTTTATAATAACTTTTGATAATGCCACATTAGAATCCTTTTCTAAGAAAAGGATTATGTCTAGTTTATCTTCTTGATTATGAT
>Ga0256842_1002080_pt1 | contig 14885 bp, 12 predicted proteins | sample 4559240metaG_FD_185973 | JGI IMG/M metagenome (GOLD analysis project Ga0256842, IMG submission 185973) | Hydrothermal vent microbial communities from Guaymas Basin, Mexico - 4559-240 | ecosystem: Environmental > Aquatic > Marine > Hydrothermal vents | place: Mexico: Guaymas Basin | collected...
TTACTAATTACATTTGGCTCAAACAGTTTTGCTATGCAAAAGAAAAATTACATCATCTCTGGCACTACAGACAAAATCACATCGCTTGACCCTGCAAAAGCCTATGAATATTTCTCAATTAATATTTTGCAAAATATTATGGGCGGATTGGTTAAATACATTCCAGGAACAACAACAATAGTGCCCGATATGGCAGAAAGTTGGAAAATATCAAAAGACGGAAAGGTTTATACATTCAAACTAAAAAAAGGTTTGAAATTCTCAAATGGAGACCCAATAGACGCAAAAACCTATGAATTTTCTATGAAAAGGGTTATAAGGCTCAAACAAAACCCATCTTTTTTGCTTGCCGATGTCGTAAAAGACGTAAAGGCACTGGATAAAAATACGCTCCAAATTACACTTAAATATCCCTATGCTCCGTTTATAAGCATATTGGCGTTTAGCATTTCATATCCTGTTGATCCAAAAGTATATCCAGCTGACAAAGTATATAACGGTTTGCCCATAGCAAGCGGACCTTATATGATTAAAAAGCTTGTCAGAGGCCAACAGATAGAGCTTGTAAGAAATCCCAACTACTACGGAGAAAAAGCAAAAACTCCTATCATTTTAATCAAGATTTATAGAGAAGCAAATAACCTTTATATGGCTTTAAAAGGCGGTGAGATAGAGCTTGCATACAGAACGCTTTTGCCTCAGCAGTTAAGCCAGATTCAGAAGGATAAAAATTTCAAGACATATATAGGAAATAGCCCTTTTATTAGAGAGATAGTCTTTAACGCAAAAGCAAAACCATTTGACAATCCAAAATTAAGAGAAGCACTATCATATGCTGTAGACAGAGCTCAGCTTGCAAAAGAGATATTTAAAGGTCAGGTTACTCCGCTTTATACACTCATTCCAGCCGGTATGTGGGGACATAAAGATGTTATGCCACACTACAATCTAAAAACAGCTATAGATAAACTAAAAGCGTTGGGATACTCAAAAGAAAAACCATTGAGTATTACACTTTGGTATTCGCCAAGCCATTACGGCTCTACTGAATCTGATGTTGCCTTAATGCTCAAAAATCAATTTGAAAAAACCGGTTTAGTCAAGTGTAATGTAAAATATGCAGAATGGGCAACATACGTAGATTACTGGACAAAGGGCGTGATGGGTATGTTCTTGCTTGGATGGTATCCTGATTACTTTGACCCAGACGATTATATGTGGCCATTTTTACAAACATCTGCAAGTCCAGGTATGGGTTCTTTTTATTCAAACAAAGCCATGGATAAATTGCTTATAAAAGCAAGGGCTATCAGCAATGAAAAAGAAAGAGCAAAACTTTATTACAAGGTTCAAGATATGATGGTAAAAGAAGCACCTTACATTCCGCTATTCCAAGGACAGCAACAGGTTGTTGCAAAACCCAACATAAAAGGAATTGTTATGGACCCTGTTCAAATTTTCAGATACTATTTACTATCAAAATAAAATATGATAATATGCAACAACTTTTAAAAAGGAGTCTAATTAGACTCCTTTTTTTGTGTAAAATGTATGCGACGTACGTGAAGGATTTATGAAGCTAAAAACCTACATTTTAACGAGAATTCTTTTATCCATACCAATGATTTTAATAATTTTAACGATAGTGTTCTTTGTTTTAAGAGTATTGCCAGGTAATCCTGTTTTGGCAATGCTTGGACCAAAAGCACCACCAGAAGTCATTCACGCCATGGAGCATCAGATGGGCTTAGACAAACCTATCATCATTCAATACTTCGTATATCTCTCACACATAGCCGTAGGAAATTTTGGAATATCAACATACACGTCTCTGCCTGTTCTGCAGGAACTTTTACAAAAATTTCCAGCAACATTTGAACTCACACTATATGCCATGATTGTAGCTGTATTTATTGGAATATTTATGGGCACATACGCAGCATACAATTTTGGTAAACCCGTGGATATTTTTGCAAGGGTTTATTCCATATTCGTATATTCTTTTCCAGTCTTTTGGTTTGGTATAATGTTACAGTTGATTTTTGGTGTTTGGTTACATTGGCTGCCAGTATCTGGAAGGTCTGCGCCATTTATGATACCAGACCACATATACACCGGCATTTATACAATAGACTCTCTTTTAAATGGAGAATTTGAGGTATTCATAGACACAGTGAGACACTTAATCTTGCCATCCGTTACACTTGGCATAGTTATATCGAGTATATTTGTAAGAATGGTCAGATCAAACGTTCTTCTATCATTATCGAGTCAATACGTAACAGCAGCAAGAGCGCGTGGAGCAACAGAAAAAAAGGTTCTCTTTAAACACGCCTTAAAGAATGCAATGCCACCTATTTTAACCATAATGGGTTTGCAGTTTGCTCTATTGCTTGCCGGTGCCATACTGACTGAAACTACATTTTCATGGCCAGGCATAGGCAATTATTTAATTACAAGAATAAGTTACAGGGATTTTCCCGCAATTCAGGGAGCAATAGTCTTTTTTGCGTTCTTCGTATCGATAATAAGCATATTGGTCGATATTATTAACGCTTGGATAGACCCAAGGATTAGATATTAAAATGATTAGTGAAAAATTAGGAAAAAATATAAAACAACTTATCGGTGATTCATCTGGTGTTATGTTTTTAATAGGTCTATTTTTACTTGTTATATTTATAATTATGGCTGTTTTTGCACCATATATTGCGCCTTACAGCCCGATTAAACCTACAGGTGCGCAATTACTTCCGCCTCAAGTAGGACATATTATGGGAACGGATAATTTAGGATATGATGTTTTTAGCAGGGTTATATATGGTTCGAGAATGGCTTTTTCGATAGCATTCATAGCTACTATAATAGCAGCCGCCATAGGTATACCTACAGGTTTGATAGTGGGTTATGTAGGCGGAAAACTTGACAGTGTAGTAACTATGATTATGGATTCCATTTATACCTTTCCAGGCCTTATTCTTGCAATAGCAATAGCAGCAATGCTAGGTCAGGGTTTAATAAACATATCCTTATCTATAGCAGTCGTCTACATACCCACCTACTACAGAGTAATAAGAAGCCAAGTTGCTACAATAAAATCCGAGTTATACGTAGAAGGCGCAAAAGCAATAGGAGCAAAGCCGAAAACGATACTGTCAAAATATATTTTACCAAATGTTCTGCCATCGACAATTGTTGTTTTATCAATGAATATAGCAGATGCCATAATGACAGAAGCAGGTTTAAGTTTTTTGGGATTGGGTATTGCACCGCCAACTCCCGATTGGGGATATGATTTATCAAAAGGACAGCAGTTTATATTACAAAACGACTGGTGGCTTGTCGTATTTCCAGGACTTGCCATCATTCTAATAGTTTTGGGCTTTAGTATGTTTTCCGAAGGGCTAAATGAATATCTTAATCCAAACATAGGTGAAAAACGTTGATAAATCTTGAAGTAAAAAATCTAAACATAGAATATTCAACAAGAAACGGAACCGTTTATGCCGTAAAAGACGCTTCATTCAAAGTAAAAACAAAAGAGACGCTGGGTATAGTGGGTGAATCTGGTTGCGGAAAATCTACAACCGGACATGCTATATTAAGGCTCTTGCCGCCCAATGCAAAAATTAAGGGCAATGTTATATACAATAATAAAAATATCTTAGAGCTATCAAATAAACAGATGAGACAAATTAGAGGAAAAGATATATCCATCATCTTCCAAGACCCTATGACATCGCTTGACCCTATAATGCGCATAAATGAACACTTTTACGAATTAATAAAGGCTCATAACCCTAAAGCAAAAGAAGAAGAGATGAAACAAATTGCAGAAGACGCCCTTGAATCCGTAGGCGTATCCAAAAAGCGATTGGATAACTACCCATTTGAATTTTCAGGCGGAATGAGACAAAGGGTCATGATAGCTTTAGGAATAGCTCTAAAGCCATCCGTTTTAATAGCCGATGAACCAACCACATCTCTTGATGTTGTTGTCCAAGAACAGATTATGAGTGTCTTAAAAAATCTAAAACAAACAAAGGATATGTCCATAATACTCATAACCCACGATTTGGGCGTAGTTGCCGAAGTTGCAGACAGCGTAGTGGTTATGTATGCAGGAGAAGTCGTAGAGTATGCCGACGTTCAAAACCTTTATGCTAACCCGCTCCATCCGTACACACAGCTATTATTAAAATCTGTCCCTAATATTAAAATAGGCGATATGGAATTAAGATACATACCTGGCAGTCTCCCAGATTTAAAGAACATTCCCAGAGGTTGTAGATTTAAAGACAGATGCCCATATAAAAAGGATATTTGCGATAAGGAAGAACCCCCGATATTTAATGTTGATAACAGAGAAGTTAGGTGTTGGCTGTATGGCGGATAATGTTGTAGTTGTAAAAAACTTAAAAAAATATTTTCCGTTAAAATTACCGTGGCTTGAAGCATTTCTCAAAAAAGAAAAGCCTATGGTAAAAGCAGTCGATGATTTGTCTTTTTCTATAAAAAAAGGAGAAGCTTTAGGGCTTGTAGGCGAATCGGGAAGCGGAAAAACAACCGTAGGACGCTCAATCATAAGACTAATCGAACCCACAGACGGCAAAATTGAAATTGGCAAAAAAAATATAATAAATCTAACAGAAAACGAATTAAGAAAAGAAAGAAGAAATTTCCAAATAATATTCCAAGACCCTATGGCGTCTTTAAATCCATATATGACCATAGGCAAATCTGTGATACATCCGCTTGAAATACACAATATAGGAACACCCAAAGAAAGAAAAGAAAGGGTTTTGGAAATATTCGAAAAGGTTAATCTCATACCCGCAAAAGAATTTTTTAATAGATACCCAAAACAACTATCGGGCGGTCAAAGGCAGAGAGTCGTTATTGCAAGGGCAATCATAACAAACCCTAAATTCATAGTGTCCGACGAAGCGACTGCGATGCTTGACGTATCTGTGCGCTCTCAAGTGCTTCAATTGATGCTTGAAATCAAAAAAGAGTATGACTTGGCTTTTCTTTTCATAACACACGACTTGGCAAGCGCAAAGTATATCTGTGAAAATATAGCCGTTATGTATCTGGGTAAGATAGTGGAAATAGCGCCAACAAAAGAGTTGTTTGAAAACCCTCACCACCCTTATACACAAATACTTATGAGCTCTATTCCTGTTCCAGACCCTAACTTTAAAAAGAAAAAAATTATACCAAAAGGTGAAATACCATCGCCCACCAATATGCCAACCGGATGTAGATTTAGAACAAGATGCCCGTATGCCAAAAAAGAGTGTGAAGATGTCGATATGTCTTTACAAATGATAAATGAAAGACATTTCAGCGCTTGTCCATTTTTTTAATATCTCTTTTATTTGACATTTCTTAATATTTTTTGTAAAAAATAAACAAGTATTTCATAAATAAAGGTCTACTAAATAATAAATTAAGGAGGTGTAAAATGAAAAATGATAGCAGTGTCAATAATATTATACCCATAGAACCCAACAAAGAATTTGTCAACAACGCAAATCTAAAGCCTGACGAGTATGCAAAATTAATTAAATGGGCAGAAGAAGATTTTGAAGGTTTTTGGGATTATTTTGCAAAAAAAGAAATATCATGGTTTAAACCCTATAAAAAAGTATTAAACGACTCAAAACCTCCATTCTTTAAGTTCTTTGAAGATGGAGAATTAAATATGTGTTACAACTGTGTTGATAGACACGTTACAACAAGAAGGAAAAATAGGGCTGCAATACTATGGGAAAATGAAAAAGGCGATAGCCGTGTTCTAACTTACAGGGAACTTCAATTCCAAGTCAATAAATTCGCAAATGTATTAAAAACCTTAGGAACAAAAAAGGGTGATGTAGTTGTAATTTATATGCCGATGATTCCCGAACTACCTATCGCAATGCTTGCCTGTGCAAAGATAGGCGCAATTCACTCGGTTGTTTTTGCCGGTTTATCTGCCAATGCTTTAAGAGAAAGGATTGTGGATGCAAATTCAAATATAGTAATTACGGCAGACGGTGGATTTAGAGGCGGCAAAACCATTCCATTAAAAGAACATGTGGACGATGCAATAAGAGAACTGAAAAATGTAAAATATGTGGTAGTTGCTCGCCATATACAAAGAGATGTTCCTATGAAAACATTGAGAGATTTTTGGTGGCAAGATTTGATGAGCGACCAAGATTATGCAAAACCGCACTGCGAAGCAGAAAGTATGAAAGCTGAAGACCCTTTATTCATAATGTATACATCAGGCTCAACCGGCAAACCCAAAGGTGTAGTTCATACGACGGCAGGATATCTATTGTGGAGAATTTTAACCGCAAGATGGGTGTTTGATTTAAAGGAAGAAGACACATTCTGGTCAACAGCAAATATAGGCTGGATTTCTGGACATTCATATACGCTTTATGGACCTTTATCCATAGGCTCTACAACATTTCTATATGAAGGAATGCCTACATATCCATCACCCGATCAATGGTGGTATCTTGTTGAAAAATATAGAATAAATGTGATGTATACAGCACCAACGGCTATTAGGGCTTTGATGAGATATGGAGAAAAATATACTAAAAATCACGATTTATCATCCTTAAGACTCTTAACTACAGGCGGCGAGCGTCTAAACGAAGCTGCATGGTTGTGGTACTACGAACATATAGGCAATAAAAAATGCCCGATAATTGACGCATACGGACAAACAGAGACTGCAGGGCATATGATATCGTCTCTGCCTGTAGTCCCACAAAAACCGGGTTCTGTCGGCATACCTGTACCGGGAATCTTTCCAGATATAGTAGATGCAGAAGGCAACACAATCACCAAGCCAAAGGAAACGGGTTTTTTGGTTATAAAAAAACCGTGGCCATCAATGGTAAGGACGTTATGGAAAGACGATGAAAGCTACGTTAAATCCTACTGGGAAAAATTCAATAATAAATATTACTATACAGGCGATATGGCATACAAAGATGAAGATGGATACTTCTGGATGGAAGGAAGGGCTGACGATGTTGTAAACGTATCAGCTCACAGAATAGGATGTGCCGAAATTGAAAGTGCGCTCACATCTTGCAATATGGTAGCAGAAGCAGCCGTTGTTGGAAAACCAAACGAAATAACAGGAGAAGAGGTATTTGCCTTCGTCGTACCAAAAGAAGGAATAGATAAAACAAAGCACGATGAGATAGTTAGAAGGTTAAGGGAATATGTTAGGGATTTAGTTAGCCCAATAGCCAAACCATCCGAAATAGTATTTGTAGATGCGCTACCAAAAACACGTTCAGGAAAGGTGATGAGAAGGGTTTTAAGGGATATAGCAGCAGGTAAAGAATTAAAACAGGATTTATCTACACTCGAAGATAAAACTGTATTAGATAAAATTAAGGATGCTGTAGAAAATAGGGATACAGATTTATTAAAGAAAAACTAAAAAACAAAAACGGATTGGGCAAATGCTTGTCCAATCCTAATTTATTATTTTTTCTTGCCCAGATAGGCTTCTTGAATTTCAGGAGATTCTAAAAGTTCTTTTGAAGAACCTTGTGCTACCATTTTTCCAACTTCTAAAACATAGCCCTTATCAGCAAGCTTTAAAGCGGCTTTCGCATTCTGCTCAACAAGCAAAACCGTAACGCCCGACTGTTTAATCTGTTTTATCGTATCAAAAATAGTCTTTACCAAAACAGGAGCAAGTCCCAAACTCGGCTCATCCAAAAGAAGCATTTCAGGTTCACTCATCAAAGCCCTACCCATTGCCAACATCTGCTGTTCACCGCCGGACAGCGTTCCAGCTAATTGATTTTTCCTTTCAAGAAGCCTTGGAAAAAGTTCATATATCCATGTCAGCGTAGCGTTGTTATAGGTTTTTTTGGTGTATGCGCCAAGTTTTAAGTTTTCTTCAACAGTCAGTGTTCCAAACACCCTTCTACCTTCCGGAGACTGACTAATACCTAAGGCAACAATTTCATGAGCCGGAAGAGATGTCAACTCAAGATTTTTATACCTTATACTACCCGATTTTGCTTTTAAAAGCCCGCTTATTGTTCTCAGTGTAGTCGTTTTACCAGCACCGTTTGCGCCAAGGATAGTAACAACTTCACCTTTGTAAACCTCAAAAGATATGCCTTTAACAGCTTCTATACTGCCGTATGCAACCTTTAAATCTTCAACGGTTAATAGTATTTCTTTTTCACTCATCATCGTCCTCTTCGCGGCCTAAGTATGCTTCTATGACCTTTGGATTGTTTTGTATCTCTTCTGGCAACCCTTCAGCTATTTTTTTGCCGAAACTCAAAACGCTAATATACTCCGTCAAGCTCATAACAAGGTCCATATTATGTTCAATTAAAAGAACCGTTATGCCCATATCGTCTCTAATTTTTCTTATGGTGTCTACAAGTTCAAGTCTCTCCTTATCGTTCAATCCCGCAGCAGGTTCATCCAAAATTAAAAGTTCAGGCTCTGTAGCTAAAGCTCTTGCCATTTCTATCTTTCTTTGCACTCCATAAGGCTGACTTGTTGCCGACAAAGTAGCATAAGGCATAAGGTCAAACAGTTCCATATATTCCTTTACCTTAAGCCAATTTTCCTTTTCGTCCTTATTGGAAAAGGGTGTATGAAATATACCGTGCCACCAATGTTGTTTACTTTTAGAATGCCTTCCCGACATAATATTTTCGGCAACACTCATTTCTCCAAAAAGCCTGATTGTTTGAAATGTCCTAACTATTCCTAAATTTGCTATAGTATGAGACGATAAACCTGTTATATCCTTGCCGTTAAATATTATTCTACCCTTCTCGGGTTTATAAACACCGGTTATGCAGTTAAACACTGTAGTTTTTCCAGCACCGTTTGGCCCTATAACGCCGTATATTTGACCTTTTTCTATACTCATACTTAAACCATCTACGGCAATCAAACCACCGAAAATCTTTGTAACATCTTTTAACTCAAGAAGCGCCATATTACTAATCCTTAAAAACGTATTTTGGTATTCTTCCGAATTTTGCAGGCCAAATACCCTTAGGTCTCCAAATCATAATAAGAATCATAGCAACACCAAATATCAGATATCTTGCTTCCGCAAATTGTCTAAATATCTCAGGCAAAACAAACATAAAAAATGTTCCAAGCAGAACACCTTCAATAGAAGAAGGTCCACCAACCAATACAATCGTAAAGAATAGCACAGATTGTAAGAAGTTAAATGCTTCGGGACTAACAGCAGAAAATTGAACAGCAAAAACAACACCGGCCAAACCGGCTATTGCAGCCGATAATCCAAAAGCGAATAATCTGTAAAATCTTGTATTAATACCCACACATTCACTTGCTAAAGAATCTTCGTTTAAGTAGTGCAGTGCTCTACCCGTCTTGCTTGTTTCAAGATTTCTTATGATAAATAGCGTAAGCAAAAGCAAACCAAAAGCCATAAAATAAATTGATGTTTGAGAAGAAAAGCTATAACCAAAAATCTTAGGAACATCGATACCGAATATTCCATTTGGACCGCCGGTTACACCGAATATGTTATTTTTAAGCGCCTGTGTGAAAACTATGTTAAACCCTATTGTTGTAACAAGCAGATAATCACCCCTTAAGTGAACAATTGGAGCAGCAAGCAATATGCCAAACACCAAGGGTAATATTATAGCAACCGGTATGGTTAATAAAATAGGAACTCCATAAACCGTATTTAAGACTGCAGTCGAGTAAGCTCCAAGTCCAAAGAACAGGGCATGACCCATATTAAACATTCCGGCTCTTCCCAAAACTATATCCTGACTAAGTGCAACAGCAGAATAAATAAGAAACGTTGTAGCAACGGATACCCATCTTGAACTTAAAAAAAACGGCAAGATGAGCAAAATGAGAAAAAATATTCCATAAGATAAGTATTTTTTATTCATTACACCTTCTCCGCCACTCTTTCGCCTAAGATTCCCGTCGGCCTGAAAATCATAATTATTATAAGTAGAACATAGGTTAAAGCCAATGCCCAACTACTGGACAAGTAACCCGAAATCAAAGCGTTAAATATTCCAAGCAACATACCACCAAGCATTGCTCCTGGAATATTACCTATACCGCCTATAATCGCAGCAACAAAAGCGTTAAGTCCGTATATCCAACCCATATTGAAATAAATACCTCTATAGTACATACCGATAAACAAACCACCGACTGCACCCAAAGACGAACCTATAATAAACGTTGTCATAATAATTTTATCAACGTTGATGCCCATCAACCTTGCTGCATCCTGGTCAATTGCGCTTGCTCTCATAGCCGTTCCAAGCTTTGTTTTATTGACAAAGAAATACAGAACAAACATAAGCACAAACGATATAACCAAAACCAACAACTGCATCAAACCTATGTATACACCGCCTATATTCCAATTAATATTTGGAACAATATCGGCAGGAAAAATCTTAGGTCTTGGTCCCCAAATTAACATAATACCGTTTTCAATAACCAAAGATGCACCCAAAGCCGATACAACCGCACTCAAGCGAGGGGCTTTTCTTAATGGTTTATATGCAATCCTTTCAAGCGTAACACCTGAAATTGCTATAACGACTATCGTTACAAGAAATGTAAGAAGAATGATAATTACGCTTGAAGATATTGCTCCCGATAGCTGCATCATAACAACCAAACCAACATAAGCTGAAAACGCAACCAAATCACCATGAGCAAAGTTAATCAATTTTAAAACACCATAAACCATCGTATAACCAAGGGCAACGAGAGCATAAATGCTCCCGATTGTCAGCCCGTTAATTAACTGTTGTAAAAAAATATCCATAGGATGCCTCTGTATTAATGTCTGTAAACTATGTGATATTTAAGATCATCACCTATTCTATATGCCATATATGCACTGCCAATTCTCTCACCGTTTGAAGCCCACTCAACAGGACCTGTGATGCCTGGGAAGTTTTTCAGCTTGTTGTGCATATAATCAGCAATCTTCTTTGTATCCAAAGATTTTGTCTGCTCTATAGAATAAAGAATAGCCCTTAAACCATCAACATTAAAGAGCGTCCAGATGCTTGCGGGTGTTTCATGATATGCATCTTTATATGCCTTTAGGAATTCCTTAGCCGTATCGTAAGGAAGCATTTCAGGAAGCGGAACGTTAACAAGGTATGCTCCAACAGCAGCCTTTCCTGCCAATTTGATGAATTCTGGATTGTCGTTTGAGTCGCCGCCTACAAAATCAGCCTTAATTCCAAGCTGTTTCATCTGAGCTCTTATCAAACCACCGTCAGTATAATATCCACCAAAATAGATAACGTCAGGATTGAATGATTTGATTTTTGTTAAAATAGGTGTGAAATTTTGAGAACCGGATGTAATTTTTCCTGAATAAACTATATTTCCGCCAAGTTTTTTGATATTTTTTATAACAGCATTTGTTAAGTCTGTGGAGAATGTGGAATAATCAGATATTGTAGCAATTCTTTTGTAGTGCTGTTTTTTAGTAAAGAATTCAGCCGTAAATGCAGCTTCAGCGGAGTTTGGAGACGAGTTTCTAAAGAATGTCCAATAACCGTGTTTAACTAAAGAATCGCTTGTGCCGTCTGATGTTTGTAAAACACCGGCTTTATAATAGATAGATTCTGCAGCTTCAGCGCATGTGGATGTGTATGAACCGATAACTGCTATAACGCCCTTATCAACAAGCTGTCTTGCACAGATTGCGGCTTTAACTGCTTTTCCTTCGTCGTCGCATGTAATTACTTCAATCTTTTTACCCAATATGCCGCCTTTTTCGTTGTACTGTTTCGCAATCAGCCTAACCGACTTATCAATAGACTGACCTTCAGATGCAAATTTACCTGTGATAGGAGCCTGAACACCTATCTTAATAACATCGTCAGACATAGCTGCCTGAACGCCAAAAAGCAGCACGACTACGAAAGCCAAAACCCCCAACAATCCCTTGCGTAGCATAACGCACCTCCTAAGATAAAATTTAATATATTCTTAACAAAATTAATTATATCAATTTTTTTTAACAAATCAAATAAATTTTCATATATTGAAATTTTTTATTTCTTTATGAAACAAACTCCCAATTAATACAAACGATATACATTATATATAGAAAACACATAAAAGCATCAATTTTTCACGTCCAATATCAATATGGCAATGTTTCATAAATGCCTAAAGACATCCTGTCTACAAATTAAAAAATTAAATGGCAATAAAATAGATTGACATTACAACGGCAATATTGTATAAATCGAATGAGTGGTTTGATTTTTTAAAAATACAAGGAGGTGAGATTAGGAGGATTAGGGTTTTCAAAAAAGGTTGACAAACTGTTTTTTTGGTATTATCATCATCAGTGATTTTATGTAGAAAATTTTAAAACTTTTAGGAGGTTTTAAGTATGAAAAAAAGGTTTATTTCTTTGGTAGCAGCAGCAGCATTGGTTGGCGGAATCGCTTCCGTTGCAACGCCTGCAGCTAACGCTGGAACAGTTGCTGTAAAGGGTGATACGGCAGTTAATATGTATGGTTTTATTAGATTTGAGGCTGGCTATGCAAAAGATATGGCAAGCTCAATCTACCACAACGTTCCTGTAGACACTGACAGCGATGATGAGCATTATGAAACAAACGCTAATATTACAAGAGTAGGATTAACATTCAACAACGCTGATGCTAACGTTGGCGGAAGAATTGAAGGTGATTTCTGGGGTGGAAAGTTTAGACTAAGAAGAGCTTACATAAAACAGACATTTGACAATTTCTACCTATTGGCTGGTCAAGAATGGGGACTTGAAAATGATGCCATTAGAACATTCTCAGCAGCATGGGAATCTCCTGCTGGATTCAATGGTGCTGCCAGAATGCCTCAGATACAGTTGGGTGGAACATTTGACTTAAGTGGAGCAAGTGTAACTGCTAAGTTGGCTTTTGAAGATGCTAACTATACAGAAAGCAGCGTTGTACAAAAGAAAAGATTCCCTGCTATAGCTGCATATCTTGCAACAGATATTGATACAGGTTTTGGAAAACCTGCTGAGGTTTTTGGATACGGTATAGCTGCTCCTCTTAAAATTAAGGTTGGAAACGACACCGACGATAAGACAGCTTACGGTTTTGCTGTAGGCGCTACAGTTCCTGTATCTATGGTTATATTGCAGGGTGAGTATCTATATGGAAAAGGTATGAATAAGTTGGCTGGAGTTGATGTTGATGGTATGACACCTCCTAGCTATTTTGAAGGTGATGCTCAGAAATTCTATGCATGGAATGCAGAAGCAAAAATCAACCCAATGTCTTGCTTATCTGTGGCAGCCGGTTATGATTACCTTAAATTTAAAGATTATAATGGATACAAAATGTATACAGCATTTGCTAATATATCCTACAAAGCAACAAAATATACAACACTTACACTTGAGTGGGATCACGCAAAGATTAAAGATAGGAAAAACGGATATACAATCGCAGAAGACTCAAAAGATGTAGACGGAGATAGATATTTCTTTAGCTATGTATACAAATTCTAAAAATAGCTAAAACCTTTTAAAGCGGGAAAATCTTTTGATTTTCCCGCTTTTTTGTTCATAAACCAATCAATACCACATTAAAACTTATTAATCTTATATGGTTATATGGAAATTAAAATTTAATCAACCCATTAATATAATTTATTGTTGCTTTATTGCTTGAATGCAAAGCGGGTGATATTCGCCCTGTAAACCTATTGGTTTTAAGCGCCTTATTGTTGATACTATTTCCATAGATTTTCTTGATTCATCAAGCCTAAATCCATTGCCGTTTAAGATATCCTTATACAACAAGGTATGCAAATCTGAAAAACCGTTTGAAAATTCTATCTCCTTTTTATCAACCTTTATACTTCTATAGGTTCTTTGACCTTCAGCTTTAATAGTATCAGGAATATAATCATAAGATATACTTAAAAACCATTTTACATTAGCATTCTTTAGTTTTAGAAACCCGGCATTTACATATCTATCTTTGATGTGAACGATATTTTCAACTACATCACCAAATATCCATACAAGCATATCGTAAAAATGTATACCTATCTCTGCTGCTATTCCACCGCTTTTATTCTCATCACCCTTCCAACTTACAAAATACCACTTCCCTCTGCTTGTTAGATAGGTTAAATCTATATCATAGATTTTGTTAGGATTTTCTTTTAACTCTCTCTCAACCTTCTTCTTTAATTCCACTATGGAAGGATGAAATCTAAGTTGTAATATATTGTATATTTTCCTATTGGTCTTCTTCTCCATATTTTCTAAATAGTCAAAATGTTCAGGCTTTAATACCAAAGGTTTTTCGCATATAACATCCATATCTTTATTAAGCGCCCATGTTATATGCTCATAATGAAGATAATTAGGCGAACATACCGAAGCAAAATCAATTTTTACACCTTTTCTATGAAGCGAATCTATATATTTATCAAATTCTTGAAAATCCGTAAAAAAATCAGCATCCGGAAAATAGGAATCTATAATCCCCACACTATCCTTAGGGTCAACGGCTGCCAGAAGTGTATTATTTGTATCCTTTATAGCTTTTAGGTGTCTTGGCGCAATATACCCTCCAAGCCCTATCAAAACAAAATTTTTCACGATTAACTCCCATAACACATCGTCCACTTTCCATTATAGAATGTACAAAATATAATATATTATTGTCAATTATTTGTCTTTTTATCGATCACTTCTTCCCACTCCCACCCATCAATATTCCTTTTCTTTGTGTCAAAGTTAATACCAAGCAGAATAATTCTTTTGTCTATGTGTTTGTATTTTTCCAAGTATTTTTCTTTTATTTGGTTTATTG
>Ga0256842_1002081_pt1 | contig 14881 bp, 17 predicted proteins | sample 4559240metaG_FD_185973 | JGI IMG/M metagenome (GOLD analysis project Ga0256842, IMG submission 185973) | Hydrothermal vent microbial communities from Guaymas Basin, Mexico - 4559-240 | ecosystem: Environmental > Aquatic > Marine > Hydrothermal vents | place: Mexico: Guaymas Basin | collected...
GAAAGTACAACATTGAGGAAATGATTGAAAAGATACCCCTTGAGCTCAATCTCTTTGATGTCCTCTACATAGATGGTTCAGGACTCGTTGATTCCACATTCAGTGAGAGAAGACACTCTCTCGAAAAAATTGTTGAGGAATCAGAAAGGATACGGCTGGCCGTTCAGCTCATTACTGACGATCCCTCGGAAGCAGAAGAATTCTACAAAAAAGCGCTGGAGCTTGGACATGAGGGTGTTATGGTGAAAAGGCTTGATTCAGTTTACGAGCCCGGAAATAGAGGGAAAAAATGGCTTAAGGTAAAACCCACAATGGAAAATCTTGACTTGGTGATCATCGGTGCAGAATGGGGAGAGGGCAGGAGGAGTCATGTTTTTGCATCCTATCTTCTCGGAGCCTACGATCCCGGACAGGGTACATTTCTCCCTGTTGGTAAAGTTGGAAGCGGCTTTACGGATGAAGATCTGGTGGAATTCACAAAGATGTTGAAACCTCTTGTTATCAAGGAAGAAGGGAAGAACGTTGAAATAGAGCCCAAGGTTGTTATTCAGGTTACCTATCAGGAGATTCAGAAGAGCCCAAAATATGAGAGCGGCTTTGCTCTAAGATTCCCAAGGTATGTAGCTTTGAGGGAGGATAAAAGCCCTGAGGAGGCAGATACACTGGAGAGGATTGCCCAGCTCTATGAGCTCCAAGAGAGATTCAAAGCTGGGAAGAGGTGACAGTTTGCAAGGCTCTGCTCACAGTAATCTTCAGGCAAAGAATGGAAAAAATGCTCAGAAAAACAGCAACTGCGATCATCGCTTCATTTTCTCCACCAGATGCCGCCAGCACAGGGTAATCATAGGCGGAATGGGCAAAAACAGCAAAAGCCCATCCTGCCAGCGCTTCGCTTTTCCTGCCATAGAGCAGGTAACTTAAGGGAATCGCTGTCCACAACACATGAAATACAATTACAATGAGTCTCACCCCGAAAAGCAACCCCTGGATGCCGCTCTGGGCTGGTGCAAGAGTGAGGGCTGAAATGTATGAAAGTGTCTCAAAAACAGCAAATATCATTGCAGTTCCAAGAGTGAGCCTCCAGAGATATGATCTCCTTTGTTTTCCCAACAGAAGCAGGGCAGGAGAGAGCTTGAGGCTTTCCTCGACAATTCCAATTGAGAGCGCCATGATCAGTGGAGACCTGTAAATCTTCCAGATGGACAGCTCCAGAATCCCTGAGATAAATAGCAGTAAAATTCCACCAAAAAGATCATGCAGAGGCCGGATGGTCTCCGGAAGCTCTTCCCATTTCTCCCTAACCTTTTTCAGACCATCTAATGCCACCAGTCCTCCGAGGATTACTATAACTCCTATATACATCCCTAGAATTTTGGCAATCATCATTGGATTTCCATTGTTTATGAATGTTTATTAACCTACTGTGGATGGCTGTTTTTATTTTTTTGCCATTTATTCGGTATGTGGGACAGCACCTTTAACAGCATACTAAACAATCTTGCCAACAACAGCATAAATTGCCACTCAAACTTTTTAAACAATCCGGTTAACCGGCACTACGAATTGCCATAGAGGTGTTAAAGATGAAAGAAAAACTGATTAAGATGATATTTGAAGAAAATGTCATTCGCTTTGGGCATTTTATTCTCACATCTGGCAAAGAAAGCGACTATTACATTGACATCAAAAAGCTCATTACAAATCCCCGGGCATTAAAGCTCATTGCGGAACTTATGGAAGAAAAAACCCGACAGTTAAACATTGAATTTGATAAAATTGCAGGCCCAGAACTAGGTGCTGTTCCAATAGCAACGGCATTGTCACTAAATACTGAAAAACCGCTCCTTATCGTCCGAAAGAAAAAGAAGGAGCACGGAACAGGAAAACAGATCGAAGGAGAAATCCACGCAGGAGATCGGATTCTGCTGGTGGAAGACGTTACAACAACAGGGGGAAGTGTTTTGAGAGCAGCAAAAGTACTTGAAGAAAATGGTGGTAAAGTTGTAGCTATAAGTGTCGTCGTAGATCGAGAAGAGGGTGCCAAGGAGATGCTTGAAAAGAAATATCTGTTTATACCTCTAATCACGACCACAGAGCTGTTTGAATATCACGCTAAAAACGTCTAATACCAAGAACCCGAATAACCGAATGATATAACTGACTCCAATATCCCTCTTTTCTCTTCACACCGAATAGCTCTTTTTCCATAATCTCTCCACATTGCTTTATACCTCTTGATGCTTTTGTTCTTGGTTTATACACTAATACAGGCATGCCAAAGTTTGTAGCCTCCGGCACTTTAGGATCAAATGGTACAATACCTATTACAGGAACTTTAATATCTCTTTCGAGAAATCTAATTACAGAATCAATAGCGTGAGAGGACTCTCTGACTTTATTGATTATGACACCAATCTTTAGACCATATGCCTCCCCCAATTGTTTAAGTTTTATAACTTCATTCTCTATCATTGTCCGTACAGAATATATCGGAGAACGTTCCAGTTCTATCACTATTATCTGATAAGTAGCAAGTTTGAATGTTGGGATAGTATCAAAAGGTATGCCCACCGGAGAATCTATTACCGTAATGTTGAATCGAGATTTTATCTCTTTTACAATTTCTTTCAACCGTTTGCCTGAAATATTAAGCATCTCGTACAGGTTTGAACTTCCCGGGAGAATATATACCCCAGTTTTCATGTCCTGATATATAGCATCGTCTATTTTTATACTCGGATTTTTTAAAAGAGCGTGAAGATTGATCTCAGGATTATCTATTCCAAAATGAAATGCTAACTTTGGTAGGTACAAATCACCATCAATTGCCAGTGTTTTATATCCTTGAGAAGCGAAATATGTACTTAAATTTGCTGTGAGGGTAGTTTTACCTGCCCCTCCCCTTCCTGTGATCACTATAGTTACCATTGCCGGTTCCCCGTCATACGTTTTAATGCCCATAAACAAAGTAGAAAAAAGGGCATTACATGTAATCTTCAAGTGTTTTCGCCTTTATCATGATTGAAGCCTTTTTCTGCCCATAATATATTTCAACCAGACCATCGGATTCAAGCTTTTTGATTGTTTTAAGAAGGGTAGGCATTGGAGTTTCAAGCTCAGAGCTTAATTTTTGGAGAGAAGTGGCCTTCTTTTTTGTTGCTAAAGTTTTATAAACAACATCCTTTTTCCTACCCAGCATCAAAGATACACCAATTATATATTATGTCCTTATCCTAAATAAACATTGCTGGGCAACTGGACAATGTCTAAGACGCTAGCTCTACTAGACATATCCCCAAGGCCTTAAGTTTATAAATTCTCGTTTTATTGCAGAAAATATGAGGGCTAAAATTGAAGAACTTGACATGGATGGCTTTGGAAAAGCCAGAATCGGAAGAAAAATCATTTACGTTCCCTTCACTGCACCTGGAGATATTGTGGAAGTTAAAAAATGGCATAGAGAGAAGAGAAGGCTGGTTGCTCATGATTATGAGGTAGTTGAGCCCTCTTCACGCCGGAAAGATCCAAGATGTCCTTATTTTGGAGAATGTGGAGGCTGTCTTCTCCAACACCTGCCTTATAATGAACAGATTAAATTTAAAGAGGAAAAACTTCATCGTATCCTTGGATTTGAGGTTGAGGTCATGCCTTCTCCAGAAATTTATGGCCACAGAAACAGGATTGATGTTGTTATCTCAATAAGAGGAATCGGTTTTCGAAGGAGAGGAACATGGTGGGATGTCGTTGATATTGAAAGATGTGAGGTCTTTGGTAAGAGGAGTGAAACTGCCCTGAGAGCATTAAGGGAATTTATTGAAGACTTTAACCTCTCAACATATAATATACAGGAAAATAAAGGTTTTCTGAGGTATATTGTCCTGAGAGAGGGAAAGTTCACAGGGGAACTCATGCTGAACCTCGTTACGGGGGAAGGCATGCTCCCTAAAGAGGTCGAGGACTATTTCCCTTTTGCAGACTCACTTTACTGGAGCATAAACAGAAGCAGGAGTGATGTCTCTTTCGGTGATATTGAAATGTTCTGGGGAAACGAATTCATAAGAGAGAAAATTGATGACGCAGTGTATCTGATACATCCAAATAGCTTTTTCCAAACAAATTCATATCAAGCTGTTAATCTTATAAAAGAGACCTCTCAGCTTATTGATGGCGAAAGAGTGCTTGATCTATATTCAGGTGTTGGAACATTTGGGGTATATCTCGCCAAACATGGCTTTGCTGTTGAGGGGATTGAGATTAATCCTTTCGCAGTGGAAATGGCAAAGAAGAATACTGAGCTGAATGGTGTGGAGGCAGAGTTCAAGGTTGGCCAGGATAAAGATGTTGAAAATCTTGGAGCTTATGACACGGTGATTGTTGATCCTCCAAGAGCAGGTTTGCATCCAAAACTCATAAAGAAAATCTTAAAAGAAAAACCGAACACTATTATTTATATATCATGCAATCCTAAAACCTTGGCTTCAAATCTCGCTGAACTCTCTGAAAAGTACTCGATTGAGAAAGCCAAGGGGTTCGACATGTTCCCGCATACGCCTCACGTGGAGATGTTAGTAAAGTTGCATCTGAAGGTTTAGATTTGGAACCATAAAGTTCAAAAACTTAATAAACTTGTTTGATATACCTGCAATGGGGGGTGAAAAAATGTTAGATGAGCGGGATAGGGTTATAATTCAAATGCTCACTAAGGATGCAAGAACACCATTCACCGAAATAGCCAAAGTTCTTGGCATAAGCGAAACTGCTGTGAGAAAGAGAGTTAAAGCCCTTGAAGAGGCGGGAGTTATAAAGCAGTATACAGTTAAAGTTGACCCTGCAAAGCTTGGATATCATTTGGTTAGCCTCACAGGGGTAGACACACTCCCCGAAAAGATATTTGATGTTGCAAAGAAGCTTAAAGAGTTTGATTTTGTCAAGGAAATCTATCTAACTAGCGGAGATCACATGATAATGACCGAAATTTGGGCAAAGAACGGGGAAGACCTCTCAGATATAATCTCAAACAAGATTGGAAAAATCGAAGGTGTCACTAAAGTGTGTCCAGCGGTTATCCTTGAAAAGCTCAAGTGAATACTGTCAGGATAAGTTAGAGGGCTCGTTTAGTAGTTGTACTGAATTTGCCATCAGATACTCTCCCGGTTATCCTGACAGTATGCTCAAGTGAGTGGCAAAATTTTTAAAGCTTGCCTTTACTATTTCTTAATGCGCGGTGGTAGTCTAGCCTGGTCTAGGACACCGGCCTCCCAAGCCGGTAACCCGGGTTCGAATCCCGGCCACCGCACCAAAACAAAAACTTTTTTAGACCTGTCTCCAAAGTTTAAACAGGTGATGATAATGGAACCTCATGAGTTTAAGCTCACTGAAGAAGGTATAAAAGCTGTTCTCCCACCTTTGGAAGCTGAGATTATGGAATACATGTGGAAAGTTAGAGTCGCAACTGCTGGAGAGGTTTATGAGAAGCTTAAAGATAAACATCCTGATATGAGACGCTCTACAGTTAGTATATTAATGAACAGGTTATGTGAAAGGGGACTCCTTGAGAGAAGGGTAGAGAAGGGAAGAGGGGGTATGAGGTACGTATACAATATTACGACAACGAGAGAGGAGTTTGAGCAGAAGGTTGTGGAAAGCATTCTCGATGCTCTCATGAACAACTTTAAAGAAGCCACATTCGCATATCTCTCCAAAATAAAGAAGTGAGAGCTATGTTGGGGTTGATAATACTCCTCCAAATGCTCCTTGCTGTTTTATACTTTGGTAGAGTGGGTGTAATAGTAGTAGGAATATCCATTGCAATTCTTGCTCTCATGTACGTATGGATATCCCGGCATACTCTTAAGGATAAGTATATCCAGCTTACCAGAGAGGAAATGCCATGGTTATATGATAGCATAGAAAAAATGGCCAATAAAGCTGGCATTAAAATTCCCAATGTATATCTTCTCGACGATTATATCCCGAATGCCTATTCGTTTGGTAACTCAGTAGTACTCTCCGTTGGCTTATTCGAGGTCCTAGAAGAGGAGGAGATATTAGGTGTCGCAGCCCATGAACTTGGTCATATTAAAAATAGAGACACCCTACTATTTCCAATGGTGGTTTATGGCAGATATCTCATGATACTTTTAGCAACCATGATAACACTGCTTTCCCATAATCTCTTTCTAAAGGTGTTATCCATAGCATTCTATATACTGTATGAAATGGAGAGAATTGAATTTTTCAAAGATAGAGAGTTTAAAGCTGATGAAACTGCAGTCAGATTGCTTGACAGGCCATTAAGTTTAAAAGACGCCCTAGAGGAGCTTAAATACTATGAGGATTTAAGAACACATGTGAAAGATAGCGCATTACCTGGAATAGAGCCCTCTATAGAGAGAAAACAGAAAAAAAGCTTTATGGATACACACCCAACATATGACGAAAGAATACTCAGGATAATACTTGAATCTGAAGGAATTAGCATAAGAAATATCCTCAAGTGATGTAAATGTATAAGGACGTAGAAGTAGAAATAGTTCTGGATAGGGAGAAATCTCGTAGGATAAAGGAGATAAGACCCACAAAGGACGAATACTTTATGCTTATAGCAAAATTAGTTTCTCTTAGGGCAACATGTCCCAGGTTGAGAGTTGGAGCAGTTGCTGTAAAAGATGGTTATATTCTCGCCACTGGTTATAACGGTGCTCCAAGAGGTATGGAACACTGTATAGATGCTGGTTGTCTTATGGTCGGGGGTCATTGTCATAGAGCAGTTCATGCTGAGCAGAATGTAATAGCGATGGCCGCTAGGAAGGGTATCAGCCTTGAAGGAGCAACTCTTTATGTCACCCATTTTCCCTGTGATACTTGTTTTAAGCTTCTTATCAATGCAGGTATAAGAGAGATAGTATATGAAGAGATGTATCCCAATAAAGCTACAGAGATTTTACTGAAAGAAGCCCGAGAAAAAGGTATAGTTAAGATAAGGCAGTTCAGATTGTCAAAGGATAGGGTTAAAGCCTTTTTAGAGGAACTGTTTAGTGAAGACGTTGTGTAATAGTTGATCAGGATTCTTTCTTGGATTTTTCAATCCTCCTAAGACTTTCATTGATTTCCTCAAATTCAATTGCTATTTTCCTTGTGAGTTCTGTTATTTCCCGTTCAGTTCTATCAATTACTAGGTACATTCTGAAGATCATTAGATAGGCAAGACCAATAGCTACTACAAAAAGAGCGTCTAAGCCCCTGCCAAGACCCAAGAGTCTTTTAATTTCAATTGCTATCTCTATTGGAAACACTGCAATAACTAACACTACCAACAACAGTCCTTCCCAAAATATCAAATCCTTCCATTCAAATTCTCCCTTTCCATACTTACCTAAGATATAGATCATTAAAAGCACTGCAGCCACTATCAAAATATACTGCACAGCATACATTTTCCTCACCTCAGTTTATCAAACAAAAGATTTAAGGCTATTTTAACACCTTCAAGGACATTTGTTCCCTTTTTCATGGAATATTCACTATACACTGCCCTAATTGGAACTTCCACTATTCGACACTTATTCCGTGTAGCTTCGATTATTATTTCACTTGAAACAGCGTAACGATCACAGGTTATTCTTATCTTAGATGCACATTCATAATTGAAACATCTTAAGCCACTCTGACTGTCGCTAACATATCGTCCTGCAAAGATGGCTGTCACAGCATCCAGAACAAGATTTCCAAAGCGTTTTATAAAAGGCATCTGGCTAGTATCACCCTTCAGCCGAGAACCAACCGCAAAATCCGCCTTTCCCTCAGCAACAGGCTTAATAACCCGCAAAGCATCGCTTATTAAATGCTGCCCATCCGCATCAAAAGTCAATATTAATTTTGCCTTCTTTTTAAGAGCAAATGCTATACCTGTTCCTAAAGCACCCCCTAATCCTCTATTAACCAAATGAGTCAGTACATGGACTCCTTTTGAAAAAGCTATATCCCTTGTTTTATCTTTGCTACCATCATTGACAACAATAATATGCTCAGCCTTAAAGTAATCCAGTAAATTGTCAAGCACCTTTCCGAGTGTTAACTCCTCATTATAAGCAGGGACGACAACATAAACATTCAAAAGCCTCTTCAGAAGGGAAAGAAGCTCTTTCATAGTAGGAACCTCGAAGTTTGCTTGAGCATCAATAGAAAAGCTCATCCGACCTGTTTCATTTGAAGTTATGAGAACGCTCAGCACGCCAAGTTCATTTGCAGGAAGGATGTCATATCCATGATCCCCAATCATGAGGGTTTTTGTAGGAGGTACCTTAAATGTTTCAATAACTTTCCTTAACTGATCTTTGTTAGGTTTAACTTCCTCAACAGAAACATCATCCCTCGCCATTATCAAATCAAAGTATCCAAGGATTCCATGCATTTCTAGAGCCTTTATGGCAGCAGCTTTACAGCTTCTTGTTAAAAGGGCTATTTTTATCTTGTTTTCTCTCAAAAACTTCAAAACTTCCTCACTACCTTCGAATAGATAACTACTATCCATACGCTCGATTTCAAGTTCCTTCAAGTATTCATGAAGAGTCTCAAATTCTTTCCCGGTTTCCTTAGAAATTCTATAGAGGGACTCATACATTGGAGTAAGGTCACCAATTAAACTTTCCGGAATTCCCTCATGGAGTAATTTTTCTTTTAGTCTTTTTTTAATTTCTGAAAAGGACATTTTAGCGCCAATGAGAGTCCCATCAAGATCGAAGATAGCTAATTTTATATCCATGATATTCACCGAAGGATTTATTTTTGGTGATGCATACTTCTTTGGGGTCAGAGATGATTTGGGTTTCACCATTTATAGGTTTAATCCTTTCATTAGCTTTAACACCGTACATAGCAGGCCTTATGAAGAATGCTGGAATAACAGGGAGAGATATACACAAGCTTAATAAGCCTGAAGTCCCAGAGATGGGAGGATTAGCAATTTTAATAGCTCTACCCTTGGCTTTGATACTTGTCTCCACCCAGAGCCCCGATATTCCGAAGATGACACTCATAGTTCTCCTGTTTGGATTTGTTGGTGTAATTGACGACTTAACTAATATGAGGCAGTTATACAAAGTTATACTATCCCTCCTAGTTTCTACTCCAATATTCACTATTCCCCTCAACGATAAACTTCTTTCAATCAATCTGGGAGTTTTATATTATCTATTCGCAATTCTTTTCATAACAGGGTCTGCAAATCTAGTTAACATGCTTGCTGGCTTCAACGGATTGGAGGTAGGAACTTCTGCTATAATCCTACTTTTCCTCGGACTATTAACTACAGGATACGTTAAAATCCTAGCTTTTACAGGATGTGCAGTGGCTCTGGGATTCTTATGGTGGAACCGTTATCCCGCTAAAGTATTTCCGGGTGATACCGGCACCTTAAGCTTAGGAGCACTTATCGGCATAATCGGAGTAGCAGGAAAAGTCGAAATTCCAACATTGATTCTTCTGACACCCCATATAATAGACTTTCTGTTAAAAACCAGGGTACGATTTGCTGGTAAAAGCATAGGAAGAACTCAGATTATGGACGATGGAACATTGAAAGCTCCCCCTTATCTAAGCTTTTTGGGTATGATAATGAGGATAAAAAGAGTCAGAGAATATGAACTCGTAATCATCGTTTGGGGGATAGAAGTTATTCTCGGAGTTATTTCTCTTCTTCTATTAGCTTAATCATTCCAAATCCATATTTAGTTTTTTCTCCAAAGCCATTGTCATAACCGAATTTGGCAATATCCAGCGAGCCATAATAACGGAAAACCATTAACGATCCTCTGTAATATGCATCCCGCACAAGAATTCTTACAGGTTTAAACTTTATAACATCCAGAGTAAATTCCTTATCTTCTGGCATCTCTCCGTACAATTCGGAAAAACGCATCAGCATTATTTTCCGAAGTCTCTCAAAGAATGAATCCTCATTTGGATATAGATCCCATATCTTCATTTTATTCCCGCTTATTTTGACTGTTCTTACCATTATTGGACTCAGAGTTGAAAAGAGAGACCCTTCCCTGATCTTAGGCTCCTTTAGAACTTTGAAATCATCAACGATAAATGATATGTCATTTATCTTTAATACAGGACTATCATTAAATCCCTCAACTATGGCCTTTATAACCTCCCCCACAGAGGAAGATATGTATAAAGATACAGTATCCGACAAGATTTTAATGCCCTTCTCCGGAATTAACTCTCTCCTGCGAACGACTATTCTCGAGAAGGTAAAATAATCAACATGACTGGTCTCCACTTTCTTTGAAAGTTCAAGAGATGCTATAGCCATCTTATCAATTAATTGTTCATAAATCTGATAATTGTAATTAAACGGTAGAATAGTATTTTTCTCCACAGGTCTAAGCTTTATTTCTACACGCATTAGACTTCACCCCATGATTAGAACCTGAACACACCTCCTTACATAATCTTATGCACTTCTGGTTATAAAAATTTCGTGCAGCATTTCAATCCATGAGTACTCTGTTAAAAAGTAAAAACTAAGCCAAAGGATATAAGATTTTTCAGAGTAATAAACCCCAGCCCTTGTCATGTTTTTAGCTGTGCTTGCTTGAACGCCTGTATGAGCAACCACTTGGCATTTACAGGCATCCAAACCAATTTTAATTTTGATGGGAACCGGGCTATTCCTTAACAGGATACCCACGATTGAAGTACTACATGAAATTATTATGACCAGATTTATTACTCCATCAAAATTAAAGCTACTAGATGTTACGGAGATACTAAATGTTGCCCATGCATGGATATTAAACAAGCACAGCTAAAAACATGATAGGAACTTAGGTAAGGAATAAGAAAAGCCAAAGATACTGTCAGGATAAGTCAGACAACCCTATACTGGATTTATTATCAGGTACTCCCACAGGTTATCCCGACAGTATGAAGCCAAAAGAATATAAGCTTTTAAAGTGTAAAGTGATAATACAGATAGAATTAAAAGGCCTCCCTAGTGAGGTTAATATAGGGGTGAAAAACGTGAGTGATGTAAATGAAATTGATTTCAAATCATCAAATGAATATGATGATTATATAACATATTTAAAAAGGAGAATTAGACAGCTTGAACTCCAAGTGAGAACTCTTGAAGCGGATAAAGAGAGACTTGAGAGAGAACTCTCAAGGTTAAGAATGGAAATGTCAAGAATGAGACAGCCACCCAACTTTGCTGGGACTTTATTAGAACTTCTTGATGAAGATCGAGCAATAGTGCAGAATTTTAATGGACCAAGATTTGTTGTCAGAATTGCCCCCTGGGTAGAAAGGGAAAAACTCAAACCAGGAGCAAGAGTTGCCCTTGACCAGAGAACAATGGCTGTCATTGAATTGTTGCCAAGTCAAAAAGACCCCAGTGTTTTGGGTTTCGAAGTCATCGAAAGACCCCAAGTTACATACAGAGATATTGGGGGATTGAAAGAACAACTTCAAGAACTTAGGGAGGCAATTGAACTTCCTTTAAAGCATCCCGATCTCTTTGAAAAGGTAGGAATCGAACCTCCAAAAGGAGTCCTACTTTACGGGCCACCTGGGTGTGGAAAAACTCTCATGGCAAAGGCCCTAGCACATGAAGTTAATGCGACATTCATTAGAGTCATTGGTAGTGAGCTCGTTAGGAAATACATTGGAGAGGGAGCTCGTCTTGTGAGTGAGTTGTTTGATCTCGCAAAAGAGAAAGCCCCAACAATAATATTCATAGATGAAATTGATGCAATTGGTGCAAAGAGACTCGACGAAACTACAGGTGGAGAACGAGAAGTTAACAGAACTCTCATGCAACTTTTGGCTGAGATGGACGGATTTGACGCGAGAGGAAACGTAAAGATAATAGCTGCAACTAATCGGCCTGATATATTAGATCCAGCGCTTTTGAGACCAGGTAGATTTGATAGACTAATTGAAGTACCTCTACCAGATTTCAGAGGAAGACTTGAAATCCTCAAAGTACATACTAGAAAAATGAACCTCAAAGAGGTTGACCTAAAAACAATTGCGGAAATGACAGATGGAGCAAGTGGAGCAGATTTAAAGGCTATTGTAACAGAAGCAGGAATGTTTGCAATTAGGGCTCGGAGAGAATACGTAATTCATGAAGATTTTATCAAAGCTATAGATAAAGTGCTTGGATCAGAGCAAAAGCTGGCTCAACAAATAGCTATGCATGAAGTCATGTATGGCTGAACCACATTTTTAACCTTTTTGTTAGTATTTCTTTTGGTGGAATGGCGTGAGAAATATTCCTACACGCATTGTTGTGGTAGCGCTCATTGCATTTATTTTTTTAGCCGTATGGAGCAACACTGCCAAGGAGGTTGAGCCTGGGCTTTCTAAGGTTCCATACAACGAATCAGAAGGCCAGCCCAACTTTGTTGGGCCACATGAAAAGCTAAGGGCCAACTTCAGCGGTCATTTTTACGTTGTAGTCACGCGGAGCTTCGGCAGGATAAGGCTTTGGATAACGCCTAAGGAGGGGGCGGAGACGCTCCACATCGGAATAAAGGTAAAGAGAAAATTCTTAAACGGGCTGTACCTCGAAGTTGAACCCCCGTGGTATGGAAAAGTCGAAATCAGCAGGGAAGATAGTTCGAATGGAATGGTGTATTCGATTCAGGTCAGAGAGCTGGGAGAAGCTGGAAAGGGGACGTACGGAATCACGTTCATAGACATGGCTCCTGAGGACAAAATAGCGATGGACATTGAAGTTGAAGTGAGGGACGGCCTAACCAAATACAGAGGAGAGCTTCCCGTGGTAATACTTGATCCCTCCTACCAGGCAAGAGAAGAATCAAACGGGAGCAAGAGCATAAAGGGATTAAACACCCAAGAGTTTGTTGGAGATAGATAACCGACAAAAGTTTATAAAAATCTAAATGGTAGATAGGGAAGAGGAGAGAGTGAATGGTGAGCAAACTCATAGCACTTGAAGCTTATCCACACTTGAAGGATTTAGACTTCCGTATTCTCAGAGGAGTAGAACTAAATATGCGTCATCATCAATGGGTACCTTTAGAGGATATAGCGCGTTTTGCTAGAACAGATGTAGAAACAGCTTCACATCGTCTTGGAAAGCTTGATAACTGGGAACTCGTAAGGAGAAGGAGCGATATAGGATATATCGGTTATCAGCTCACAATTCATGGTTATGATGCCCTGACCATAAGAGCATTTTCAAAAAAAGGTATCATTGAGGCGATAAGTACAACCCAGATAGGGGTTGGCAAAGAGGCCGATGTGTATGTGGCCATAACACCACAGGGTGAAAAAGTTGCTCTAAAATTTAACCGCATTGGAAGAACAAGCTTTACAAGAATAAAGCTCTATCGCAGGGATTTTATGGACAAGCGGCATATAAGCTGGCTTTATATATCGCGTTTAGTTGCTCAGAAAGAGTATGAGGCCTTACAGCTCCTTTCACCAATAGCTAAAGTCCCAAGGCCAATAGGATGGAACAGACATGCAATAGTCATGGAGTTTATAAACGGAGTTGAGCTTGCAGATTTGAGAGAGGGTGACTTAAGCCAAAATGAAGCTGAGGAAATCCTAGATAGCGTTCTTGATGAGTACTTAAAGATAGTCAAATTTGGAATAGTACACTCAGACATGAGTGAATTTAATGTGGTACTCACTGAAGATCATGACATTCTGATAATAGACTGGCCACAATATCTTCCAACAGTCTATCCCGAAAGTCTCGAATATCTAAAACGAGACATTTCAGTGTTGTTAAACTCTTTCAGGAAAAGATGGAAAGTTGAGAAAGATTTTAATGATGTTTGGGAAAGATTCTATAAAGCATGGAAAGAAAGCAGAGGGGATTATCATGACAATCAAGTATGAACCTTACAACAGACAGAAAAAGATTATAGAACTATTTAAAGAAGCTATAGAACTAGAGAATAAACGGGAGCTAAACAAAGCAAAAAAGAAACTCGACGAAATTTTGGCTATCTCAAAAGATCAATATCCAGAATTCTATTTTGAAGCCTGCTTCAGGCTGGGTGATATTTTCCTGCAGGAGGATAACTATAAAGGAGCATTAAAATGTGCCATGAGAGCCATGATAAATGCTCCTAATGAAGACCTCTATCTCCTCGGAGCAGAGAGAATTAAAGCAATAATAAGTATAGCAAAAGAAAATAACAAAATATCAGAGTTTAAAACAGATTTTGAAACGACTTTGTCTCTTATAAAGGACAATCCCGAACTATACACCTTCTTAACAGCAATCATAGAAATCGCCAAAGGGCTACGTGATAAAATACCTGAGAATATTACCACAAAAAGACTTAAAGAATCACTGGAAATCCTTCTGGATATATGCTAACATTGGAATAATGAATCTAGATTTTCTGATCACCGCAATCCTAAAGAATCTAAAACCTCAAGCACATAATTCTTTCCAGGGTTGAACGGGAAGTTATATGGTTCTCTTTGTGGTCGTTCATTATAATAAGGTCTGTTACAGCCAGGACAGCCATATGTCCTAAATGCCTCATCCTTTAATATTTCTCTCAGCTTTTCTTTTCCTACACCGAATGAGATAAGACTACCATCCTCCCTAAACTTAATATCTTCAAGATGTGTAATACCCTTTCTTATCAAATAGAGGGCTATTTGGATCTTCCGATAACGTTCCAGAGGTGGGGGGTTCAAATTTTCAAGGCGAGTTCCTTTAATAGGAGTGAATGCAAACAGAGAAACCTCTGCTCCAATATCATAAACCCTCTGGATAGTTTCAATTACCTCTCGATCATTCTCTCCAAGACCAATTATGATATGCACAAATGCCTTTCCCTTTCCAAAAACTTCAATGGATTCTTCTGTAAAT
>Ga0256842_1002083_pt1 | contig 14872 bp, 16 predicted proteins | sample 4559240metaG_FD_185973 | JGI IMG/M metagenome (GOLD analysis project Ga0256842, IMG submission 185973) | Hydrothermal vent microbial communities from Guaymas Basin, Mexico - 4559-240 | ecosystem: Environmental > Aquatic > Marine > Hydrothermal vents | place: Mexico: Guaymas Basin | collected...
CACTCGCTTTTGGCCTTTAAGCAGGAAACTTAAGCCAAAGCAGTTTTTAAATATAACTGGCAGTGACCCTATGATAGTTGAAACTTACAAAAGGATTTCTGATCTGATTAAAGATGAGGATATATGCATTATACTGGGTCAGGAGCATCTTGAGGAGGCAAAAAAGTTATTTCATGGAAAAGCTGTTCAAATAATAGCTGAGCCTTTTGGAAGAAATACTGCCCCATGTATTGCACTTGGAGCTCTTTATGCAATGCACAAAGGAGTAAATGAACCTATAAGCTTTTTGCCTGCTGATCATTATATAGCCAACAAGAAAGCATTCTTAGAATCATTAAAAGTAGCAGAAAAAGTAGCCACATCTGGTGGTATCGTTACCTTGGGTATTGTTCCTGTTAGACCTGAGACTGGCTATGGATACATAAGAAGAGAGAAGGATTCGTTTCAGGTGGATGGGAAAGAAGTGTATAAAGTAAAAGAATTTGTAGAAAAGCCAGATTTAGAAACTGCAAAGAGATATCTTCAAAGTGGTGAATACTACTGGAATGCAGGTATATTTGTTGCAACTGCTGAAACAATAATAAAAGAGACAGAGAAATGTCTTCCTGAACTTTATGAGGCATTTATTGGTTTAAAAGACAAATTTGGAAAAGAAGAATTTCAACAGGCATTAAAAAAGGCTTATGAAAAAGCTCCGAACATCTCATTTGACTATGGGGTGATGGAAAAGACAGACACTGACATTTATGTAATTCCTACAGAGTGTGGTTGGAGTGATGTAGGCTCTTGGTTTTCTGTGTATGAACTCAGAAAAAAAGAATGGGATAAAGAAAATAATCTTATAGAAGGAGAAACAGTTCTCATTGATTGCAAAAAAAGCTTTATAAGCGCAAGAGGAGATCGTCTTATTGCCTGCTTAGGATTAGAAGATATCCTGATAGTGGATACCCCTGATGCCCTTCTTGTAGCAGATTTAAATAGGGCTCAGGAGATAAGAAAAATAGTAGAAAAGCTTAAAGAAGAAAAGAAGGAAAAATACCTGTAGGGGGGAAGAAATGCTTAAGGATCATATATTCAGGGAGTATGACATAAGAGGAACCTATCCTGATGAACTGAATGAGGAGACTGTAACCCTTTTGGGAAAGGCTCTTGGCACTTACTACAGAAAAAATAATGCAAAAAAGATAACCTTGGGAAGAGATTGCAGGCTGAGTTCTCCTCAGCTTTCTAAATGGCTTAAGCAAGGGCTTCTGAGCACTGGAATAGACATATTAGAGCTTGGTGTTGTGCCAACTCCTTTGGTTTATTTTTCTCTTCATGTTTTAGAAGATGTAGATGGAGGAATTCAGATTACAGGTAGCCACAATCCACCAGAGTTTAATGGATTCAAGATATGTCTTGGAAAAGAGACTATATATGGAGAAGAGATTCAAAAAATAAAGGAGATATGTAAATCAAAAGAATTTGTAACAGGAGAAGGGAAAGTAGAGCAGGTAGAAATAGTCAATAGATATGTAGACTATGTCATAAATAACATAAAACCTGGTCCATATAAGAAGAAGGTAGTAGTGGATGGAGGAAATGGCACAGCATGTGAAGTAGCTACAAAAATATATAAAGGGCTTGGATTTGATGTAATTCCAATATTCTGTGAGCCAGATGGAAATTTTCCAAATCATCATCCTGATCCAACTATCCCAGAAAATCTGGTTCAATTGATAAACAAAGTAAAAGAAGAAAAGGCAGATCTTGGAATTGCCTTTGATGGAGATGGTGACAGAATCGGGGTAGTAGATGAAGAAGGAGAAATAGTTTGGGGAGATCAGCTTATGATAATATTTTCCAGAGATCTTTTGAGAAGATATAGAGGTGGAAAAATAATAGGAGAAGTAAAATGCTCACAAGTGCTGTATGATGAGATAAAGAAAAGCGGTGGCGAGCCAATAATGTGGAAGACAGGACATTCTTTGATAAAGAAAAAGATGAAAGAAGAAAATGCTCTCTTAGCAGGTGAGATGAGCGGGCATCTTTTCTTTGCTGAAAGATACTTTGGATACGATGATGCAATATATGCAGGAGCAAGGCTTTTGGAAATCCTTTCCAGGAAAGAGGAAGGGATAAAGGAACTTCTTGCTGATGTGCCAAAGATGGTAAACACTCCAGAAATAAGGATAGATTGTCCTGATGAGATAAAGTTTAATGTAGTTGCAGAAATAGCCGAAGAGTTCAAGAAAGAAGGTTATAATGTTGTAGATGTAGATGGTGCAAGGGTTATATTTGAAGATGGATGGGGACTTCTTCGTGCTTCTAACACCCAGCCTGTTTTAGTCCTCAGGTTTGAAGCAAAAGATGAAGAAAGACTTAAACAAATACAGCAGATTTTCAGAGAAAAGTTACAGAAAAAAGGAATTAAGTTGTAACTATTATGAGATGGAAAGTTTATCATGTGGGAAGAAACTCGTTAGAAATAAAAGAAGAGGAGTTAGTGGAAGAAGCTCCTTTATATTTAAGTATAAATGGAGCCTTACAAAGAGAGCTTTTAAGAACTCCTTTTTCTCTTAAAGAAGATAAAGCCCTTATAATTGGATTCTGTTTTACAGAAGGGATAATAGAAAGCAAAGATGAAATAGCATATATTCGCATAAACATAAAAGAAGCAGAAATAGAAACAAGGAAAAATAAAAGATTATCAATATCAAGTTCGATTTCCATAGCTGATAAAGATAGAAATGTAAATGTTGAAGATTTGCTAAATTGTATGAAGGTGATGGAGTCTCAACAAAAGCTTAGGTTAAAGACAAGAGCAAGCCATGCAGCAATGCTTTTTTCTTATGATTTGACTCCTCTGTATATCTCAGAGGATGTAGGAAGACACAATGCATTGGATAAAGTTATAGGAAAGGCTTTAATAGATGAAAATCTTAAAGATATCTTTATGGCAACCCTTTCTTCTCGAATAAGCTTTGAAATGGCTAAAAAGGCAGCAAAAGCAGGAATAAAAGTGCTTATGGGCATTTCAAGACCCACATCCATGGCAGTTCTATTTGCTGAAAAAGAAGGAATAAGTATTATAAGCTTAGGAAAAGACAACGAAATAATGGTCTTTTCTGGGGAAAAGAGGATAAAAGAATGTCAAAAAGGGATACCTTTAAATTAGAAGAAATAAAAAAGCAGATGAACTACATCCTAAGCAGAAGCCCTGATGAATTTGGCCTTCTTCCAGATTCAGAAGGATTTGTAAAAATAAAAGATCTGATACAGGTGCTTCATGAAGAAGGACTTAGTTTTGTAAGAAAAAGTCATATAGACGAGCTTATGATGTGGGAAGGGAGAGGGCTTTTTGAGATAGATGAGGAAGGAAAGAGGATAAAAGCAAAGGATCAGTATTGGAGCGATTTTATCCAGCCTGTAACAGATGTTCCTAAGATCCTTTACACATGCATAAGGAAAAGGGCATATCCTGTAGTGCTGAAGAAAGGGCTTTTCCAAGATAATAACTCCTATGTTATTCTCTCTGCCTCAAAAGAGATGGCTCTTAGAATTGGAAAAAGAAAGAGTCCAGAGCCAATTCTTTTGGAAGTAAGAACCTATGAGGCAATGGATCAGGGATGTTTATTCTTTTCTTTTGGTAAACTTTACTTAACTCATTGGATACCAGCCCAATGTATTTTTGGTCCTCCCTTAGAACAGGAAAAAGAGAAAGATAAAAAGAAAAAGAAGAAAGAAGAAAGAGAGAAAGATAAGATAAAGAAGGCATTTACTGCAGGCACATTTATTATGACAGAAGAAAAAAGAAAAGGAAGAAAAAGAAAAAAGAGCAAAGGGCAAAAAGAAAAAAGGTTGGAAAGAAGAGGTGAGAAAGCTTAGAAGAAGAAAAGAATTTTTTTAATGAGAAAAATACTCTTCAGATATTTAATAAAAGAGATATATCCTGTCTTTTTTGTTGTTACCTTTGTTTTTCTCTTTATCGCTATTACCACAAAGATAATGTCTCTCACAGAGATGGTAGTAAGTCATGGAGCCAGTGCGCTTCAAGTGCTAAAGATACTCTTTTTTGTAATACCTGAGGTGCTACTCTTTTCGCTTCCAGCAGCTACACTTATTTCTGTGCTTATAGCATTTTTAAGGCTTTCTTCAGACAATGAAATAATAGCATTAAAGGCATCTGGAATAGGACTTTATCAAATGATGCCACCTGTGGTGATCTTTTCAGCAGCTGTAGCAGTTATCTCTTTTTTTGTATCAATGTTTCTTGTGCCATGGGGAAATAGAAATCTTGAAAGAATTTTATTTCAGCTTGTAAAAACAAAAGCAGATATAGGAATAAAAGAAAGGGTGTTTTGTGAGCCTTTTAAAGATATCATCTTTTATGTAAATCACTTTTCACCAGAGCAAGGGATAATGAAAGGGGTGTTTGTGGTTGATAAAAGAAATAAAAATGAAATAAGCAGTATAATTGCTGAACAGGCGGAGATAGCAAGTTATCCTAAGAAAAATATTGTTATATTTCATTTTGCAAAAGGCACGATATTTACTGTGGATAAAGATTATAACTCTGTTCGAACAATAGAGTTTCAGACCTATGATTTGAATTTGAATCTAAATAAGATGGGAAAAAGTCTTTTATTAAGAAAAAAACCAAAAGAGATGGGAATAAAAGAATTGCTTAAAGAGATAAAAAGAGAGGATATATCCAAGATAAAGCATAACTTGGCAGTTATTGAACTTATGGAAAGATTTTCTATACCCTTAGCTGTGTTTTTAATGGGGATTATAGGAGCACCTCTTGGAATGCAGATAAAAGCAAAAACCAGATCCGTAGGTGTAGGAATAGGTCTTGTAGTTTTTGTGATATACTATATCTGCTTAGCTGGAGCAAAAAGTATATGCGAAACAGGGATAATCCCACCTTTTTTTGGAATGTGGATACCAGATATATTTTTATTTTTAGCCTGTATCTACTTTATAAAGGCTTCTGAAGAAGAAAAACAGATAAGTTTTGGATCTTAAAGATAAAGTGAAAGTTCTGGATAAATACATAATAAGACAAATTTTGATGTATATGGGAATATGCATTTTGGTATTTGTAACAATATATCTAATGGTGGATTTTTTTGAAAAAATCGACAATTTCATGGAAGCAAAAGTTAAAAACATAGCTATAGCAAAATATTTCTTGTATAAGCTTCCTTTTATATTCAATCAGATGTTTCCTGTAGCTGTTCTCATCTCTACCATTGTGGTTTTCAGTCTTATGAAAAAGAACAAAGAGCTTATAGCTCTTCAGGCATCTGGAATAGGAATAAAAAGATTATATCCTCCTGCCTTACTTCTTGGTCTTTTCTTTGTATTTCTTTCTTTTCTACTTTCTGAACTATTAGTGCCATATACCAGCTCCAAGGCTGAAGCTCTTTGGATAAAAGAAGTAAGAAAGGGTAGATATAAGAGATTCTTTAAAAGAAGGCATATCTGGTATAAAGGCAGAGATTCTATCTATTGTATAGAAAGATTTGATGGAAAAAGAAATATGATGGAAAAAGCAGTTTTTTATTTTTTTGACAAAAAATTTCAAGTTGTAAAAAGGATGCAAGCAAAACAGGTATTTTGGAAAGATGGGATTTGGTTGGCAAAGGATGTAATCTTACAGCTCAAAAGGAAAAAAGGCAGAGGCTATGAGCTGTGCAGATTAGCACAGATGCAAATCTCTATTCCTGAAACACCTGCCTCTTTTTTAAGACCAATAAAGAAACCAGAAGAGATGAATTACTGGCAGCTTAAAAGATTTGCAAAACAGATACAAAGAGAAGGATATGACGCCAGAAAATATTTTGTAGACAGTTATATGAAGCTTTCTTTTCCCTTTATAAATCTCGTAGTGGTATTTATTGGGATACCTACTGCATTGAAGCTAAAAAGAGAAAGTATTCCTGTTTCTGTAGCAGCAGGGATACTTATATGTTTTGTCTATATTCTGCTTATGGGAATATTTAGATCCTTGGGAATCTCAGGAGTTATACCTCCTTTGCTGTCTGCATGGATGGCAAATATAGTATTTCTTTTATGTGGAACTCATCTTTTAATAAACATTGACTAAGGCAGAAGAAATTCAAATATTTCTCCTTTGTAGTTTCTTAAGATCCATTTATTATTTTCTTTTTTCTCTACATAATCTGGAAAAAGAGGGATCTTTCCTCCCCCTTTGTTCAGGTCTATAGCAAAAAATGGGATACATAGCCCTGAGATCCATCCATACATGTCTTTCATTATTTCCAGCCCTTTTTCTACAGGAATCCAAAAATGAGCTGTTCCTTTAACATAATCTGGATAAAAAAGATAATAAGGCTTAACTCTTATTCTCAAAAGCGCTCTCATTAATCTTTTTATTGTATCAGAATCATCATTTACGCCTTTTAAAAGAACTGTTTGACAGAAAAGAGGAATTCCTGCATCTGCAAGAATGCTACAAGCCATCTCTGATTGAGGAGTAATTTCCTTTGGATGATTAAAATGGGTTATTATGTAGAGGGGGTGAAAGCGTTTAAGCATACGAGCAAGCTTTTTTGTGATCCTATAAGGAAAAGTGCATGGAACTCTTGTTCCTATTCTTATGACTTCTAAGTGCGGAATTTGCCTCAGTTCACTTAATATCTGAAAAAGGATTTCATCATCTAAGAGCAAAGGATCTCCACCAGAGATGAGCACTTCTTTTATTTGCTTGTTAGCCTTTATATAACGAATCCCTTCTTTTATAAGTTTTAAGCTTACTATTCCTGCTTTTCCAACCTTTCTTTTTCTATTACAAAACCTGCAATACATTGCACACTGATATGAAACCAGAAGAAGCACTCTATCAGGATACTTATGCACAATATTAGGTGCAACAGAAAGATCTTCTTCTGCCAATGGATCTTCAACTCCTCTTGTATCTTCTACTTCTCTTACATCAGGCACTGCTTGAAGATATATGGGGTCTCCTTTTTCTTCTATCAAAGATAGATAATAGGGATTTATACGCATAGGATACTTAGATATGACTTTTCTTATATCCTGGACATTTACATCTATATTCAAACGCTTTTCTAACTGCTCAGGAGTGGTTATGCTTTTAGAAAGTAGCCTTTTCCAGTTTTTCATTTCAAACTTTCTCTTTTATTATTTCAGCACTCTTTGGACCACAATTGAATAGCAGATCAAATACAGAAAGATTACAGATAAATTCTCCCCAAAGCTGAGGATAGATACATGCGTTCGGATTAAAAAAGATCAATCTTATATTTTCTTTTTCAAAGAGCTCTGAGCTTAGATGTTTTTTCGCACTCTTTTGAGCTAAGAAGCTGTCAGCATTTAATTTTTTACATATTTCTATGCTTAATGTTGGTTCTTTGGCTGAAATTCCAAGTTCTGAAAGAAGAACAATTTTGGTGTCTATACTTAAGTAATCAACCACATATTTTATAAGACTTAAATTAAGTTCTAACAGTTTTTTTGGTTCTCTTTCCAAAACATCCTTCCAAATCTGAATGATTTCAGAAAAATAAGGGGCATTTTTGTATGCCATAGTAAGCCCTTTTATCAATTTATCTTTCCAGCCCCTCTCATAACAGATATCAACCTCATTTATCTTCTGTAAACCCTTGCCTGTTTTCCAGACAGGTATCCTTATCCAGTAAATTCCTTTGTCATTTTTAAACCTGTTTCTGGTAAGCCATGATCTTCCTAAAGGGAATTGAACAGAATCCAGCACAACAAATACATCTGAGAGAAGTATTTTTTTAAAAAAACCAGGATAAGGAGCAAAATATGGTCTGTGTGCAGAAACAATCATTGAAATAGCCAAGGAGATGTTCTTTTTAAATCTCTATATCTTGCAAGAAGAATCCTTTGGGCAAGATTGGGATGAGAAAGATAATTGATGAGGTTATTTTTTATGTTTTTTATAAATTGCTGAAATACAGAGTCTTTTTCTCTTTCATCTACAAAGTGCTTTTCTTGAATATAAGAATAATCTACTTTTTCACCATAACCTTTTTGCAGTATATTGAAGATATAATCCGCATCTTTTACTCCATTGAGATATTCTTTACTTATAGGAACTTCTATCCTTGCTTCAACAGATACAAGCCATCTGTCTCCTGCTAATATTCTACTATGATCCAAAATATGAAGCTCCAAGCCATTGTGAAGATCTATCTTTTCAATAACTTTTCCTTTAATCATCTGTGCCAATAATTGTCAGACTTACTTTTCTCTGTCTGGGACGTATATCATGGTTTATCAATACAATCTGTTGCCATGTACCAAGTTGTAGTCTTCCATCTCTTATGCTTATGCTTTCAGATGGTCCCAGAAGAGCAGACTGCACATGACTGTGACCATTTCCATCATGCCATGCTCTTTCATGTTCGTAATATCTGTCTGGAGGCGCAAGTTCGTTAATAGCTCTTTTCAGATCTTCTATTACCCCTGGCTCATACTCTATGGTGGTTACAGATCCAGTAGAACCAATAGAAGTTATATGAACTACTCCATCTTTTATATTTGCCTTTGCAACCGCTTCTGCAACAATATCAGTGATGTCTTTTATATCAACACCTTCTTTCATTTTTATAGAAAAATCAAATTTATACAGCTTAACCACCTTTTCCCCTCGCTCTGCCTATCCATTGTAAAGACTTACTTTATAGGAGGTTTCACCACTTTTCCTGCTTTTAGGCACTTTGTACACACTCTGATCCTCTTTACCTGCCCATTTGGAAGAAGAGCTCTTACTTTTTGAAGATTTGGTAGCCATCTCCTCTTTGTTCTGTTTCTGGCATGACTTACATTATGTCCTACTTGAGGCCTTTTTCCGCATATTTCACACACTTTTGACATATCTTTACCTCCTTATCAAAAACTTAGCAAACTTAAATCCAGTTCATTCTCTTTAATAGGCCCAAGAGTAACAAGGGCAAGTTGTTTATCTTTAAACAACATCTCAGCAACATTTACAACATCATCCAAACTTACCTTTTCTATATTTGCTACTGTCTCTTCATAAGGGATATAACGACCAAATATTAGTTCATTCCTTGCTATCCTGATCATTCTATTTTCAATACTTTCAGATGACAAATAGATGCCTCCTGTTAAATACTCCTTTGCAGAATCCACATCGCTTTGCTCTATATCTGCATGAAAAAGTCTTTTTATCTCTTTGTTTATAGTAAGTAACACATCATTTACATGCCTTGCATCACAAGCCACATAAATTCCTAAGAAGCCAGTATCAGAATAAGATCCTATAAAACTATACACTGAATAGGCAAGTCCTTGCTTTTCCCTTATCTCCTGAAAAAGCCTTGAACTCATGTTACCGCCTAAGATGCTATTTAACACACTTACAGCAAATCTTCTTTGATCTTTAATAGATACAGATTCAGTGCCAAGACATATATGCACCTGTTCCAAGTCTTTATAATTTACAGATACATCAAAACAAGGACTTGGAGGAAATCTTTTAGGATCAATATCAGATGCGGGAATCTGTTCAAACATGGGTAAAAAATATTTCAGCACATCATCATGACTTACTGCGCCAGCAGCAGATATTATTACATTTTTGGGAGAATAATGGGTATTGATATATCTTATTATCTTTTCTCTGTTTATACCCATCACAGACTCTTTTGTTCCAAGAATGGGCATACCAATTGGATGGTCTTTCCAAAAGACTCGCTGGAAAAGATCATGTATATATTCTTCTGGACTGTCCTCCTGCATCTTTATCTCCTGAAGTATGATCCATCTCTCCTTTTCAATATCTTCAGGGGAGTAAACAGAATTTAGAAATATATCACTTAACACATCTGCTGCAACAGAAAAATGTTTTCCTAATACTTTAGCATGAAAGCAAGTGTTTTCCTTTCCTGTAAAGGCATTAGACATACCGCCTATGGCATCTAACTCCTTTGCAATCTGAATTGCTGTTCTGTTTTTTGTGCCTTTAAAACTCATATGTTCAATAAAGTGGGAGATGCCATTTTCTTCTTTTTTCTCATCCCTTGAGCCTGCATTTACCCATATACCAACACATATAGAACGAGCATAATCTATTGTCTCTGAGATGATCTTTAAGCCATTTTCTAACTGGGTTTTTTGATAGCTATTGTGAGACATTTTTTCCCATCTTTTCTTCCAATACCGCCTTTCTGGAAAGCCTTATTCTGCCATATTCGTCAAATCCTATAACCTTAACTTCTACTTCATCACCTTCTTTAAGCACATCAGAGACCTTGTTTACTCTCTTATGATCCAGCTGAGAGATGTGGATCATTCCTTCTGTGCCAGGGAACAACTCTACTATTGCACCAAAGTCAAGTATTCGAGTCACTTTTCCAACATAAGTTTGTCCTACTTCTACTTCTCTGAATAAATCTTTTATCTTCTTTATTGCTGCCTCTGCACTTTGTTTGTCAGGAGATGAAATGTGTACTGTTCCATCATCCTCTGCATATATACGAGCTCCTGTTTCAGCAGAAATCTCCCTTACTGTTCTTCCTCCTGGACCAATAAGAGTTTTTACCTGATATGGAGCTATCTTTATAGTGCTCATAACAGGAGCATATTCAGATACCTGTTCTCTTGGTTTTGCAATAGTCTTTTTCATCTTATCCAAGATAAAAAGCCTGGCTTCTTTTGCCTGCTTTAACGCCCTTTCTAATATCTCACGGCTTATATCTTTTATCTTTATATCCATCTGAATAGCTGTAATTCCATCTTCTGTCCCAGCTACTTTAAAATCCATATCTCCATAGTGATCTTCATCTCCTATGATGTCAGTAAGAATCTCTGTCTTTTGCCCATCACTTACCAAACCCATAGCAACGCCCGCTACATGTTCTTTTATTGGAACTCCTGCATCCATAAGAGAAAGGCTTCCTCCACAGACACTTGCCATAGAGGAAGAACCATTGGATTCCAAAATTTCAGACACTACTCTTATGCAGTATTGAAATTGCTCTTTCTCAGGAACTACAGGTTCAAGAGCCCTCCTTGCAAGCTCTCCATGCCCTATTTCTCTTCTGCTTGGTCCTGTAAGTCTCTTTACTTCACCTACAGAATATGGAGGGAAATTGTAGTGGAACATAAATGACATAAAATAATCACCATAAATCGATTCCATCCTTTGTTCATCCCACTCTGTTCCAAGAGTAGTCAGCACCAAAGCTTGTGTCTCTCCTCTGGTAAAAAGAGCAGATCCATGCACCCTTGGAAGCACCCCTATCTGGCAATCTATTGGTCTTATATCAGTAAAGGATCTGCCATCTATTCTTCTGCCCTCTTCCAAGATCATCCTTCTCATCATCTCTTTTTCAAGCTCTTGAATTATCTCTTTTATCTCTGCTTCTTTGTCTTCATATTCTGTGCTGAGCTTTTCAATAATCTCTTTTCTGAGTTCTTTTCTCTTTATAACCCTTTGTTTTTTGCGGGCAGTATTAAGAACTTCTTTCAGTCCAGGCTCAGCCAGCTCTCTTACCTTTTTTATTAGCTCTTCATCTATTTCCTTTTCAGGAATCTGAAACTTTTCTTTCCCTATCACTCTCTTCATCTCTTCTTGTATATCAAGAATAGGTTGAAGCATCTGATATCCATAAAGAATAGCATCTATGAGCTCTGACTCTGATACAAACTTTGCTCCACCTTCTACCATTACTATTCCGTCTCTGTTTCCAGCAACTACAATATTGATATCACTTTGTTCTTGCTGGCTTATAGTGGGATTGACTACAAATTTACCATCTATCCTTCCGACCCTTACTCCTGCAACAGGACCAAAAAATGGTATATCTGAGATCTCAAGTGCAGCAGATGCACCTACAAGCGCTAATACATCTGCCTCATGCTCTTTATCAGTGGATAGTACAGTAGCAATTATCTGTGTTTCATTTTTATAGTTATCTGGAAACAAAGGTCTCAGTGGCCTATCTATAAGACGAGCAGCAATTATTTCTCTATCAGCAGGTCTTCCAATGTCTCTTCTAAAAAAGTTTCCTGGAATCCTTCCCCCTGCATAAGACATCTCTTGATATTCTACTGTGAGGGGAAGGAAATCTATTCCTTCTCTTGTCTCATCAGAAGCAACGGCAGTAACAAGCACTACTGTCTCACCAAAGCTAACCATAACAGCACCATTGGCTTGTTTTGCAACCCGACCTGTTTCTATACTTAGAGTTCTACCGTTTAACTCTAAGGACCAACTTTTTACCATGATTTCATCCTCTTTCTTTTTTGTTTTTTATTTCCTTAAACCTAAGGCTTTAATGAGATTTTGATATCTGTCAAAGTCTGTTCTCCTCAAATAGTTAAGGAGTCTTCTTCTTTTTCCAACAAGCATCATGAGACCTCTTCTGGAATGATGATCTTTTTTGTGTATCTTTAAATGTTCTGTAAGATGCTTTATCCTGTGTGTTAAAAGGGCAATCTGGACTTCAGGTGAGCCAGTGTCCTTATCATGACGCTTAAATTGATCAATTATTTCTTTCTTTTCTTCACTTGTAAATGCCATCCTCAATCCTCCTATAAGTAAGCATTATAGCTCAAGAAAAGTTATTATATTTTCAATTAAATATTCTTTCAAGCTTTATATTTCCATCTTCGTTTACCTGGGCTATTGCTACAAGCTCGTTTTCTTTTACAAATTTTACATATCCCTTTTTAAGATCTTTTCTTCTCAAGCGTGGTTGAACACCATTTCTCAATCTCCAAGCCATGTTTTCATCTACATATATAGTTTCCAGATCAGAAAGGGCTTCTACAAGAGAGATTATTCTCTGCTGAAGAAGCTCTTTGCTTATATTTTCATCTATCTTTATAGCATCCTTTACATGGAAAGGACCACAGGATATCCTTCTAAGCTCCTTAAGATGCCCAACTGTGCCAAGTGCAATGGCTATATCTCTTGCCAGCGCTCTTATATAAGTTCCTGGAGAGCATTTTACTTCTATCTTCAATTCTGGTTTATTCCAAGAAATAATATTTATCTCATGTATATGCACCTTTCTTTTCTTTAATTCTACCTTTATTCCTTTTCTTGCAAGAGTATATGCCCTTACTCCTCCTTTTTTTATAGCAGAAAAAGCAGGAGGCTCTTGCTCAATTGTTCCTAAGAAGCGATTTAATTTAATGCCTATCTCATCCTTAGACAGATCAGGAACATGTTCTTCTTTTATGACTTGTCCTGTGCAATCTAAGGTGTCTGTCTCTTTCCCAAGCAGTATAACTGCATGATAAACCTTATCTTTTGACATGATAAGATTAAACAGTTTTGTGCCCTGATTAATCAGAAGAATTAAAAGCCCAGTTGCAAAAGGATCAAGAGTTCCTGCATGTCCTATCTTCTTAGGTCTAAGTATTCTTTTTACTTTGTTAAGGGTTTCTGTAGAAGTGTCTCCCTTTTTTTTATCTACAAGCAGAATTCCATCCATATTTATTCTAAGAAATTAGAAACTTCTTTGATAAATTTTTCCTTTAACTCAGAAAGCTCTCCTTTACATTCAAAACCAGCAGCCTTTGCATGTCCTCCTCCACCAAATATAGAAGCAAGCTGTGCCACATTCACTTTCCCATTAGACCTTAAGCTAAATTTATATTCCTTTTCTGCTATCTCTCTTATAAGAGCAGCTACTTCTACTCCTGCGATAAATCTGGGATAGCTGATAAACCTTTCACTGTCTCCAGGATAAGCTCCTGCAGTTTTTATCATGTTAAGAGTGATACTCATTATCCCAAGCTTACCATTGTGATGAAGCTCTATTGTGCCAAGAGAAAGTTCTAATAGCTTTAATACAGGAAGTGTATATTGCTCATTTGTATTTCTGTATACATCCCAAGGACTGACTCCATATTTTAGTAGCTCAGAAGCTATAGAAAATGCAGTAGAAGTAGTATTTTCATATTTAAAACAGCCTGTATCTGCCTGAATAGCAGCAAACAGCGCTTCTGCCACTACCTTATTAATACAAAGTCCTGCTTTTTTTATTACCTTATATACAAGCTCTCCTGTAGAAGAACTGTCAGGAACTACAAGATTTATATCTGCAAAGTGATCATTTGTTTCATGATGATCTATGCTTATCAATGGTCTATTTAACAAAGCAAGCTCTTTGGCCTTTCCTAATCTATTCAGATCACTACAATCTAATACAAGAGTAGCTGAAAACTTATTCTCTGATATGTGGTTTGAAATAAGCTCAGCACCTTTTATATTTCCCAAAGGGGGCTGAAGTTTTTCTTCAGTGAAAAGCACCACCCTTTTGCCCTTATTTCTTAGGGCAGTGCCCAAAGCTATCATTGAACCTATGCCGTCTAAATCAGGATCTTTGTGGGTGAGAATGAGAAAACTGTCTTTTTGTAAAAGGATATCTGCAACTTGATTAATTTCTGCCTCCATCTCTTTATGGCTTTACCTCACCTTCTTCTTTTATCTGCTCAATTAGTTCATCTATTTTGCTACTCCATTTTAGTGAAGGATCATATACGAACATAAGATCTGGCACATATCTCAACTCCATTCTAAGCCCTATCTCCCTTTTAATAAATCCTTTTGCACTATCTAAGCCTGCTTGAGCAGTTTTTACATCTTCTTGAGTTCCCATTACACTATAGTAAACCTTTGCATGTTTAAGATCATCACTAAGCTGAACACCAGTGACAGTAACTCCTCTTACTCTTGGGTCTCTTACTTTGAAGAGTAACAAGTTTGCAATTTCTTTTAAAATGTTATCTCCCACCCTTTTTGCTCTTTTGTAAGACAACATAACAATTGCTCCAGAATGTTTTATTATATACGAATGATCTCTATCTTGCTATTCATCAATTGAGCAAGATAAAG
>Ga0256842_1002084_pt1 | contig 14867 bp, 14 predicted proteins | sample 4559240metaG_FD_185973 | JGI IMG/M metagenome (GOLD analysis project Ga0256842, IMG submission 185973) | Hydrothermal vent microbial communities from Guaymas Basin, Mexico - 4559-240 | ecosystem: Environmental > Aquatic > Marine > Hydrothermal vents | place: Mexico: Guaymas Basin | collected...
TAGAACTACCAACTGCTTCAAACACCTCTTTATCTACCATAGGTCTATCCAAATGAAAAAATAAAAGTGTTTCTACATCTAACTCTTTACAAGCAAACTTTACAGATGAAAACATACCATCATCATAATTTTCATTTACTAAGATTGTAACATCAAACTTTATCTTCTCTCTAATCATTTGGGAGTTATGCCCAAGTACAACTGCCACCTCATAACCATAATCTAAAAGTTTTTTTATTTGAAGATTTATAAGGTACTCACCATCCACCTTATAAAGTTGCTTCATATCTGTTGTTCTACTAGATCTTCCACCAGCTAAACTAAGTAAAATCACTTTTGTATCTAAAACTAAAAGTGGTGCTATTAGGTCTGAAACTGGTGAAGCATTTGCTATATTTCCACCTATGGTAGCTATATTTCTTATCTGATGAGAAGCAAATTCCTTAGATACTTCACTTAAAAGTGGTATATAGTTTTTTATATAGTTATCTTCTGAAATTGTGTTTATAGTTGTTAATGCCCCTATATAGATCGTAGAGTTTTCTTTTTTTATATATCTATAACACCTGCCAATGGTTGCTTTTTTAGTTTTAAAGTTAAATCTGTACCACCACAAAATATAAAAAAATCTTTGTATTGATTCACAAAACTCAACATCTCTTTTTCTGTTTTTGGTTTTAGATATATCATCTCATACTCTTTAAAATAGCTTCAACAATCTTTTGGTAACCAGTACAACGACATATATTACCATCAAGTGCTTTTTTCAACTCATCTTCATCTTTTTTACCATTTTGTTTTATATAATCATATGCTCTTAAAACAAAACCACCAGTACAAAAACCACACTGTATAGCACCCTCTTTTATAAAGCTTTCACGAATCTCTTTAGTCTCTTCTAGTAAACCATCTAATGTTAAAATCTCACTACCATCCATTTGCGAAGCTACTAAAAGGCAAGAGTTTACAAGTTTACCATCAAAAAAGATAGAACAAGCACCACACTCACCCTCTCCACACCCCTCTTTTACAGAGGTTATACCATCTTCTCTGATAATATCTAAAACTCTTTTCGTTGGTGATGAGTTAAAACTATACTTTTTATTATTTATCGTACAATCTACTAACATATTTTCTCCATTATATCTTCTGGTGTTATCGGTATAGAGTTAAACTCAACTCCTAAAGCATCTGTTATAGCATTAGCGATAGCTACTGCTGGAGCATTTACAGGTAGTTCACCTAACCCTTTTGATTTTTCATCATTATCCATAAAAAAGATTTTTGGTTTAACTAGGTCAGAAGCCATAGGAACTATATAATCACTCAAATGTGGTTTTACAACTTTACCATCTTTATATATAACCCTCTCATATAGTCCATAGCCGATACCTTGTGCGATTCCACCCTCAACTTGACCCTCTGCCAATGTTGGGTTCACAACCTCACCCACATCATGTAAAGCATAAAGATTTGTAACCTTTACCCTATAATCAACCTTATCAATTTCAACCTCAACAACATAACAACCAAAGGAGTAACCATCATAACCATTACCATAAAATTTATCTTCATCCCATTTTATGTTACTTGGTTTCACATACCTACAACTAAACTCCCTACCCTTACCTAAGGCTAGATAATCTTTAACATTTTGTTTATACTGCTCAAAATCTTTATAGTGACCGATAGAATCTTTTAGTTTTTTAGCTGTTCGTATAAGAATATCTCCGATTATCATAACTGTACGGGAAGCTACTGTTGGACCACTGTTAGCAACTTTAGCTGTATTTGGTACACAAAACTTCACCATCTCTACTGGTATATCTAACTCATCAGCTACTATCTGAGGAAGAACAGTCGCTGTACCTTGCCCCATCTCAACACTACCGATTTTAATCTTAACTAAACCACTCTCATCAATCTCTAAAAGTGTTCTAGAATCTAGTAAATTCTCACCGATTCCTATAAAACCGACACCGTGCATAAAAAGTGCCATACCGATACCTTTATATGCCTCTTTATTTTTATATTTAACATCAAAATCACTCTCTTTTATAGCTCGGTTAAAAATATCTCTAACCCTTTGATACTCATCTATCTTAGCACCACTTACACTGATGGAATCTTTTGTTGGTAGGTTTATCTCTCTAACTTTAAGTGGTGATATACCTAAGTGATTAGCTATATCGTCCATATGTCTCTCTATCGCAAAAGTAGCTTGTGGCGCACCAAAACCTCTAAAAGCACCATTTGGTGGTGTGTTTGTAGCATAAGAGTTTGAATTAACTTTTATATACTCACAATCATAAAAACCAGCAACATGTAAAACTATTCTAGCTTGAACAACTGGTGTAAGGGTACAGTAAGCACCACTATCTAGTAAAACATCAACCTCTAAACCATACAGCTTCCCAAAATCATCAAAATAGCTAGATATGGTTATCTTAGTTGGGTGTCTTTTTGTTGTGTAGGCTATATCATCACTACGGTTATATATAAGTTTTACATCTTGTTTCGATTTTTTACATAGCAGATAAACAAATGAACCCATCAAAGAGGTTTGATTTATGTGCTAAAAGTAGTATAGGCTCACCAACAAACATAACAACATCATCAGCCAAAAATGGTTGGTCGTCCATCAAAATGGTGTTTATATTTTGACCCTCTATATCACTAGAATCTACAATTGTAAACTCACTAAAATCAAACTTCTCATCAAATGTTATAGATACTATCTTTCCATAAGCTATTGATGAACGGATAACCTCACCATATAAACCACTAAACTCAACATCATCTGTATATTTTGCTGAACCATCAGCTTTTTCTGAAGCATCAACCCTTACTACTGGTCTACCAACTGTTTTCATAATTTAACTCTTTTTTATAAAATATCTATATGTTCATTACCATCTAATGCTAATATTAGATTGTTACTAACTCTTATCGCTGATTCTATAACTACATTTTGAAGTTTTGCTGTTATTGTCAGTTTAAGTGGTCTATTTCCTTGATTGTTCCGTATAAGTGTATATAACTCATCCAATATATCTAAATTGGTATCTAATTTTATAGCTAAATTTAAAGGCTCTGGAGGTGCTTCTCTTACCTCTTTTTTTACCTTTTTTGTCTCTTTTGAAGCTTGTTTTAGTGTCATAATCTTACTAACACCGATTCTAGTAAACATATCTGTATGTGTGATTTTTGCTTTAAAAGCTACTGGTTCTTCTAAATCCATCTCACTTAATTGTTCTAGTTTATCACTAAAAAGCATTATTTCAATATTACCATGAAAATCCATAAGACTTACGATTCCAAACTGATTCCCTTTTTTAGAAATTTTCTTTTGAATCTCTTCCACTTTACCTATAAAGATAGCATAACTACCATCTTTTATCTCCTCTAATTCAGAAGATAATGTATAGTTAAGTTCACCGAGTTGTTCACGATAGCTATCTAAAGGGTGTCCCGATACATAAAAACCTAAAGTCTCTTTTTCAAACTCTAAAATCTCTTTTAGTTCAAACTCCTCACTATTTTTAAGTGTCAGTTGAACATTTGTTATCTCTTCATCATCCCCAAAAAGACTTCCAACAGCATTTTTTTTAGCATTTGATGCTGATTTTGCAGTATCTACTATAAGTTCTATCTGTTCAAGTAAGGCTTTTCGTGAGTAACCAAACCTATCAAATCCACCCGATTTTATACTAGATTCTATAAATCTTTTATTTACTTTTGATGGGTCGATTCTATTTACAAAGTTCTCTATTGATGTAAACTCACCATCCTCTTCACGAGTATGTATGATAGACTCAACAGCAGAAGTACCAACACCCTTAATAGCCCCAAGACCAAATAAAATAATCTCTTTTTCATCTTTTGTGATAGCTGAAAACTCAAGATAAGAATCGTTTACATCAGGTGGAGAAAGCTCGATTCCCATCCTTTTAACCTCATCTATATAACGAACAACTTTGTCCATATTGTCCTTATCTGATGTTAAAAGTGCTGCCATAAACTCATTTGGATAGTAAGTTTTTAACCAAGCAGTTTGAAATGTAACCATCGCATAAGCTGCTGAATGAGATTTGTTAAAACCATAACCAGCAAACTTTTCAATCAAATCAAAAAGTTTACTAGCTTTATCGTAGTCATGCCCCTGTTTAGCAGCACCCTCACTAAACTCAGCATTGTAAGTTGCCATATCTTTTTTCTTACCCATAGCACGACGGATAATATCTGAATACCCAAGAGAGAATCCACCAACATGTTGAACAATCTGCATAACTTGTTCTTGATAAACAATCACCCCATAAGTGTTTTCAAGTATAGGTTTCATAATATCAAAAGTGTACTCTATCTTCTCACGACCATGTTTTCTTTCTATAAAAGAATCAAGCATACCAGATTCCATAGGTCCCGGTCTATAAAGTGCTAAAACGGCGATAAGATCCTCAAAGTTATCTGGTTTAAGTCGTTTATTCAAATCTTGCATACCAGAAGATTCTATCTGAAACATCCCCACTGTATCACCACCACGGATAACCTCATAAACCTTAGAATCATTCTCATCTATCTTATGCCAATCTATAACTTTATCGTATCTTCTTTTTATAAGCTTTATAGCATTGTCGATAACATCAAGAGTTTTAAGACCCAAAAAGTCAAACTTAATCAAATCAACATCTTCAAGATAGTTAAGGGAGTATTGAGTTACAAAGGTATTTTCCCCAGCAGGTTTATAGATAGGAGTTTTATACCAAAGTTCCTCATTACTTATAACTACACCAGCAGCATGAATCCCAGAGTTTCTTTTTAAACCCTCTAGTTTTTTAGCAAATTCCCATACTCTTTTAGCATTTGCATCAGATTCTATAAGTTCAGATATTTTTGGCTCTTTTTGAAAAGCACCATCTACAAACTCACCTTTTTTTGTTTTACCATTAAGTGTGATTCCAAGTTCATCAGGTATAAGTTTTGCCATTTTATCTGCTTGTGATAATGGCATATCAAGTACACGAGCAACATCACGAATCACCCCTTTAGCCAAAAGTGAACCAAAAGTGATGATTTGAGCAACTTGATTTCGTCCATACTTTTCAACCACATAGTCTATAACCTCACCACGACGAGCCTGCATAAAGTCCATATCTATATCGGGCATTGACACCCTCTCAGGATTTAAGAATCTCTCAAAAAGTAGGTCATACTTCATAGGGTCGATGTCGGTAATATCTAATGAGTAAGCAACAAGACTTCCAGCAGCCGACCCACGACCCGGTCCAACTGCAATTCCCATCTCTTTTGCTACTTTCACAAAATCCCAAACTATAAGCATATAACCAGGGAATTTCATAGAGTTGATAATATCCATCTCAAAATCTAACCGTTCTCTATACTCATCATATTTCTCTTTTGGAACATGTTTTAGACGATTCTCTAAACCTAACTTACAACGATAAGTAAAATACTCAGCATCATTTTTATCTATGGCACTAAAATTTTTCTTTTTCTCTTCTAAAGTGGCATTAGGTGATAATGGAGCATCATCTACATTATCTATATCTAACCCATCAGCTTTTGCATACTCTTGTGTAAATTTAAAATTTGGTGGGATTGGGTCACCTAATTTTAATTCTAATTGACACTTTTGAACTATCTCTTGAGTATTTGCTATCGCTTCTGGAATATCTGCAAAAAGTCTTGCCATCTGCTCTGGAGATTTTAAATAAAATTCATGTACTGAATGTCTCATACGGTTTGGGTCATCATAGAGTTTATTCATCCCAATACACATAAAAGCCTCGTGGTATTGAGCATCATCATGGTAGGTGTAGTGAGTGTCATTTGTAGCTATAATCTTGATTCCAGTCTCTTTTGAGATTCTAAGGATTTGGTCATCTATAAAAAGTTGATCACCGATTCCATGTCTCATAAGTTCAAGGTAAAAATCATCACCAAATATATCTTGATACTCTCTAGCAACAGCGATAGCACCCTCATAACCTAATGCACCATTTCTTACATTTCTCTCATTTTGAAGGTTTAAGTGCCAGTTTACTTCCCCTTGAAGACAAGCAGAGGTACAGATAAGCCCCTCACTATGTTCTCTTAACTCATTTTTATTGATTCTAGGAAAGTAGTACATACCTTCAATATAGGCTTTAGATGAAAGATACATAAGATTCTCATAACCTTTTTGATTTTTAGCAAATAAACATATATGGAATCTTTGTTTTGTAGATTTATCATCTATGGTCGCACCATTATGTATATAACCCTCTATACCGATGATAGGCTTTATACCTGCTGATGTCATCTGTTGATAAAAATCTATAGCACCGAACATATTTCCATGATCAGTCATAGCAACCGAAGTCATACCAAGTTTTTTTACTTGTGTAACAAGATTTGTAAGTTTATTTGCTCCATCAAGTAGTGAGTATTCTGTATGTAGATGTAGGTGGGTAAAAGGTTGTATGCTCAAGATATAATCCTAAAATAATAAATAATTTTTGTGATTATATCTTAAAACATTAGAGGAGAAATTAAAAAAATAGATTAAATCTATATATCTATTTTAAAAGCTTACTCCAAGCTTTTTCTATTTTTGAGATTAGCTTTTTAGTTACACCTTTTACCTCTGATAATAACTCAACATTTTGATGTAAAACACCTGCTAACTCGTTAGCATCTCCAAAATGTTCTATCATTTTTTTAGCTTTTTTTGCCCCTATACCCTCTACTGAAGTTAAAAATTCTACCATCTCTTCAATCGTTATAGATATATCTTCCACTATAGATTCTGAAGATTCATCATCTGTTGGATTTGGAACATCTTTCGCTTTTGGAGATTTTGTTTCAAGATTTTTTGTAGTTTTAAGTGCTAATTTATCTTGATAATTATATATCTCACTTGGCCACTCTTCTGTATATCTTCTTTTTACATCTAACATAGGGTATTTAGCATCTAATTTATGAAGATAAACTTTTTTACCACCATAATTTTTCTTTTTCTTACCAAAATACTCACCATCATAACTCGGGCTAAATTTACCAAAGTGAATATGTCTAAGAGTTCTAAGAATCGAAGCATCCATCTTACCTAACTCTTCCCAGTTAAACATTGGAGCATGAGGTTTTCTAAATCTACCTTTGCTTAAACTCCACATAATGTATTGAGAGATCCAATCTCTTATATAAGGAAATGCAGCAAATGCCGTAGCACACTCTAAGATACGAGGTACACCATCTTTACCATAAGCAACATCACAAGCCCAATACTCAGCTTTAGCAGCCTTAGAAACTCTAACAGCTAAATCAAGAACATTTTTAGGAACATCCATATAGTCCATACTTCCACCTTGTGAAGTGTTAGTAAGCCATTCACCCTCTGGTGCGCGTCTCCAAAAAGCACAAACTGGTTTATGACCAATCAGCATCACTCTTATATCAGCTTCCATCGGTACAAAATCTTGCATATATTGTGGGTGGTATTTTTTATCATCTAAAAGCTCTCTAGCTTCATTATAATTATCTACTTTATGCACAAAATATCCACCATAATTTGATGGTCCATAAGATTTTTTTATGATTTTTGGATATTCACATTTTTTTAAAAATTTATCTGCATTTTTATGATTATAGTAAATATATGTTTTTGGGATTGGAAGATCATATTTCCAAGCGAATCTTGTAACATTTTCTTTTGATTTGTTAGAAAATTGAGTATCCATAGATGGTATAAATCTAACATGAGGAAGTTCTCTTGCTATCTCACGAAAAGTTTCATAAGCAGTAGCTGGTATATTACCTATAAGAACATCAATCTTTTTTCTCTTTACCTCTTTGATAAATCTATCTTTATCATTTTTCCAGTGGTAAACAACTGTTTCTATCTTATTTGGCCAACCTTTAAAGTTTGAATGGTCAAAAAATCTAAGTACATAATCTAAATATAAAAAACCTAATTTTGGTAGTTGCTTGTTGCTTAAACTCATATTTTTCCCTTTATCTGAAATAAAACAAATTATAGTACAAAAGGGCTTAATTATATTTATATCAAAGTAAATTTTGTTTAGTTCTGATACATAAGCTTTAGATCTGCAAATCTCATTTTGTAGAAGCCTCAAGAAGATTAAAAATATAATCTTTTGATAGTATAGTTACTATTGTAGCTATTATTAACCATTGTATTTTATCAAATTTAATAGCTAATTCTTTGCAGCCATACAGTTTTAAAATTATTTATTAAGAAATGACTATTATTTGTACTATCAAATAAATAAACTTCTAAAAAATTATCTATAATTCTATATTCACCTTTATCAATCTTTTGTAAATATCCCATATCAAGAAGTCCTTTTTTAACTTGATGCAAAGCTTGTGGAGAAAGGCTTGATGATTTTTTATTGGCGATATTATATAATACTTCATGATAATGCTTTTTATCTTTTATCTCTATTATATACTGTTCTACTAAATCTATCATCTCATAATACCCATTTTCATATGCTTGATATAAATCATCTTGTTTAATCGTTTTAGTTTCTTGATCCAACATTAAAAAATATAAATTTTGCATTACTATCATAGTATTTGCAGGATGTCCATTTAAAACTTCCAATAACTTAATAAAATCTTCTTTATCTTCAAAACATATGCCTTTTAATTTAAAAGCATCAACTAACTCATATGAAAGTTCATCTATATCAAATTCTTTTAATTTTAACTTTCTACAATAATTAAAAAATGGTGATTTTTTATTTTCAAATATATTGGTCATAATAGATTCAATACTACCTAAAAATATGGTATGAACATATTCAAAGTGTTGTAAAGTTCCTCTTAAAACTTCTAAAATATCTCCACTTTTACATTTAAATTTTTTAATATCTTGAAACTCATCAAATACTATAATTATAGTTTGATTTAAAGATTTAGCTATATCTTCAACAGTATGAAGAGCAATAATCAAATCTTCACAACTATCAATCTCTTTTTTCTTTGAAATATATTCAGCACTTGCTTCTATGATTTTATAATCAATCTTAACTTGCCCTTTAATATTTGACAAAAACTTTACTACATTGTCTTGAATTTTATTTATAATAGATTTTATACCAGCTATTTCATAAGCCTTTTGTATGATTTCATTTGGCAATTTTGATATGTTGTAAGCTCTTCGAATGTCTATATAAATATACTCTTTATCTTTAAGAACTTCTTTAATAAGCGATGTTTTCCCATATCTTCGTGGTGCTTTTATCATAAAATCTTGATTTGAGGAGATATATTTTTGAACCTCTTTTTTCATAGCTGTTCTATCATAAAAATTTTTTCCACTTACCGGCTTACCAACTTGAAACATTCTTATCCTTAAATAAATATTATGTATTATAAGATAAATGAACTTTATTGTCTATAAAATCTATTTATTTAGTCTAAATACTCTTTTGTAAAAACTTTTCCTTCTCTTGCATCTTTAAGGGAACGAAGTAATACCTCTCTATTTTTTGAAGAGTTTAAAAGGTAGTTTGTTTCTTTCATAGAGTTGTATTTATCAAAAGAGATAACAACAATATTTTCACGACCTTTACGATGAATAATAACTTCATCATTATCTAGATAAACACTATCAAAAACTGCTTTTAAATTGTTTCCTGCCATTTAATAACCTTATTTTTTAGATGTCAATATTTTAGCAAAATAGGTTAATATTTGATTAAGTTTATGTACTTAAATAGGGTTTGACCCCATTATTTTTATTGTTTACATAAATAAATAGATAAAAAAGGATCTGTTACAAAGTACTTTTTATCTAAACTTTGTGATAGTAATCCACTATTAAGTAGTTGTTTTATCTCTCTATTACTATTTGAAAAATCAAGTTTTGCATACATAGATGCCTCTTTACTTTTAAAATTCATAGAAAATGCTTTTAATAATTTTTGTTGATACTGCTTACCTCTTAATTTTGATAGTTCTAGCTGAAAATATTGCTCTTCATTTTTATATACTAAGTATGTAGCCCTTATAATCGAAAACTTACAAACATTATTTTGCTCTTTTAGCATAGTGTTAAACAACACACTATTAGCAATTTTTATCACATAATATGGTATTCCATTTCCTATGGTAACTATATCTTTTGTAAAGTTATCATAGAGTTTTATATTATATTTTGAAAAAAGTGTATTAAAATAATTAAAAAAGTCTTTCTCTTTCATAGCTTTTAACTCATACATTTGAGCAAATTTATAAAATGCCGAACTAGAGTTTCTAAATATATCTCCAATAATAGTATGTTGAGAACCTGCAAACAGAAATACTACATTTTCTTGATGTTGAAAAACAGATCGCATCACTTTTAGTATATTTTGGTAAGATTTAAACTCTTTTATCTCTCCTAATTCATCTATAGCAAATATAAGTTTTTTATCTAGCTTTGTAGCTATAACTTGTGGTAAATTTAATGCATGTAAAAATAATTCATCTTCATTTGTATCTTTTAGAAGTTTTTCAGTATTTGAAAACTCTATATCTTCAAGTTTAATACCATAAGATGAGACAAAATTAACTATATCTTTAATAGCTTTGCCAACTCCTGATAAAGTGCTAAGTACAAACCCTTTGATACCCAAAAGTTCATAACATCTATCTATAATATGCTCCGCCATAGCTCGTTTGTTTGGTATAGCCATCATATCTATTTTGATGTATAGTATATCATCACCTAATTCATAGATAACTCTATCCATCAAAGATGTCTTCCCATGTCTTCTTGGGGCATTTAATACTACAGATTGCCCCATCTTTAACATAAGAGCTAGTTCTTTTCTTGAGTTATCTCTTCCTAAAAACTCTTTAACTATTGGTTTTCCTGCTTGTATCATTAATAACCTTTTAATTTTTCATATTATATAGTCTTTTTTATGAATAGTCAAAAATATGACTAAAGCAGCCACAGCTGTTTCACATCTACTTCTTGACATCTTTTTCCTTTTTTGCTAAAACATAGGCAGAATTCCCTAGTAAGTCTTTATTTGAAACAGAGTAAAGCTTGGAGTTAATCTCCATATACTCCATCTAAACTATCATATAATTCTAATGCTTTCAACAACACTACTACCTATTGCCCTAAAAATTCATACTTTTTAGACATCAAGGTGCAATCCAATGTCCGCTCTTAGATGTGTGGCTTTAACCTCACATATAAACTTGATTAAATGTTTGCAGGCATATTAAAAATAGTTTATAAATTATTACTTACAAGCACTTTTCTAAGTTCGCTATCTGAGATATCTTCTTTTTCAGTTTTAGTATAAATAATGAGTAAACGGATAACATCTTTATCATCAATATAATAGGTAATAATTCTAAATCCTCCACTTTTTCCTGTAGGTATAGATGAATTTGCTAGTCTTATTTTAAAACACTTATTACCTAATTCTGTACCAATCTTTGGATTTTGAAGTAATTATTCTTTGAAAGATTCTAAATCTTTTCCTATCTGTTTGTATGATTTTGCAAGCTTTTTAACCTGCTTGACAAACTCAGGTGTTGGTATTATTTTTAACATCAGTTATCAAGTCATCTAAACTCATCTCATCTAACTCTTCTAAATTCTGTAGTTTTGCCTGTTGTATCGATTTTTCTAAACTATTAAGAATCAGCATTTTATTATAATTTTGTTTCACAAACTCAAAGAATAACTCTTTATTACTATTAAACCCTTCTAAAAATATTGCTTCTATCTCTGGATTTTGAATTTTAAGTGTTAGCATAATCTTTTCCTTTTGATTATTTTAGCATAAATTTATTTAACATAAGAAATCTAAAGTATAAAAAAACCTATGGATATCTACTTTGATAGTTTACAGATTAATGATGAGAAGTATGTTAAAGATGATGAAAAAGTTTCATAAGGTAACGGTGTTGAGAGGGAATAAGGATTTCTGAAAAGCTGTCTTGACTTTTTTGGGTGGTATAATCATCTAAAAACAACTTATATAAATCTATGTGCAAATATCTCTTTTTTTGTGTAGCCATATTTATATGCTTTATTAATATTCTCATTTCTATTTATATCAACATCTTCATCAAAAAATGTCTCTAATCTTTTGTAGAGTATTTGCAATTTACCATCTTTTGTTATTAATTTTGGAGTTGCATATATTTTATCATATACATCTACTTGCATTTGAGTACTTATATATTTTTCATACTCTTTTAAATTTTGGCATATCAAATATTAATTTTTAGATGTCAATATTTAATTAAGTTTATGCACTTAAATAGGGTCTGACCCGAATGGCACTAACTTAAGCAAAAAAAGCTAAAAATATAAGTAAAATAGGACTACCTTTATAATAGAATTCATTAGCCAATGAAATTTAAATAATAAAGATAGTTTAAGTGAATCATAACAAAAAAATCATCAAACACCAAACCAATATAAGTCTAAATATTTGCGATAGCTTATCCCTTGGGAAATTAAAAAATAATGATATTGATTTCATAGAGAAAATCATTTCGTCAGATAGATATAAAAGTCAATTTTTAAATAAAAGAAATCGAATGTATACTCAACAGAAAACATTATCAATGTTTGTTTCACAATCAATAAATAAAGATGGTTCGTGTCAAAATGTAGTAAATAAATTAGCTTTAAATAGAGAAGATAAAACTTCTATTTCAACTAGTGGATATTGTAAAGCAAGGAACCGATTATCTGCTTCTGGAATTAAAAATCTCACAAAAGAGATTGCTCAAAAAAATGAAATAAAGGTTAATAAAAATTGGAAATTTAGAGGTAGAGATGTATATTTAATAGATGGTACAACATTAACAATGCCAGATACTGAGAAAAACCAAAAAAAGTATCCACAATCTAAGTCTCAAAAGGAAGGCTTAGGCTTTCCAATATGTAGAGTAGTTTCAATAATATCATTATCAACAGGTTTAATAATTGATGCAAATATTGGTAAGTATAGTGGTAAAGAAACAGGTGAACAAGCTTTACTTCGTACTATGTTACATAACTTTAAAAAAGGTGATATAGTCCTAGCTGATGCTATGTATAGCACCTATACCCTACTTGCATATATGATAGAAAAAGAGATTGATATTGTATTTGTCCAAAATGGTGCTCGTTCAAGAAAAACAGATTTTACACAAGGAGAAATTCTTAGTAGTAATGATCATATAATTACTATTAATGCACCTAAAAATATACCTAGTTGGATGAATAAACAAGAGGTAGATGAATTACCAAAAACATTGAAAATTAGAGAAATAAATATATCTGGAAAAGTACTAATAACTACAATACTTTGCCCTAAAATAATTACTGTAAAAACAGTAAGAAATCTTTATAAAGAAAGATGGAATATTGAAGTAGATTTCCGAAACATTAAAAGTACTTTAGATTTACACTCTTTTAATTGTAAGTCTCCAGAGATGATAATAAAAGAGATGTGGATAAACTTTTTAGCTTACAATATCATTCGTACTTTAATGCTAGAATCTGCATTATATTCAAAAATATTACCAAGACAAATCAGTTTCAAAAATAGTTTACAACTATATATAAATTATTTACAAAATCCAACACTTGATTATGAAAAACTACTAAGATTATTAAGTGAAAAAATTGTTGGAAATAGAGCAGAAAGAATTGAACCAAGAGCCTTGAAAAAACGACCAAATAATTTCCCACAATTGATGAAACATAGAAATTTAGCTAAAGAGGAAATCAGAAAAAATGGTCATCCGAAGAAGATGTAATTGCTTAAGTTAGTGCCATTCGGGTCTGACCCCATTATTTGACCCCCTTTACATACTAGTTTGGTTTCGGTATAATTGCTTTTAGATAAAAGGGAGACTATTATAATGCCAGTGATTTCATATTTTTTTGGTATAACTATTCGTATGTATCATGATGACCATCCTCCGATGCATGTTCATGTTGAATATCAAGGTTATATAGCATTAATATCTATAGTTACAGGTGAAATTATTAAAGGGAATCTCCCTAAGAAAGCTTTTAAGCTTGTAAAAGAATGGATTATAACTCACCAAGATGAGCTACACTATGACTGGGAATTAGCACAGAAATTTGAACCATTAGAAAAAATACAAGGAGCAGATAATGATTAATCTTATTAAAATTGAACCACAAGAAGAATATAGTTTAAAACTATACTTTTCAGATGCAACATATACAATTTTAGATTTTTTTTATTTAATAAAGATAGAAACAGTTTTGACAAAACCATTGCAAGATAAAAATTACTTTCAATCGTGTTTCATAGATTTTGGAGCATTATGCTGGAAAAATGGTCTAGAACTTAGTGCAGAATCTTTATCTCAAAAAGCAAAACAAAATAATGTTCTTTGGCAGATTCAAGAAGTAGCATAATTTATATCGTAAGGGGTCAGACCCAATGGCGTAACTAAGAATTAGTTAAAAGTAAGATGTCCATATTTTAGCAAAAATAGATTAATATTTAATTAAGTTTATGCACTTGAATAGGGTCTGACCCCATTATTGAGTAACAACCATGTAATTCATACTTTAAGGCTTGCATCTTTAAGGGAATGAAGTAATATCTCTTTCTTTAAAATAACCCCTAAACTATCCAAATACTTCCTAATAACAATACTTTCATCAAACTCACTTATCATCTTTTCTCTACCTAATTTATATAATGTCCTCCTTTGTCAAGACCACTTAATATAATGTCCCTAGAAAAACAAACCACTTAATACAATATTCTTATTCTAAATGATAGAATAACAACACAAAAGTGAGGGACAATTAGATGAGCACCAAAAGAAAAACATATCCAGCAGAATTCAAA
>Ga0256842_1002085_pt1 | contig 14859 bp, 9 predicted proteins | sample 4559240metaG_FD_185973 | JGI IMG/M metagenome (GOLD analysis project Ga0256842, IMG submission 185973) | Hydrothermal vent microbial communities from Guaymas Basin, Mexico - 4559-240 | ecosystem: Environmental > Aquatic > Marine > Hydrothermal vents | place: Mexico: Guaymas Basin | collected...
GGCCGGGACGATCAGAACGGATCCGGCGCGATGTAGTCGAACGAGTCCCCCGGCTCGCCCGGATCCGCCCCGGCCCAGGCGGGCGGGGTGGTCGGCCTGCCCGAGCCGGTGAAGCGGACCTTCACCTTGCGGGTGCCGACCTCCATGTCGAAGAACACGGGGCCACTCATCTTCGCCTTGCCCTTGAAGGCGAATTCGATCCGGTCGGTGCTCTTCAGCTTCTTGCCCAGCGGCTTGTACTTCTTGACCACTTGGAGGTCGTACTCGTCGAACGGGTACGGGTTGCCCAGGGCGTCGTGGGGATGGGTGGCGATCCACCAGGCACGGCGGAAGATCCAGTCCTGGTCGTCGAACGTGACGTAGAGCTTGCTCTTGCCGCGCTTCGTCCGGACCTCCCAGGAACAGGTCTTCTCGAAGTTGATCCAGCGGGCGTCGTCCTCCTCCCCGTCGTGGTCGAGATCGACCCCGGTGTCGTAGTACCGGAGGAAGCAGGAGCCGTCCTCGGCCAGGTAGAGGTCGACCCAGTCGTTGAGCTCCTCCCAGTTCTCGGGCACGACGTCGACCCACTGCCGCACGCTCTCGCGCCCGCCCATCACCTTCTTGACCATGCTCTCGAGGTGCCCGTCGAAGCGCCACCAGGTGCCCCCGAGATCGCCGGCATCCTGGGCCAGGGCCGGGACCCCCGCGAGGGCGACGACCGCGAGAGCGATGAGCAGCCGGGACCAACCGCGCATGAAACCTCCTCCTCGCCGCTGGGAGACGGGCGAGCCTGAAGTGAGGATTGTCCACGCCGCGGGGGGAACCGTCAAGCCTGCCCGGGAGTCCAGCGGCAGGCACACCGCGGCCACGACCCGAAAGCGAAAGCCGGGCGCAAGCCTAGGCCACCGGCACCTCGTGGACGCGGAACTTCTCGTCCACCCACAGCCCGACGACCGTGGCCACCGGGTAGCGGTCCCGGAGCAGCCGGACGGCCCGGGCGAGCTGTTCGCGCTGGACCTCCTCGGGCGCGGGGTTCCCGGCGCAGTCCGCGTGGGCGACGACGGCAATCGCCCGCGAGCCGTGCCTTCCCGTCGACACGTCGCACCGGGCAAGGATCGACGCCACCACGGGTGATTCCGGCTCGTCGGCCAGCGGACGCACCGGCCCGGCCTCGGTGATCGCATCGATCCAGCGCGCGCCGAACCGTTGCTCCATCCAGTCGAGGACCGGGCGCTGGACCCGCCCGTCCATGCAGTTGATCGCGGTCGCGAAGGACACCGTTCCCACCTCCCCGGCGGCCGGTCACGGTCCGCCGCCTCCATCCTACCCGGCGCCGGGGAGGACGTGGAGGACCGGAGCCGCCCGTGGGACCATGGGATCATGCTGTTCCTCGCCGACACCCCCGGGATCGCCACCCGCCTGGCCGGACGGGGCCCGGGCCTCCGTCCCGCGGGTCCCGACGACCTCGCCCGGCTGCCGGGAGCCCTGCGGGAAACCCTGCTGGGCGGGAAGGACCCGGCCATCGCCACCGACCTTCCCCTCGCCCGCTGGTCCCTGGCGGTGGCGGTGGAGGAGGCGCCGCGATCCCAGTTCGACGCCCTTTCCGGCCTCGCGGAGGGGCCGGGCGTCCTTCCAGACCGGCTGCTCGCCGTCGCCGGCACCGGCCGGGGCTTCCACGGCCAGCGGGGCCGCCCCTGGGTGGCCGTGCCCGGCAACCTCCACCTGGTGGCCTTCGCCCGGTTGGACCTCCCGGCGGCGACATCCGTCGGACCCCTCGCCGCCCTTCCCGCGGTGGCGCTGGCGGAGGCCCTGGACACGCTGCCCGGGTTCGCCGGCCGGGCAAGGATCAAGTGGGTCAACGACGTCCTGCTCGACGGCCGGAAGGTGGCCGGCACGCTGGCCCGGACCTGGACCCGGGACGCGCGGGTGACCGGTGTGCTCCTCGGGATCGGCCTCGACGTGGAGGTGGCGCCCGAGGTCCGGGACGACCCCCTCGCCCCGGGGGTCACGTCCCTCGCGGCCGCCGTTCCTCCCGGGGGCCCGGCACCCGACCTGGCGGAGGCGTTCGCGGCGGTCGCCCGGGCCCTGGCCTCCCGCCTGGACGACCTGGCGGCCGGGCGCGGGAGGGACCTGGTCTCCCGGTACCGGGAGCGGGCGGCGTTCCTCGGGCGCACGGTCGAGGTGGTGCCGGACCCTCTCCTGCCGGACGAGGCGGCCGGCCCCCCGCTCCGGGGACGGGTCCTCTCCCTCGGCGAGCAGCTCGAGCTGCGGATCGAGGGGGTCGATCGGCCGGTCGCCCGCGGCCGGCTCCGCCTCCTCGACTGACCCCCGGGAAGAACGCGGGGGGCGCCGTGGCGCCCCCCGCGGGTCGTGGCCTGCCGGCCCGGCGCTACTTCCCCTGCTCCCGGAGGCAGGCCGGGGTCTTGCAGGGAGGCTCGGGCCGGTGGAGCCGCGGCACCGGCTGGGCCTCGAGCTCGTCGAGCAGCTCCCTGACCGCCCGCTCGAGCTGCGGGTCCCTTCCCTCGAGCAGCGACTTCGGGTCGTTCTCCACCACGATGTCGGGCTCGACCCCCCAGCCCTCGATCACCCAGTGGTTCTCGAGATCGGCGGCGGCCGACTCGGGCACGTAGACCGTGCCGCCGTCGACGAGGGGGGCACGCCCGTAGATCCCGACGACGCCACCCCAGGTCCGCTTCCCGACCAGCTTGCCGAGGCCGGCCTTGCGGAAGATGTAGGAGAACTGGTCGCCGTCCGAGGCGGTGTCCTCGTTGCACAGGGCGACCAGGCGCCCCGCGTAGGCCCGGCTCGGGTACGGGTCCGGAATGTCGGCGTTCCGCTCCCAGCTGACCATCAGGAGCTTCCGCGCCAGGCGCGAGATCACCATCTGGGAGACGTTGCCGCCCCCGTTGTGCCGGACGTCGATCACGAGTCCCTCGCGGTCGAGCTGCCCGTAGAACCACTTGATGAACTCGCGGATCCCCTCGGCCCCCATGTCCGGGATGTGGAGGTACCCCAGTCGGCCGCCGGAGAGCTTCTCGACGAGGGCCCGCTTCCGGAGGATCCAGTCCAGGTAGTTGAGCTCCGCCTCGCTGCCGATCGGCTCGACGGTGTACGTCTTCGCTCCCTCGAGGGTCGGCTTCGAGTTGACGGTGACCTGGACCGGCCCGCCGGCGGCATGGAGCAGGTGCCGGTACGGATTGTCCGGGGCCTTCAGCTCGACCCCGTTGATCGCCAGGAGGTAGTCCCCGGCCTTCACGTCGACGCCGACGGTCCGCAGCGGGTTCCGGTAGACCTCCTCCTCGTTCTGGCCGGGGAGCAGGTACGCGATCCGGTACCGGCCGCTCTCCGGGTCCAGCTCGAAGCGGGCCCCGAGCAGGCCGGCGTGGGGCCGGTCCGGCTTCTCCCAGTCGCCGCCGGCGATGTAGGCGTGGCCGACGGACAGCTCGGCGATCATCTCGCCGATCACGTAGTTGAGGTCCATCCGGTGGGCCACCCAGGGCAGCCAGGACTCGTACTTCTTCCGGAGCCCGTCCCAGTCGTAGCCGTGCATGTTCGGGACGTAGAAGAAGTCCCGGTAGCGGCGCCAGACCTCGTGGAAGACCTGGTTCCACTCCTCCATCGGCACGATGTCCGCCTGGAGCCCGTCGAGGGAAACCTGCTTCTTCTCGGCCCCCGGCTTCGGGTCCAGCACGTACCAGGTTCCCTTGATGCGGGCGAGAAGCTTCTTCCCGTCGGCCGAGAGCTCGTAGCCGCCGATCCCCTCGGCCACGTCCTTCGACTCCCGCTTCTCCAGGTCGAAGAACTTCAGCGTCGGGGTGGCGTCGGAGGAGCGCCCGTAGTACCAGGGCCCGCCGACGACGTAGAGGAGACCGCCCTCGACCGCGGTCACCGAGGTGATGTCGTCCGCCTCGATCGGCAGGCGCGTCACCCGGTCGGCGAGGCCGTCGAGGTCGATCTCGACGAGCTCCTGCTCTTCCTCGCCCTTCTTCTTCCCCTTCTTCGCCGCCTTGCGATCCTTCTTGCCGGACTTCTTCTCGCCCTTCGCCGCGACCTCGTCCTTCTTCTCCTCCTGCGCCGCGGCCTCCTCCTCGTCGTTGCGCGCGGGCACCGGGCCCGGTTCACCCTTCTTCAGCGTGAGGGCGAAGATCCCGGTCATCCGGTCGGTGACGTAGTTCCACTCGATCTGCCCCATCTGGGGGGCGAAGGTCCGCTCGCTCAGGTAGAAGAGGTACTTCCCGTCGGGGGACCAGGACGGATCGTGCTCGTTCCAGGTCGGCCCGGTCACCCGGCGCGGTTCCTCCCAGCCCACCTTCCACAGCCAGAGGGACCGGTACTGGGTGTCCTCCGCCAGGCTGAAGGCGAGCCAGCGGGAGTCCGGCGACCAGGTGTAGTCGAGGCCGAACGGGGTCTTGTCGTCCGCGACCCGGACCCACTTCCCGCTCTCCACCTCGATGACGTAGAGGCGGCCCGCCTGGTCGTGGAAGGCGATCCGCTTGCCGTCCGGCGACCAGGCCGGGTCCTGCAGGTAGGCCCGGAAGTCCTCGTCCCTCGTCAGCTGCCGCGCCGGCTTCGTCCCGGAGGCGTCGACCAGCCACAGCTGGTCCTCCCCGGTCCGGTCGGAGACGTAGACGATCGTCTTCCCGTCCGGCGACCAGGCGGCGTCCCGGTCGTGGGCCCCGCTCGACCGGGTCAGGTTGCGGGTGACGCCGTGCTCCACCGGGACGGAGAACACCTCGCCGCGGGCGACGAACAGGGCGCGCTTCCCCGTCGGGCCGATCGCGGCTCCCTCCAGCCAGCGGCGCACGTCCAGGTGCCGGGGCTGCTCCCTCGTCGAGTCGAGGGGAACCGTGATGTCGATCGCCCGGCTCTCGCCGGTGCGGACGTCGAGGACGCGGAGCTCACCGTTCAGCTCGTACACGATCCGGGAGACGCCGTCGCTGCTCGGCCACCGGACGTCCCACTCGGTCTCGCGGGTCACCTGGGTGAGCTTTCCCGTGGCGACGTCGTAGCGGTAGAGGTTGTTCGTCCCGGACCGGTCGGACGTGAACCAGATCGAGTCGCCGATCCACATCGGGTCCCGGTCGGCGTACGGGCTCTTCGTCACCCGCGTCGTCTCGTGGGTGGCGAGGTCGAAGATGTACAGCTCCTGGGCCCACCCGCCGCGGTACCGCTTCCAGGTGCGGAAGTCCCGGACGAGCGGGGAATAGACGACCTTCTTCCCGTCCGGCGAGAAGTCGCCGGCCCCCGAGTACGGCATCGGGAGCGGCTCCGGCATCGACCCGTCGAGCTTCACCGTGTACAGCCGGGAATCGACGAGCCCCCACGCCTCGCGGAGGGAGCGGAACACCACCGCCGAACCGTCCGGGGTCCACCCGATCACCTGGTTGTCGAAACCCCAGCGATCCGGGAGGGGCCCCTTCGCCGGGTACCAGGTCAGCTGGCGCGGGGCGCCCCCCGTGGCGGGAATCACCCAGACCTGCTCGTCCCCGCCGTACTGCGCGGTGAAGGCGATCCACTTCCCGTCCGGGGAGAAGCGGGGGAACAGCTCGAGGCCGGGATGGGACGTCAGGCGAGTGGCGGTCCCTCCCGTCGCCGGGGCGAGCCAGAGGTCCCCCGCGTAGACGAAGACGACCCGGTCCCCGTGGATGTCCGGGAACCGCAACAGCTTGGTTCCCGCCCGGGCGGCGGAGAGCCCCGCCGCGAGGGCGAGGGCCGCCACCAGGACGGCGATCCGGAACCGGCGCAGGTGTCTCACGGTCTTTCCTCCTCCGGCCACCCGCGAGGGCGACCGTCGTCATGCTCGATCCGGGTTGATCTTCCGCTGTCGGACGAGGGAGCGGAGTCTACACCCGGCCCCGGGGCGGGCGGGACCGGCCCGGGCGGGCGGTCGACGGACTCACCGGAACGGTGGCGGCTTACTGCGAGGTCATCGCAGGCAAGTTCTTCCTGCCCCCGGCGCCGTTTCGACGTATATGGCAGGGAGCCACGAGCGGACCGCGCGTGGGGGCGTGCGGCCAGGAGGATTCGGACAGATGCGAACAGGTACGGACCGTCGCACCTTTCTGAAAACGGCCGCGATCGGGTCCCTGGCCCTCGCGGCCCGGCCCCGGATCATGGCGGGAGACGGGGGACCGCGGCCGTTGCTCCACCGTGTTCACCACGTGCCCCCGCCGGACTTCACCCACGGCAACCGTCACCCCGGCGTGGAATCGCTCCTCTTCGCCCTCGCGGGAGACGGGCGTCGCTTCTACCGGACGGCCTCCGGGCATCCCCTCGGCAGCCCCGACGGCCTGATCGCCCCCGACGACACGGTCGTCATCAAGGTCAACGCCCAGTGGAAGTACCGCGGTTGCACGAACTCGGACGTCGTGCGCGGGATCGTGCAGCGGATCCTCGACCACCCGGACGGCTTCACCGGCGAGGTCGTGATCTACGAGAACGGCCAGGGGCGCGGGTCGCTGAATTGCGACACCACGTCCGGCTGCGACGGGGGCTCCCGGGAAATCCACGCGAACGCGGAGAACGAGAGGCACTCGTTCACCTGGCTGGTCGAGGAGCTCTTCCAGGACGGGCGGGTCGGCCAGAAGGAGATGGACGACCACCGGGGAACCTTCGTCGACGAGGGCGATCACGACACGGAAGGATTCCGCCGGGTCGGCAACGTCACCTACCCCTGCTTCTTCACGCCGAAGGGGACGCGGGTCGAGCTGCGGGAAGGGATCTGGACCGGCAGCGGGTACGACTCGGATCACCTCAAGTGGATCAACGTCGCGGTCCTCAAGGACCACAAGGACCTCAACGTCACCGGCGTCCTCAAGCACGTCTACGGCATCATCACGACGACGGACTCCCCCCTCCCGATCCACGATCCGAACCACGCGGGCACGATCATGGGCGAGGTGTTCACCCTGGTGCGGGCGCCGGTGCTGAACATCCTCGACTGCATCTGGGTCTCCCACGCCTCGCTCTGCGGGTATCCGCCCGACACGACGACCCGGCGCGACATGCTGGTGGCCGGCACCGATCCCTGCGCCATCGACGCCTGGGCGGCACGGCACATCCTCTACCCGATCTCCGGCGATCCGGCCCACGACCCGGACATCCCGGGCTACTTCCGAACCTACCTCCTGGGCACCCGGGACACGATCAACGACCACGGCGGGATCGACGGCGTACCCGTCACGTTCGACGAGGCGGACATCGACGCGCGGCACGTCGACCAGCGGAAGGTCGACCTGCGGGTCTGGAAGAGCGGCGACGACGTGAAGCTCTCGTGGGCGGGGGGCGCGGGACCGTGGCGGGTCGAGAAGGACAACGACCCGACCTTCCCCGCCCCGCAGGTGATCGCCGACGCCACCTGGGAGACCGACCTCGTCGACGCCGGCGCCGCCACGGACGGCGAGACCTGGTTCTACCGGGTCACCGGGAGCTGATCCACCGCCTCGGCCGCGCACGCGGTCGCGTCCGCTCCCGACCACTTCCCGACACCCATGTGCCGACGCCCGACACCGGGCGCGAGCGGACGGGCGTCGTGCCAGGTGAGCCCGGCCAGGCGCAGGACTCGATACTCCCAGAGCCTGCAGGCCCCGATGGCATCATTCGCCCGGAGGGCCACCACGTTCTCCCGCTCTACCGCGCTGTAGATCCTGGTGCGATCGATCTCCGCCAGCAGACCCAGGGTTCCATGGTAGAGGAGCCGGAAGAGCCCGCGGCCGCGGAACGCGGGAACGATCTCCGTGCCGTAGAGCCAGACCCCATCCCGCGGGATCGCGAACGAGTAGGCGTTCGGCCGCGACACGTGGACCGGCCCGAGTTCCAGCCAGACACACGCGACGGGTAACCCCTCGACCTCTCCGATCACCAGCCGGTGGCCCCGGGCGAAGTTCCCCTCGTATCCCCCGGCGCGCGGCCGGATCCGCTGCAGGGCTCCCTCGTCCCTCGAGTCACCCCATCGCACCCGCAACTGCGGACGATCTCGTTCCGGCAGCACGACACGACCGGCAAGGCGAAAGATGAACATGACGTTCCAGCGGAAGAGGGCGGCGGGAAACGTTCCCCGGGACAAGGTGGCCCCGAGGGCGTTCCACCGACGCTCGCGGAGGAGGCGCAGGAGCGAGCCGACCGATCCCGGGAACGGCATGCAACCTCCACTCCCCCACGGCCCCGTGGCGTGAACGTACGCCGACTCCTGTCGATCGCAAGCGCCGGTCAGTCCGCCGCGACCGTGGCGTCCGCCCCCCGCCACCGCCCGAACCCCCGCGAGGGGGGCAGCCCGGTGCCCGGGACCGGGACCGCCTCGTGGTGGATCAGGCCGGCGAAACGCAGCACTCGAAACGTGTACAGGAGCTCGAAGCCGAGCCGGCGGTGGGAGTTGATCGACCGGGGATTGTCCGCCTGGATCGAGCCGTAGACCCGGGACATGCCCCGCTCCGCCAGGAGTTCCATCGCCACGACCCAGTGCTTGTGGAACACGCCGCTCATCCGGAAGCGGGGCTCGACCTCGAAGCCGTAGACCCAGGCCGCGCCCTCGCCCATCTCGAAGGTGTAACCGTTGGAGCGCGAGACGTGCACCGGCCCGGTCTCGAACCAGTTGAACGAGGCGACCTCGCCCGAGACCTCGCCGACGACCAGGAGGTCGCCCTTCTCGAAGTTGGGCCGGTACCCTCCCGCCCGGGGCCGGACTCGCAGGAGCGCGGGCTCGTCCGCCGGCGTTCCCCAGCGCACGGTGACGTTCTCGAGGGGGCGCGGCAGCGGCCGGACACGGGTGAGGCGGGTGATCACCATCTCGTTCCGGCGAAAGAGCCACGCCGGCAACGCCTGGCGGGTCAGTGTCGCGCGAATCTCCTCGCGCCTGCCTTCCTTCCAAAGCCGCAGGAACGTCGCGATCCGACCCACGATCCTCCTCCGCGTATGCGCCCGGCCCGCGGGGATCATAGCAGCGCCGCCCCGCCCGACAAACCTTGCGTCACGCGCAGTTTGACGGTTCATTGACCGCGGGGTGTCTCCGGGGGGCCCTCCCCCGGGAGGAGGATTCATGCGTTCCGGCATCGTTCCGTGGTCCGTCGTCGCCGTGGTCGCTGTCCTGCTCGCGATCCCGCCCGTCCGTGCCCTCGCTCCCCCCGCCGTCCGGGTGACCGGCGACGAGATCGTCGTCACGTTCGCCTTTCCACCGGTGACGCCCCGGGAAGATGGCGGCGTCGTGGTTCCGCGGGTGGGCGACCTGCCCCTCGCGGCGGACCGGCCCGGGGAGCCGCTCCTGCCGATGGCGGACGCGAGGATCGTGCTGCCGGCGGGAACGGACGCGGGAACGATCGCCATCGAGGATCACCCGCGGACGCTCCCGCTGCCCGCACGTCCCGCCTGGCTGCGGGACGTGCGGCCCCTCTGCGGCGGCGCGAGCGACCGGCCGGAGACGGGCCCGGATTCCGCGATCTACGGCGCCGACGCCGCCTGGCCGGCGCGGCCGGCGGCCCTCCTCGGCTCCGGCACCTTCCGCGGGTACCGCGTCGCCACCCTGCGCGCCTGGCCGGTCCAGGTGAACCCGGCGGCCGGCACGATGCTCGCGCGGACGACGCTGACCGTGCGGATCCGGCTGGTCCCGGCGGCCCGCGCGGAGGGGAGCCTGCCGCCGCGGGGCCGCCTCGGGGACATTGCGGATCTTGCCCGGTTCACCGCGAACCCGGAGACCGCCTGGTCGTACGGCGCGACCCGGCAGGATTCCCCGCGGGAGACCGACCGACCCTGGCTGGTCGTCTGCCCGGAGCGGCTGGTCCCCGCCTTCGAGCGGCTCGTCCACCACCGGGAGGCGCTCGGGATGGGCGCCAACCTCCGCACGATGGAGGAGATCCTGGCCACCGAGGAGGGACCCGACGACGCGGCGAAGCTGCAGGCGGCGATCCGGCGCGCGTACGAGGAGCAGGGCACGACCTTCGTGCTGCTCGGCGGCGACGACGTCGACGACGACGGGAATCCCCTCGTGCCGGTGCGCCACTGCCCCGGCTACGACAACATGCCGTCCGACTGGTACTTCGGTGCCCTGGACGCCGACGCGTGGGACGCGGACGGGGACGGGACGTTCTGCGAGGATACCGAGGTCGACTGGTTCGCCGAGGTCCACGTCGGGCGCGCGACGGTCGACACCATCGACGAGGCGAACACCTGGATCGACAAGCTGCTCCGCTACGAGGCGGGCATTCCCGAGGAGAACCGGCGGCACCTGGTGTTCATGGGGGAGAAGCTCGACGACAGCACGTATGGCGATGACGCGATGGAGCAGACCGCCCCGCTGATCCCGGACGAGTACGAGATCGAGAAGCTCTACGCTCGCCCCGAGACCTACAACAAGTCCGCGGTGGTGCACGCGCTCAACCGGGGCCCGAACATGACGAACCACCTCGGCCATTCCGGCGCCGGGGGAGTGATGAGCCTCGGCCGGTCGGACGTGCACGCCCTGGTCAACGACTGGCCGTTCTTCTCCTACAGCCAGGGATGCTATGCCGGCGCCTTCGACCAGGGAGTCTCCGGGAACGACGAGGCGATCTCCGAGCACTTCCTGCTCGCCGACCACGCGGCCTACGGCGTGATCATGAACGGACGGTACGGCTGGTACTGCGTCGGCAACCCGACCTGCCTCAGCCAGGAGCTCGACCACGAGTTCTGGGACGCGATCTTCACCGAGGGGTTCCGCACCCTGGGCGAGGCGAACACCGATGCCCGCCACGACAAGGCGGGGAGCGCCCAGGGGAACCACACGATGGCCTACTGCTTCCTCGAGACGAACCTCCACGGTGACCCGGCGACCAGGCTGGACCTCGACCGGGACGCGATCTCGTTCGTCTCGGTGCGGGTGGACGACGGAGAGACCGGCAACGGCAACGGCGTCGCCGATCCCGGCGAGACGATCCGGCTGGTCGTCACGCTGCGCAACGACGGCGACGAGACCGCGACCGGCATCGAGGGGAAGCTCGCCTCGGCGGACGCGGCGGTGACCGTCCACGACGACCAGGTCGCCTGGCCGGACCTCGGGCCCGGCGAGGAGGCGGAAGGGCAAGGATCCGGCTTCTCCGCGACGATCGACGGCGCCTGCGGAGGTCGGGCCGGTTTCCGACTGACCGTCCGACGGGAGGGGGGGCGCACCGACGTGCTGGTCTTCTCGATCGGGATCGGCGAGCTCTCCGAGGTCCCGGTCTTCTCCGACGACTTCGAGACCGACACCGGCTGGACCGTCGGCGGCAAGGTGAACGACGGCGCCTTCGTCCGGGGCGATCCCCACGGTGTGGTCGACGACTTCTCGGGGGTCTGCCAGCCGGAGGACGACCACACGCCGGACGGCACCCGCTGCTTCGTCACCGGCAACCCGTTCGTCGAGCCGGGCCACGACCCTCACGAGGGGGAGGTCGACGTCGGGTCGACGTACGTCACGTCGCCGGCGTTCGACGGCACCGGGGAGGGGACGCTCGTGCTGCGGTTCGCCCGGTTCGTCCACCGGACCGGCGTCACCCAGCTCAACGAGGGATACGTCCGGGTCCTCGCCAGCAACGACGACGGGGCGAACTGGACCCAGCTCGAGCGGATGGACGTGACCGCCCCCTCGTGGGAGGTCCGGGAGCTCGACGTCTCCTCGGCCGTGGCGCCGACCGCCACCATGCGCGTCCGCTTCGAGGCCCACGAGACGCTGCGCACGCCGGGCGACCCGCTGGTCGAGTGCCTCGTCGACGACGTCGAGGTCTTCCGGTGGATCGCGACCTGCGAGGACCGGCAGCCGGCCGAGGAGGACCCGCCGAACCCGGTCGGCGCGACCCTGCTGGTGACCCGCGAGCCGGACGCGGTCGTGCTCTCGTGGCAGGAGCCGCCCGCCAACGAGGCCCACGACCGGGCGCGGACCTACCCGACCTGGCGCTCGGACGACCCCTCGGGCGGGTTCGTGAAGGTGGCCGAGCCGATGGCGACCTCCTGGGAGGACTGGGACGCCATGGGCGACCTGCGGTACGTGCCCCTCCTCTGCTGGGAGGTCTCCGCGGCCAACGACGGCGGCGACTCCGGCGAGACCCCCTGACCCGGACCGCCGGCGGGCCGCAGCGCGCCACCCTCACCGGCTCGAACGCAGGGGCGCAGCGTGCTGCGCCCGTGTCGCCCGAAGGGCGACCATCATCGCGGTGCTTCGCACCGCACGGGTCGAGCACGCTCGACCCCTACGCGTCACGTTGAGCGGTGGTCCCAATCGCACGCGTCACGAACGCGCGTAGGGGCGCAGCGTGCTGCGCCCGTGCGGCACGAAGTGCCGCCCGAGGTCAGGCGCGGGCGCGGCGGGCGTCGACCCGGTTCGTGACGACGAAGAAGACGAGCAGCGCGACGAACGACACCAGCCCGACCAGCGCGAACGCGTACCAGAGGTAGTGCGCATGGGCGTAGCAGGCGGGCATCGGCCCCTCCCCCGCGATCGCCGCGAGCCGCTGGGCCTGGACCTCCGCCGGCAAGGTCGCCGGGTTCGGCACGTACCGCTCGAGCAGGAACCCCGAGAGGATGAACCCGAACAGCCACGCGAAGAAGGTGTTCATGTGAGCGTAGCCCAGGTAGAGCCCTTCCTGCCCGGGGGGCGCCTGCTTCGAGGCGAACTCGAGGTACTTCGGCGAGAGGAAGCACTCGGCGAGGCCCTGGATCGAGATGCCGAGGATCATCATCAGGGTAATCGGGTGCATCGTGAACCCGAGCACCGTCACCTCGCGCCCGGGGAACAGGTGGGCGAGCGCCATCGAGAGCGCCGAGAACGGGATCAGCAGCATCGCCACCGAGATCGCCAGCTCCGGCTTCCAGCGCCGCACCAGCTGGGTGACCGGCACCACCAGCAGCACGACGACGAACGGGTTGATGTTGGCGTACCACTCCGGCGCCGCGTGCTCGCCGACCAGGCGCAGCACGTACTTCGGCATCGAGGCGTAGAGCTGGCCCTGGATCGCCCAGAAACCGGCGGTGATCAGGATCAGCGCGAGGAACCGCAGGTTGCTCATCGCGGTCAGCATCCCGCGCAGCGTGTCCCCGATGTCCCGCGGCTGCTCTTCCCCGCCCTCCTTCGGCCAGTAGAAGATCAGCACCATCACCAGGGCGAAGGCCGCGGCACCGGCGGAGAAGAACGGCACCCGGCCGACCCCCAGGTCCTGCCGGATCCCCTTGACCACCGTCTTCCCGAGGAACGCCCCGATGTTGACCGTCATGTAGAAGAGGCTGAACGCCCGCGCCCGGTTGGTCGCGTCCGACGACCGGGCGACCGTCCCGGTGATCACCGGCTTGACGAACGAGCCGCCCAGCACGACGAGGAACAGCGCGAGCAGCACCGGCGCCTCGGTGTGCAGGAACCCGAGCATCCCGTACCCGGTAGCGAGCAGGGCGAACGCCAGGATCAGCGCATTGCGGAACCCGATCCGGTCGGCGATCGCCCCCGAGAAGAACGGGAAGAGGTAGATCCCCGCGCCGAAGAGGCCCCCGATCAGCCCTGCCTTGGCGTCGGACATCCCGACGACCCGGGTGAGGTACAGGACGAGGGCGATGAACGTCCCGTAGTAGGCCGCCCGCTCGAGCAGCTCGACGCCGTTGCCGATCCAGAAGGCGCGCGGGAAGCGCCAGGTCGTGGCCCCCGCCGTCCCGGTGGTCTCCGTCATGCCGTCCTCCCCGGCGGGCTTACCGGCCGCCGGTGAGGGCGTAATCTACGGGCACCCCGCCCCCCGCGCCACCCGAACGCACCCCGCCACGGTCGCGGGGAGGCCGCCCCTACGAAACCCGGCGAGACGCGCAACGTGTAGGGGCCGCCGGCAGGCGGCCCGCATCGGGCGAGGCGGCCGGTGCCGGGCACGATGCGCGTCGCCCGAGGCGGGCGCCCTGCCGGGCGCCCCTACGGATTCCCCGTGATCACGCAGCGTGCTTCCGCGGCGGTCAGGGCCAGTCGGGGAGGCGGCAGGGGGTCCAGGGGGCGCCGGCGGCGTCGAACTTCTTCTCGAGGGCCGGGAGCCTCTCGCCGACGAGCATCTTCAACCTCGGCAGCACCTCGCCGAACTCCTCCTTCGCCCACTTCACCTGGTCCCGCTGGGTGCGGGTCGGGGGCGCGTTCGTGTACCAGGCGCTGCCGACCACCGACTCGACCCGGTCGAGGATCGAGGGGGTGTCGACGGTCCAGCGGCTCCGCTTCGTCGTGTCGCCCCGCAGCTCCCGCAGGAGCCCGTGGAGCTCTTCCCGCAGCGCCATCAGCTCGTCGAGCACCGCGGGGTCGAGTCCCGGGGCGACCAGCGCGGTCTTCCGCAGCCTCTCGAGGCGCGCATTCGCCTCGTTCGCTGCCTCGAGCGCGCCGTGGACCGCGCCGCGCAGGCGGGCGACCTCGGCCCGGAACGCCGCCAGCTCCGCGGGAGGGGCCGGCACGCCGTCCACCGGCGTCACGACGAACTCGACCGGCTCGCCGAGCTCCTCGAGGCGGCCGTCGACGTAGCGGCCGAACGTCACGGTGTACCGGCCGGGCAGCACCATCGGGCCGGCCTCCGGCTCGTCCCACGGGGCGAGCTCGCCCTGCTGCTCGGAGACCGGCGTCGCCGGCGGGTAGCGCAGGTCCCAGGCGACCCGGTGGAAGCCGGACTCGCGCGGGCCGGTGAGCCGCCGGACGACGTTTCCGTGGGCATCGCGCACGGTCAGGACGATCGCCGGGGCGATCTCCTCGTCCTCGGCCCGCAGCTCCTCCCAGGTCGGGGTCGGCACGTCCTTCCCCTGCTCGAACAGCTCCTTCTCCTTCGCCCGGCGCTTCTCCTCCCGGCTCTCCAGCTTGTCGCGGAGCCAGTACGTGAAGATCGCCCCGTACGGCGGGTTGGGCGCCATGTAGAAGTCGTCCCCCTGGAAGGCCTT
>Ga0256842_1002086_pt1 | contig 14856 bp, 15 predicted proteins | sample 4559240metaG_FD_185973 | JGI IMG/M metagenome (GOLD analysis project Ga0256842, IMG submission 185973) | Hydrothermal vent microbial communities from Guaymas Basin, Mexico - 4559-240 | ecosystem: Environmental > Aquatic > Marine > Hydrothermal vents | place: Mexico: Guaymas Basin | collected...
TCGATGTGGGAGGAACGAAGACAGAGGTTCTCGTTGTGAACAAGGATGGGGAAGTTCTTTCAAGAGCGCTAGGGGGTCCGGGAAATCACGAGTCTATTGGTGAAGAAAAAGCAGCGACGGAGATAAAGAGAACCATAGAGAAAGCCGTTAACGGTTTAAGTGATAGAAAAATTGGTGGTGCCTTCTTTGGAATGGCCGGTATAGATCATGAGGAAGATAAAGAAATCGCAGAAAGAATCATTAAAATGATAGGAATAGATAACGCTTCCTTCGACAACGATGGAAGAATTGCGTTAAGGTCTTGTTTTTACGATGACAAGGGCATTGTTATTGCTTGTGGGACAGGCGGCATAAGCTATTCTGGAAACGGGGAAGAGCTCTTTAGAATAGGCGGTTTTTCCTGGTCTTTCGGGGAAAGGTTAGGCTCCCACCTTATTGCCGGTATGGTAACAGCTGCAGTTGCCAGAGCTGTGGATGGAAGGGAATATAGCACCCTTTTAACAAAGCTTTTAGAAGAGAAGCTCAAAATGGATATCTTTGAGCTAAGAAGAATCTCCAGATTTGGATTAACAGCTGTTAAAGATAAAGTTCCACTCATTATATTAGCACTTTATGAAGCTTATGAAAATCATGATTTTGTTGCAACAAAAATTCTTATAGAAATCGTGGAAGAAGTAGTAAAAATAACCCATGCGCATGCCAAAAAAATCAATATAATGCCTCCCATTCCTGTGTGCCTAACCGGAACATTCTTCAGAAAAGCTCCAGAATATTTAAAGGAAATGGTTTCAAATGCTTTGGGAAGCGATTATAGGGTATTCATCTCTGATAGAGCTCCAGTGATAGGAGCGGCCCATCTTGCACTTGAAGCAGGAGGAGTTGTTGCTACAGACGAAACTTTAGAAGAAATCACTGAAGGTTATAAAAATTTGGAGAATTAATACTTGAATGTAGCCAGGAATTAGGAAAATCGAATTTACTCCATTTTTTCTCTGGAATGCTCAGAAATTAAGGGCTCCAAAAACGAGCAAAAAGGTATTCACTTACCAATATATATATACTAAAATCATATATCGAATGTATCAAATGTTACAAAATACACAGCGGACATATTCTATACCATAGGAGGTGAAGGATTTGATAATAAACATACTAAGCGGTAAAGGTGGAACTGGTAAAACGACTGTGTCTACCAATCTGGCTTTTCTTTTAAGAAACGAAGGTTTAAATGTTCAACTTCTTGATGCTGATGTTGAAGAGCCCAACACTCATATATTTTTCGATATTGATTTTTATGAGGAAAGATCTGTAGATCTTCTTCTTCCTGTTGTAGATAAAGAGAAATGTACCTTATGTGGCGAATGTGGGAAGGTCTGTCAATTTGGTGCTATTGTTGTTTTTCCCACAACTGTCATGGTATTTGATTATCTGTGTCATGGATGCGGCGCCTGCACGATGGTATGTCCAGAAAAGGCTATAACGGAGAAGCCTAAATCCATAGGGAAAATATCCTATGGGATGACGAAAGAAGGCATCGCCTATGGTATGGGGCTTTTAAACATAGGGGAACCTTCGGGAGTCCGGATAATAAGAGAACTTAAAAAGGGAATGAGAAAAGATGTCGATGTTACCATCATCGATTCGCCTCCAGGAACTTCCTGTCCTGTAGTGGAAAGTCTTAGAAAATCAGACTTTGCCGTTTTGGTAACCGAGTCAACTCCTTTTGGGCTCCATGACCTTAAAATGGCTTTGAATGTAGTTGAAGAAATGGGAATAAAACATGGAGTGGTTATAAACAGATATGATCCAGCTTTTAAGGATATGGAGGTATTCTTAAATTCTAAGAATATACCTATACTCATGAAAATACCCTTTGATAGAAAGATTGCAGAACACTACTCAAAAGGAAAGATATTCTCAGCTTACATTCCAGAATGGAAAGAAAAATTCCTCGAAATGTATGAAAGAATAAAGGGGTTGATAGCATGATTCAAATAGCAGTTGTCAGTGGAAAAGGCGGAACGGGAAAGACTACAATTTCTGCCTCTTTGGCATTTCTTTTTGATAAAAAAAGCCTAGTTATGGCCGATTGTGATGTCGACGCTCCAAACCTGCATCTTATCCTCAAACCTGAAATAAAACAAAAGATCGATTACTACGGTGGAAAGAAAGCGGTCATATACAAGGATCAATGTATAAAGTGTGGAGTTTGTGAGCAGGTTTGTAGGTTTGATGCGATATACACTGATGAAGAAGGTATGTACTATGTTGATAAATACGCTTGTGAGGGATGCAACGCATGTGTTATCGCATGTCCCGTCGATGCTATTGAACTCGTTGAAGAAAGAAGTGGCGAATATTACCTCTCCGTCTCCAAAGAAAGGGAGATAATGGTTACCCACGCACTGCTTGAGCCCGGGGAAGAAACTTCTGGTGGACTTGTTGCAGAAGTTAGAAAGCTCGCTATAGAAAAGGCGAAAGAGGAGAAAAAAGATGTAATCGTTATAGACGGGGCTCCAGGAATTGGGTGTCCTGCTTCGTCATCGATAACTGGTGTGAGCTATGTTCTTATCGTTACGGAACCTACTATGTCGGGTCTTCATGATTTAAAAAGGATTGTGGAGCTTACGCGACAATTCAGAAGACCATTCTCCGTTGTTATAAACAAGTACGACGTTAATGTGGAGATGTCAAAAAAAATTGAAGAGTATTGCGAAAATGAAGAAATAGATATTTTGGGCAAGATTCCCTTCGATGAAGATGTAGTTAAAGCTAACGTTTTTGGCCTTCCTGTTGTAGAATATTCAGATGGTAGAGCTTCCCGTGAGATTAAAAATATCTTTAATAAGTTAACAGAAAGGGTGTTTAAAAGGAGGTCGTAACCGTGAGGAAACTTTTTATAGTATATGCAGTACTACTCAGTGTAATGGCTGCAGCTTTCAATTACAACACAACTATGATGTTTAAAGACGAGCTAATAGGCGGAGAAACAAGCACAGGTTATGTGTCTGTGATAGATTATATGGGATTCCCATACAGTGGTGAAGTAGGTTTAAATGCAGTTAACGGGAAAATTCTTGGAGATGTGGAAATTCAATCTGGTTTGGGAATTTTTGGATTGATTCCTGATGAAAGCGCAACCGAAGTAAAGATAGTACTTGGAATAAAGGATGAAAAGCACGATTTCCTGTTCTTTTCAACACCAAGAAAATTTTTAGAGAATAGTGAAAAATATTTCTTAAAAGTGGTAGACTTTGCCGGTAACGTCGCCGTGAAAAAAGCAGAAACCCTTGAGGAAATACCCGTAAAGATAGGCGACAGAGTTGGAGAAGGAGATGTGATATACACTTCTGAAGAGTCTTTTATTCAATTGAAGGATGAGAAAGGAAACGAATACTACATCGATGAAAATTCCTCCGTTCTTATAAAGTTTGCCAAAAAGAAAGAGAAAGATTTTCTTATAAAACTCAAAGTGGATAGCGGAAATGTTGTCATAAACGTCGTTAAAAAGCTTCTGGGATCTTCTATGATTTTAGTCGAAAACAGCAATGTAACAGCAGGTGTTAGAGGCACATCTTTCTCTTTCGAGGTTAAAAATGACCTTAAGGTTAGAACATTTCATGGTGATGTGCTGCTCTCTGTCATGGGAAAGAAGGCAGAAGTCAGAAGAGGTCAGATGATAGATCTTCCTGATGATTTCATGGAAGGTGTTAGGAAACTCCGAGAACAGTACCTTAGCATGAAAGTTGACTATAAATCTCTGTTAAACATGAGCGTTGAAGAAAGATTAAGGAGCTTTGACATGATGGCAAATCAGATACTTATGATGTTTGATTTAAAAGTAAAGAAAGTTATGGCAAGATACAAATTCAGGGATTTCATGCATCCACTCGATACCGATCAAGAACATATGCTTATGAGAATGAAAGAATTTAAGAAAAAGCACAAACATGGAGGTAAATAGATGATGAAAGCTATGTACCCTGGTTCTTTCGATCCAATAACACTTGGACATCTTGACATAATAAAAAGGGCTGCCAGTATGCTTGACCAGCTTTATGTTGTTGTTATGATAAATCCGCTAAAGAAATACTTTTTTAGCATTGAAGAGAGAAAAAAATTAATACGAGAATCTTTGGAAGGTATCAATAATGTTATTGTAGACGATCATGAAGGGCTTTTGGTAGATTATGCGAAAAAGAACAAAATAAATGTCGTGGTTAGAGGGCTAAGAGCCGTCACAGATTTTGAGTATGAACTTCAGATGGCAAATGCCAACAGAAAGCTTTATGATAAATTGGAGACGGTATTCTTCATGACTGATGAGAAGTATTCGTTTTTGTCGTCATCACTCGTTAAAGAAGTTGCCATGCTTGGTGGAGATATATCTTATTGGGTACCTAAACCTGTTTTAAATGCGTTTAAAGAAAAATTGAGGAGGTGATTTGATGTACGCATCGACCAAAGAAATTCTGGAGAAAGCCAATAAAGAAGGTTACGCCGTAGGAGCTTTTAACTTCAACGATCTTGAGTTTTTACAAGCAATTGTGGAAGCCGCTGAAGCAGAAAATGCTCCTGTGATAGTTGCAACATCGGAAGGTGCAATGAAGTATTTAGGAAACGGTGATCCATTCAGAGGAGCAAAGATGGCGTATGAGATGGTTAGAACATTTGCAGATTCCGTGAAAGTTCCTGTTGCTCTTCACCTTGACCATGGAAAGCATCTTGAGTTTATCCTCTATGCTCTTAGAGTTGGATACTCATCTGTGATGATCGACCTATCTGATAAGCCTTTTGAAGAAAACCTTGCAGGAACAAAAAAGGTCGTAGAACTTGCTCATCCTCTTGGTATATCAGTCGAAGCGGAACTTGGAAAATTAGCAGGTGTGGAAGATAACGTTTCTTCTAGGGAATCCGTTTTAGTAGATCCTGAAGAGGCAAAAAAATTTGTTGAAGAAACAAATGTTGACTTTTTAGCGCCAGCTATTGGAACGAGCCATGGAGCTTTTAAATTTAAGGGTGAGGCAAAGCTTGATTACGACAGATTAAAAAAGGTTAAAGAATACACAAAGATCCCTCTAGTTCTTCACGGAGCTTCCATGGTGCCACCAGAAAAGGTCGAACTTGCCAACAAATACGGTGCTGAAATAAAAGGTGCAAAAGGAGTTCCCGCAGATGCTTTGAAAAAAGCTATTGAACTTGGTATAAATAAAGTAAATGTAGACACTGACCTGAGGATCACCTTTATGGCAGAGCTCAGAAAATATCTTACAGAGAATAAATCTCAGATCGATCCAAGGAAGATCCTTGGTGCAGGTAAAGAGGCGTTGGTTGAGGTTATAAGGGATAGGATAAAATTCTTAGGTTCCAGTGGAAAAGCTTGATTTTTGGAGGTGGCTTTTGTGAAGATACTTGTTCTTAACTCTGGAAGCTCTTCAGTGAAGTATCAGTTTATTGATATGGAAGGGGAGAAGGTTCTTTGTCAGGGAATAGCTGAAAGAATTGGTATTGAAGGCAGCAGAATAGTCCACAAGATAAACGGGGAGAAAAACGTGGTAGAAGTTGCTCTGCCAAATCACGATGTTGCAATTCAAAAGGTCCTTGATATTCTTCAGGATGAAAAACTTGGGGTTATAAAGGACCTTAAAGAAATCGGTGCGGTTGGTCATAGAGTTGTCCATGGTGGAGAAAAGTTTGCAAGCTCGGTTCTCATAGACGATGAGGTCATTAAGGTCCTTGAAGAAAACGCTGACCTTGCGCCGCTTCACAATCCGCCAAATATAATGGGAATAAAAGCTATTAAAAAGCTCCTGCCCAATGTCCCCAATGTTGCGGTATTTGATACGGCATTTCACCAATCTATGCCAAAAAAAGCTTACCTATACGCTATTCCAATAGAGCTTTATGAAGAGCATAAGATAAGAAGATACGGCTTTCACGGAACTTCCCATAGGTATGTTTCAAGAAGAGCTGCGGAGATCCTTGGAAAGCCCTATGAATCTTTGAAGATAATCACCGCACATCTTGGAAATGGCGCTTCAATTGCAGCTGTTATGTATGGAAAATCCGTTGACACATCTATGGGATTCACACCACTTGAAGGACTTGTTATGGGTACAAGAAGTGGCGATATAGATCCTGCTATAGTTATATATCTGCAGCAAAAGCTCAACATGAACGTTGATGAAGTTTACAATCTTTTGAACAAAAAAAGTGGTATATTAGGACTTTTCAAGAAAAGCTCTGATATGAGAGAAGTAGAAGATGGAGTTTTGAAATACAACGATCCTGTAGCAAGACTTACCCTTGATATTTATGAGTACAGAATAGCCAAGTACATTGGAGCCTATGCAGCTGCTATGAACGGCGTTGATGTGATTGTCTTTACAGCTGGCGTTGGAGAGAACTTCCCATTAATGAGGCAGGAAATTTGTGATAATTATCTTGGATACCTTGGTGTCGTATGCGACAAAGAAGCAAATGATGTGTATGGAAAGGAAAGAATCATCTCTAAACCAGAGTCCAAAGTAACTGTAATGGTTATACCTACAAACGAAGAGCTTGTAATAGCCAGAGACACCTACAAAATAGTTACGGAAGGTCTCAAAGAGTTGAAGCTCTTTTAAATGAAAAGGGGCCAGAATGGCCCCTTTGTTTCTTATAAGCTTCCGAAATGATAATGCTTCCTTATAGCTTTTTTGACTTTCCAAGTACATTTTGTTCCCTTCTTGAACGTTACAAGGTCGCCTCCTCCAAATTTTACAACTTCACCATCATCAAGCATAACTTCTACTTCACCTTCAAGTACATAGAATGTTTCATCTTCATCGTAATACCAATCAAATTCGCTTTCCTCTTTTTCCCATATTGGCCATGAAGAAACACCAAGTTTTTTAAGCTCCTCTTCCGTGGGCTTTCTTATTACAACCTTATCACTCATACTTTCCCTCCTTTCATCCTTTCATTCGAGCGTGCTTTTTAGCGTATTCAATTACAACTTTTCTGTATGGTTCCATTCCTATTGAATAACTCTTTACCCCCTTATACTTCTTAACGACCTCATGAATTATCTTTCTTTCAAAGGAAAACATTGGATCAAGAACAACCCTTCCTTTGCTTTTCATAACCTGCTTGATAGCATTTTTCGCTATAGATTCAAGCTGCTTTTTCCTTTTTTCTCTATACTCTCCAGCATCGATGACTACGTTCAATTTAACATCGCTAAGCCTATTCACAAATATGGTTAAGATGTGTTGGAGTGCTCCCAAAGTCTTCCCATGTTTTCCTATGAGTTTTCCAACACTTGAGCCCCTAATCTTTACGTAAAAAGTTCTACCCTTCGAGGTTACATTTATTCCAACATCAAGATCGGCATTTTTAACAATTCCAAGAAGAAATTCCTTTATTCTTCTTTCGTAGAACTCTCTCCTTATAGTTAAATCAACAACTGCTTCTTTTGAAAAGAGTCCGAGGATTCCCTTAAAACCTTTTTCCACTATTTCATATTCATATTCTCCTTCTTTCAATCCATACTCCTTTACTACCTTTTCAATAGCCTCTTCGACGGTTGAAGCTGTAGATCGTATCTTTTTCATGCTCTGTTCCCCCTCGTTATGCTTTTTTAGGAAGACCTAAAAGCTCTCTAATGGTAAGTCCCTTTATCTTGTATCTTTTGTAGATGTAATAAGTTATTACAAGTTGTATAAGAGTGTTCGTAGCGTAGTACAAGAAAAGCCCAGAAGGAAGCGATATGAAAAGAAGTGGGAATATTGCTGACATGAGAACACCTTGCCATGCACTTCTTGTGTCTTGACTTGTTATAAGCGTGGAAAAGAAACTAGCAACAATAGTGATTAGTACCAAAAGTGCATTAGCTTTCCATCCACCAACAGATAGATCATGCCAGAACAAAAATGGTTTTCCATAGGCAAATTCTTCTTGGAAATAGGTAATAACTCTCCAAAGTATGAAAAATATTGGAAGCTGTATAAACATCATCAAGCATCCACTCATTGGATTGATGCCCTTTTCCTTATACAACTTAGTGAGTGCTTCCTGTTGCTTTTGAGGATCTTTGTACTTTTTCTTTATGTATTCTATGTCTTTCTGTATTTTCCTCATTTTAATCATGGATTTCGTCTGTGCGTGGTATAGCGGGTAAAGCACTAATCTTACAACAAAAGTGAAGAGGATAATCGCCCAGCCAAAGTTTCCTGTCATTTCATAAAGCCAGTGGAAGAACCATACAAAAGGATAAAAGACCAAGTCATATCCTCCATAAACATGGAGCTTTTTGAGAAGTGCAATTATCTTATCATAATCATCTTCAAAAACCTCTTTTAGAAAGGTCTTTTTTGGTGGCCCCATGTAAACGTGGAGCTTCTTTGCGTATGCCACGTTCTCTTTTAAATCTCCTTCTTCCACCCTGCATATAGAAACAATCTTGTTCTTGGAGTAGTAAGAAACGTAATAATTATCCTGGCTTAAATCGTACTGTGACAAATTCACACTTGGAAGGGTAACCGGAACCTCTTTTGAAAATTCAACATAAAACTCATAATAAGGGCCGTTTATAAAATGATAGATTTTTTTCAATCCTGAAGAATACGAAAAAATAACGTATACGTCCTCATCTTTCTTTTCAACATTTGCAGAAACAACACTTGAGGGGTTCAAAATCGTGAACCCATCGCTTGTATATGTGTACACATGCTTTCTTTTATCAGGATAAAATACGATATAGACATCTTGAAGATCTCCATTTTTATCAAGATGGTATTCCGTAAACCTTCCTTTTACCACTATTTCGTTGTCTTTCATCTCATAGTTTAGCGAAAATGCAAAAACAACCACAATGGCTATCAAAGCCAATGCTACATACTTTTTCATTATTTTTCCCCTCCTCTAACTTTGAAAAAATGAAACTCGTTGGGTACTGGATCGTGCCCGCCTTTGCTGAGAGGATTACACCGAATTATACGCCTGAGGCTCAGATAAAGTCCTTTAAAAAGTCCGTGTTTTTCAAGAGCTTGTATTGAATAAACCGAACATGTAGGTTCAAATCTACATGTTGGTGGAAAAAGGGGTGAAATAAATTTTTGATAAAACTTTATTAAGTATATTAAAAACTTTTTCATTTCATTCGCTCCACAAGGTTTAAAATCATTTTTTCCACGTCTTTGTAATAGATCTCCTTTTTTCCTCTAAGCTTCTCTCTTGCTAAAAACACCATATCAATTGATTCTGGAAACTTGTTTTTATTGTTCCTAAAAAATTCTTTAACCAATCTTCTTATTCTATTTCTATACACCGCTTTCCCAATTTTTTTCTTTACCAAGACCGCTATTCTTCTCAGACCTATATCATTTTTAACATAAACGATTCTAAAGTATCCATTATAAACAGATCTTCCATTTTTAAAAACAGTCCTAAAGTCTTTTCTGAGCCTCAGGCGCTCTTTTCGGGTCAAACGGCGAGTCTCCACCTACCCTTTCTCCTCCTTCTTTTCAAAACCTTCTTTCCAGACTTGGAACGGCTCCTCGCAAGAAAACCATGGGTTCTCTTTCTCTTTCTTCTCGATGGCTGGTATGTTCTCTTCACAGCAATCCCTCCTTAGGCAAAGTTTTCCACCGCTATATGTTACCATATAGACAAGGGATGTTCCACTCTTATGGAGGTGTATTACTTTGAAAAAGGAAGTAAAACATCTTCTTTATTTGTCCATAGCTTTGATCTTGCTTTATTTTCTTTCATATGCTTTTAATTTAGGTTGGCTACGGTTTTCTGAACTTAAATTCCAAGATCTTTTGTACAACATGCGAGGAAAAATGAAAATCGATCCTCATGTCATCGTAGTTGGGATAGACGAAAAATCCTTAAGTTGGTTTGAAGGTGAAGGAGACTTTTGGCCACTTTCAAGAGCGAAATACGCCCTGGTAATACATAAGCTTTTCCAAGCTGGTGCAAAAGCAGTTCTTCTGGATATTTCCTTTACTAACCCCAGCGAAGAAGATCCAAAAGGTGATAGATACTTGGCAGCGATCCTTCTTCTTGATAAAAAAGTTGTCCTTGGAACTTATCTAATAAACAAAAAGAAAACATATGATTACTACAGTGGCAACGTAAAAAAGGAACTAGAGAAGAACATAGGATATTTACGTTATGTTTATAAGATGAAAAACTTTCAAGACTTATCCCTGATTACTCCTATTTCAATCTATAAAGTAAGACCTCCTATAAAGATCTTTACAGACGTGGCACCTGCTGCAAGCTTTGAGGTTGCAGCTGTTGACATAGATGGAAAGATCAGAAGGCTTCCTTTATTTATAGAGGAAAAATGGGCCATAGAAACCAAAAGAACCAGCGGTTTTTTGCCTCACATGGATATATTAGGGTATGCTCTTTATCTTGGTCAAAATCCAATGAAAACGGATTTAATAGTCGATTTCAAAAAAAGACGCATAGAGATTCCTATGAAAAAAAACGGCATAAAAGTTAAAACTTTCTACGTTCCTTTCGACAACAACGGTCTTTTGAACTTATATTATTATGGCAAAGGAATCGATAACTTCAAAACCGTTTCATTTTTAGATGTATACAAGTGCAGTCCCACAGAGCTTAAAAAGCTTGTGAATGGAAAGCTCGTTATAATCGGATACACCGCAACAGCAAAGGGATTATATGATTTAAGGGTAACACCATTCTCAAACAACGAACCCGGGGTGTATATACACGCCACTGCAATAGAAAACATGATAAGAGGAGATAACCTAAAACACATTCCTTTCATATACGAATTGGTAATAGTCGTATTAATTATATTTGTAGCGTTAATTATACTGACGTTAAACAAAATCGAAATTAATTTTTTAGTCTTCCTGATAATCCCAGCTCTTTTAGCAGTAAGCTACTTTTATTTCAACAACAAAGTATTTCTTGATACATCTTTTCCAATACTCTCTGTATTCATTATGGGACTTTTCGGTATATCTGAAAAGTTCTATATCGATGCAAAAGATAAAAGAAGATTCAGAGAATTTCTTTACAGATACCTTGATGAAAAAATCGCTGATCAAATCATAAAAGAAGGAAAAACTCAGCTTTCTAATGAAAAGAAGAACGTTGTTGTATTATTCTCAGATATAAGAGGTTTTACAAAAATGTCGGAGAACAAAAACCCGGAAGAGATAGTCAAAATATTAAACATCTATTTTGATAGAATGAGCAACGTAATCAGAAACAACGGCGGAATGATAGATAAATTCATAGGAGATGCCATTATGGCAGTATTTGGTGTGCCATTTTCTCAAGAAGATGATGTGGAAAGAGCGGTGAAATCGGCAATAGAGATGAGAAAAGAACTAAAAAAACTCAGAGAAGAAATGGGAATCGATATCGACAATGGGATTGGACTTCACTACGGAGAAGTAGTTGTTGGTAACATAGGTGCTAGTTTCAGATGGGACTATACATGTATAGGTGACACTGTTAACACCGCATCTAGAGTAGAATCACTCACTAGAAGAATTAATAAGCCAATATTGATAACAGGAGCCGTTTATGAAAAGATTCAAAATAAATTCAGAGTAAATTATGAAGGTGCATATGAAGTTAAAGGGAAAAGCGATAAAATAAGGGTATTTAGTGTTTATGAGGATCAATAAAGGGGAGAAGAACTATGTATGTTAAGCTTAACGATATGGAGTTTGGGAAAAAACTAGAAAGTCCCATTGTAGCTTTTACAGAAAACGGGAATGAGCTCTTCATATATGATTTTGACTCTGCTGTTGAAGAGGCAGCAAGTGTTTTGTATGAACTGGGAATAAACCGTACTTCGATCCTTATTCAAAAGCTTTTAACTGCAATTGAAATAGAAGATTATATGGAGAAAATAAGAGAATTTGATCCCAGAATAGAAGAGGTAGAATTTTCCCAAGAAGAGAGAAAACTTAAAATCTCCCCAGAGGAAATAACACTACCAATAAATAGCAAAAGCGCAGGGTACCTTGGTCACATCTCGATAAAAGGCCCGATCAATATCGAAATAGCCCTTCAGCTTATAGCTTCAATAAATTCCATAACCTCCATTATAGAAGGTTCAATCCTTGAAAAACGCAGCTACGAAATGCTCAAAAGTTCTCTAGAAACACTGTCAAAAGCCATGGAAAGCCGAGTAAGGGAAGCTGATAAACTTAAAGATTACAAATACAAATTGTTTAGCACACTAATTGATAAATTCGATGTTGAAAGAGAAATAGCCGAGCTTGCCTTTTACGTATATGACGTAGGGCTTATTGGAGTTAGAGACTACATACTGCAAAAAGATCTGTCTGATTTAACGAAAAAGGAATGGGAAGAATATAGGAATCATCCAAAATACGGGTATGAAATATTAAAAAACATTCAGGATCTGCCTAAAGAAGTTTTAGATGCTACTTTATATCATCATGAACGCTTGGATGGAAGTGGATATCCTTTTGGATTAGAAAGTAATGAAGTTCCTTACATAGCTTTGTTGATTGGCTTCGTTGATGAAGTAGCAAGAAAGCTTGTAGAAGGCAAAGAAAAGAGTGAATTATACTGTCAACTCAAAGGAAAATTTCCAGATGAATTTATTAGAAAATTGAAAGAGGTGCCTATTGATGCTTGAAGCCTTCGTTCATCTATACCTTGGACACCTTTTTGGAGATTATGTGCTGCAATTTAGCTGGATAGCCGAAAATAAAGCCAAAAGAAAAGGTGTATTAATATCTCATGCTTTACTCGTTTACCTATCTCAAATCGCTTTCTCTCTAGGCTACGGTTTTAGGGCTCTCCATTTATTATTAATAACCGTAGTAGGGATAACCCATTACTTTTTTGACCTTTTGAAACTTAATAAAGGCAATAGCAGCTGGAAATGGTACCTATTGGATCAATTTTTCCACTTAATCACGATATTAGCTGTTATGGCTTTTTTTACAGATATACGATTCTTTGTCCCTGAAAGGATTGCAGAAAAGCTCATGTTAACGATATTCAACGCGTACTTTTTATCGTTTTTGGGATATTTTGCGTTTGAAAGTGGCAAGCTTTACAATAGAGATTGGATTGGGTACATAACAAGAGGTGCTCTTCCTTGGACAGGCAACTGGCTATATATGATAGCTATCTACATTGTTGAGATACTGCGCAACTTCTTGAAAAGAAATGAAAAATCAACAATTAAAAATAACATTCTTACAGCCAGTTTGGCGCTACTATCAACAATAATCTGGGAGGTGTTAGTATGGTAAAGTATGTATTCTGGCTTGTTCTCATGACTCTTTTAGTTTCACTAAGTTTTGCCACCTTGGTGGTTACACCCCAATCGTCCATCGTTAATGTAGGAGGCGTTTTGCCTGTAGGTGTAACATACCTCGATGAGAGTGGAAAACCTACAAACGGTATTTTAAAAGCAGAAGCATCTGTTGGTGGCTTTTATGAAATAAACCTAATATTCGATGGGATCCCTATTGAAGGTTCCGCTACAATCAACTACCTTGCCCCATATAAAGAAGGAGAGGCAACAATAATGTTTACTGTTGGTGATGAAAGTACGGAGATTTCTGTGAAAATCAAGGAAGAAAAGATAACAGGCTCAAAGATCGGGATAAAAGTGGAAGACTTTTATGGAAATGCTGCCTATAAAAAGGCTGACTCTGAAATATGGAAACCATTAGACTCAAACGTCAAATTGCACGAAGGAGATTCATTACTTACGATGAAGGATTCCTATGTTGTTCTGAGATTTCCTAACGATTCTGAAACCAAAGTCCTAGAGAATACCCAGCTTAAAATTGAAAAAATGGAAAAGGTTGGGGATGGTTACGTAATAGAACTAAAGCAACTAAAAGGTAAAACTTATAACAGTATTCAAAAACTTCTCAAAGCCGGAGAAAGGTTTCTCATAAAAACCGACAGCGTCACGGCAGGTGTGCGCGGAACAAAATTCAGCGTCGTGTATGAAGACAACAAACCAAAGATAATAACATTTGAAGGAACAGTATTCGCTTATACACCAACGGGCTTTGTATACCCAGTGCCTGCGGGTGCTGAGTACGCACCAGGAATGACCAAACCTACAAAGAGTACCCATACTGAGAAGGAATTTGAAACAAGGAAAATGAAGGAAGAAAAGAAAGAAGAGAAAAAACCGGCAGAAGAGAAAAAGAACAAGGGGGAGAAGAAAGAAACTTCCTCTGAATCCGCGGGCGTCAGCGTTGGAAAACCGGCACTATTTGTTGGCACCGTCAAGAAAAACACTATGGACTATATGGTCTACAGCATATCTCATTCATTTAGAATAGGTCCTGTATGGCTCGATCTAGGCATAAATGCTTACACAAATAAAATAGGAGGAGAGCTTTATTATGGGCTTCCATCCTCCACTCCAAGCACAAATGTACTGGACGCGCTAACTATTAACGGTGTTGGACTATTCTTCGGTGAAAATTACATAAAATATGGCAACATGTTCTCATATGATTTAGGAATGGGGTACGCTTTAAGAGGCTATAGCGTACCAAACGCCAAAGCGTTCGACACTCAGATCGGCCACAATGGATATAAATTATACCTGCACATTCCCTATGAGTTAACAAAACTCTCCAGTCTGGAATTTAACCAATCCGATTCTTTATGGTTTGGTGAGATAACAGTTCCTGTATTAGGACTTGAAGCTTTTGTTAGTGGAATTTACGACACTTGTGTATCTACTCCAGCAACTGATCAATTATTTGTTGACAAGGCAGTTTCAATCGGCGTGAGAAAACCCGTGTTTTCAGGTAACATTGGGATCGAACTCAATGGGGAACTTGCAAAAGACGGCGGATTTGC
>Ga0256842_1002087_pt1 | contig 14852 bp, 17 predicted proteins | sample 4559240metaG_FD_185973 | JGI IMG/M metagenome (GOLD analysis project Ga0256842, IMG submission 185973) | Hydrothermal vent microbial communities from Guaymas Basin, Mexico - 4559-240 | ecosystem: Environmental > Aquatic > Marine > Hydrothermal vents | place: Mexico: Guaymas Basin | collected...
GGGTCGCTATCATAAGGTCACCGCGGCGGTCTACCCTCGGGGGAGCCCGGATGCCCTTCGACAGGGAGCGGCTGGAGGAGCTTCGATCGCTGGCGCGGGAGGACTTCGATCGGGCGTGGAAGGAGGGGGCGAAGCTGGTTCGGAGGCCGGGGCTGGAGGATCGGTATCCGCGGCTCAGGGTGGAGGCGGGCGAGCCGCACCCGCTCTTTGAGACGATCCAGCGGCTGCGGGAGGCGTACCTGCGGGCGGGGTTCAGGGAGGTTGTGAACCCGGTGATCATCCCGGAGGAGGACGTGTACAGGCAGTTCGGGCCGGAGGCGGCGGCCGTGCTGGACCGGTGCTTTTACCTGGCGGGCCTCCCGCGCCCGGACGTGGGGTTGGGCGAGGACAAGGTGGAGCGGCTGGCGGAGGTGCTGGGTCGGGAGCCGTCGGAGGAGGAGGTGGAGCGGCTGCGGGAGACGCTGCACGAGTACAAGAAGGGCAGGCTGGACGGGGACGAGCTGACGCACGCGATCGCGGAGGCGCTGGGCGTGGACGACGGGACGGCGGTGCGGGTGCTGGAGGAGGTGTTCCCGGAGTTTCGGAGGTTGCGGCCGGAGCCGTTGGACCCGCCGCTGACGCTGCGGTCGCACATGACGGCGGGCTGGTTCATCACGCTCTCGGAGCTTCTGAAGCGGGAGGAGCCGCCGCTGAGGCTGTTCTCGATCGATCGGTGCTTCCGGCGGGAGCAGCGGGAGGATGAGAGTCATCTGTACTCCTACTTCTCCGCCTCGTGCGTGGTGGTGGGAGACGACGTGACGGTGGACACGGGGAAGGCGGTGGCGGAGGCGATCCTGCGGCAGTTCGGGTTCGAGGATTTCGAGTTCGTGCCGGACGAGAAGATGTCGAAGTACTACGTGCCGGGCACGCAGACGGAGGTGTACGCGTACCATCCGGACCTGGAGGATTCGGTGGAGGACGAGGAGCTGGGCCCGGGCTGGGTGGAGATCGCCACGTTCGGGCTGTACTCGCCGGTCGCGCTGGCGGAGTACGGGATCGAGTACCCGGTGATGAACCTGGGGATCGGGGTCGAGCGGCTCTGCATGGTGCTGTACGGGGTCGAGGACGTGCGGGCGCTGGCGTACGTGGAGCACGAGCCGTGGGAGCCGTCGGACCTGGAGCTGGCGCGGATGATCGACTACGAGGTGAAGCCGGCGACGTCGTTCGGGGAGCGGTTGGTGCGGGCGGTCGTGCGCGGGCTGCGGGAGCACGCGGACGAGGAGGGTCCGGTGGAGGTGACGCTGTTCGAGGGGGAGTTCGGCGGGCTGGAGGTGACCGTGCGGGCGGTGGAGCGGGAGGAGGGGGAGCCGCTGGCGGGGCCGGCGGCGTTCAACCGGGTGTACGTGCGGGACGGGAGCGTGTACGCGGTCCCGCCGGAGGGCGAGTTCGGGCGGGAGATCCGGGAGGAGGGGGTGGACGCGGGCGTCTCGTTCGACGAGGGGCTCGCGGCGCGGCTGGCCTACGAGGTGGAGGAGCTGCTGGCGTCGGGGGGCGGTGAGACGACGGTCCGGGCGAGGAAGGTCTCGCGTCCCTCGCAGGTGAACATCCGGCTGTCCGATCGGCTGCTGCGGTACGTCACGGAGAGGGGGAGGGAGATCGAGGTGAAGGGCCCGGTGTTCGTGACCCTGGAGGCGGAGGTCGGGTGACTGGGTCCCTCCTCATCGTCCGGCTCGGCAATCCGCCGTACTCCTCATCCCCGACCGCCGGGACCCTCGGGAAGAGTTCAACGTTATAATCGTCGGATCCTCTACGGTACGGAGGGGGAACCGCGGTGACCGACGCCGGGGTGCGACCGTTCCACGTGTACGTGCGGATCGCGGTGGAGCTGTTCCTGGCCTCCACGATCCTCGGGATCGCCCTATACTTGGTCTTCCCGGAGATTCCGAAGCTGATCGTCGCCGCCGTGAAGCACCGGGTGGAGCGGTTGGCGGCCGTGCTCCCGTTCGGAAGGGAGCGGATCACCGTCGCGATCCTGATCTGGAACTCGGTGGTCGTGCTGCTGTGCGTGTTCGGCGGCGTCCTGGCCCTCCTGATCGACCGGACGATCCTGTCGATCGTCCCCTCCCGACTGCGGCACCGGTTGGAACGGCCCCCGTACGCGGACGCCCTGATCCGACTGGCCCGGTGGATGGGATACGAGGTGAGCCGATACCGGGAGGCGGACGTGATTCTGACCCTCCGGTTGGGCCCCCTCGTGGTGCCCTTCATCAACGGGGTGGCGGCGGGCTCCTTCTTCGCCTCGGTGGCGGACAAGTTCGGCGTGCACCGGATGATCAAGCTGCTCCTGCTTCCCCACGGGTTGATCGAGCTCCCGACGGTGATCGCGGCCGCGGCGCTGGGACTGTACCTGGCGGACCACCTCATCCACCGCGAGCGGGTGCACCGGCGGTGGCCCGACGCGAGCCTTCGGCCCCCGAGCTGGGTGGTGCGCAGCGTCTCCTACTGCCTCTTCGCGCTGACCGCGGCCGCGTACCTGGAGGTGCACGTGTCGCCCAAGCTGCTGGCGGGGAGCGCCGGATGCGTCTTACGGTGAGGGAGCTGGACGTGGACGCGGCGCCGGACGAGCTGTACGCGGCCCTGCGCACCCTCTCCTCGCACACGTTCCTGTTCGAGTCGGCGGAGGTGGGGGAGAGCGGCCGGTACTCCTTCGTCGGCTTCGCTCCCGCCCTGCGGATCGCGTGCTCGGGCGACCGGGTGCACGTGGACGTCTGGGACCCCGAGTACGACCTGGTGGACCGGGATCGGAAGCGGTCGGACGAGGACTACTTTCAGCTGATGCGCCGCCTGTTCTCCGGGCTCCCGGAGGTGGAGGGCTCGGGGTTCGTGGGCGGGCTGGTGGGGTACATATCGTACGACGTGGTGGAGGACTGGCTGGACGTGCGGCCGACGACGGTGCCGGACCCTCGGTGGCCCGAGTTCGAGCTGTGCCTGTACGACTCCGTCGTCCGGTACGATCACGTTGAGGATCGCGTGGAGCTGGTCTCCGTGCACCCGGACGGGTACGAGGTCGAGTGGCGGGCGGAGGCGATCGAGGAGTGCGCCCGGGACGCGACGGGGTCGGCGGCCCCCCGGGTGTACCGGGCCGGTCCCGTGCGCCGGGACGTGGGGCGGGAGGAGTTCGAGGAGATGGTCGAGCGCGCCCGGGATTACATCGTCTCGGGCGACATCTTCCAGGTCGTGCTCTCCCGGCGCGTGGAGGTGCGGGCCGCGGCCGACCCGCTCGAGGTGTACCGGAGGCTGCGGAAGATCAACCCGTCACCGTACATGTACTGCCTGGAGTTCGGCGAGCGCCGGATCGTGGGCTCCAGCCCCGAGACGCTGGTCAAGCTGGAGGGCGATCGGATCGTCACGAAGCCCATCGCGGGCACCCGACCCCGGGGCGAGACGCCGGAGGAGGACGAGCGGTTGGCCCGGGAGATGCTAGAGGACGAGAAGGAGCGGGCCGAGCACGCCATGCTCGTGGACCTGGCCCGGAACGACGTGGGCAAGGTCTCGCGCCCGGGCACCGTTCGCGTGACCCGGCTCATGGAGGTGGAGCGGTACAGCCACGTGCAGCACATCGTGTCCGAGGTGGAGGGGGAGCGGCGCCCCGGGGTCACCCCGTGGGACGTGCTCCGGGCGACCTTCCCGGCGGGCACGGTCTCGGGCGCGCCGAAGGTGCGGGCGATGGAGATCATCGACGAGCTCGAGGTGTACAAGCGGGGCCCGTACGCGGGTGGGGTGGGGTACGTCAGCTGGACGGGCGACCTGGACTTCGCGATCTCCATCCGCACGATCTTCTCCACGGGTCGGCGCTGGTTCACGCAGGCCGGCGCGGGGATCGTGTACGACTCCGTGCCCGAGCGGGAGTGGCGCGAGACGGAGGACAAGATGCGGGCGATGGTGGGGGCCATCCTTGAGGAGGCTGGTGCTGATCAACAACAAGGATAGCTTCGTGTACAACCTGTACCACCTCTTCGCGCCCCTGGAGGGCGTGGAGCTGCGCGTCGTCTCCAACCGGGCGCCCCTCTCCCGGCTCGAGCGGTTGGACCCGGACGGGCTCGTGATCAGCCCCGGTCCCGGGCACCCGGAGCGGGACGCGGGCGTGTCGATCCCCGCCATCCGCCGCTTCGCGGGGGAGATCCCCATCCTCGGGGTCTGCCTGGGCCACCAGTGCATCGGGGTCGCGTACGGGGCCCGGGTCCGGCGCGCCCGCCGCATCGTGCACGGGAAGACCTCGCCGATCGAGCACACGGGCGAGGGCGTGCTCTCCGGCCTGGAGAACCCGTTCGAGGCCATGCGGTACCACTCGCTGGTCCTGGAGGAGTCCAGCCTCCCGGACGAGCTCGAGGCCTGCGCGTGGGCCGGGGACGACGGGGAGCTGATGGCCATCCGGCACGTCGATCACGACGTGTTCGGCCTGCAGTTTCACCCTGAAAGCTTCATGACGGAAGGCGGGGACGTCATCGCCCGGAACTTCCTGGAGCTGGTGGGGTGAGGCGCGTGGCGGACCTGGACCCGGAGGAGCTCATCCGATACATCTCCGAGAGCCCCAAGCGGACCATCGCCCGGTTCTACATCAAGACGGACAATCCCGAGGGGCTCGCGGAGCGCCTCGAGGAGCGGGTCGAGGGCGTGAAGGTGTTCACGGGCGTCGACCACGTGGTCGCGGTCGGGGAGCACGACGAGATCCTCGAGGTAATCGAGGGCGACGACTCGGTGGAGTACTACCACCGGGAGCTGGACCACCGGAACCGGGCGGTCCCGCTCGCGGACTACGCCGAGTTCAAGGACGCGCGGATCGAGCCGGGCGCGATCATCCGGGACAAGGTGGAGCTGGGTAAGGGCGTGGTCGTGATGATGGGCGCCGTGATCAACATCGGCGCGAAGATCGGGGACAACACGATGATCGACATGAACGCGGTCATCGGGTCCCGCGCGGAGATCGGGCGGAACGTGCACATCGGGGCGGGCGCGGTCATCGCGGGCGTCCTGGAGCCGCCGAGCGCCAAGCCCGTCGTGATCGAGGACAACGTCGTGGTGGGCGCGAACGCCGTCGTGCTGGAGGGCGTGACCGTGGGCGAGGGGGCGGTCGTGGCGGCCGGGGCCGTGGTGACCGAGGACGTGCCGCCCGGCAAGGTCGTGGCCGGCGTGCCGGCGAGGGTGGTCAAGGACGTGGACGAGCGGACGGAGGCGAAGACGCAGATCGTGGACGCGCTCCGCCGCCTCTGACCGCGGTTCGGGGGGGCTTCCCCCTCGCGGTTCTGGAAGGTGCAGGGGGCCCTCAACGACTTCGTGCTCGTGGACGAGACGGACGGGGAGCGGGTCCCGGAGGGGGAGAAACCCGCGTTCGCCCGCTGGGCCTGCGACCGCCGGGCGGGCGTGGGCGCCGACGGCGTGATCTTCGTCCGCGTGCGGTCGTCCGAGGTGGAGATGAGGATCTTCAACCGGGACGGGTCCGAGGCCGAGTTCTGCGGGAACGCGGCCCGGTGCGCGGCCCGGTACGCGACGGACGTGCGCGGCGAGAACGTTAAGGCTCTAAGAACGTTATCGGGCCGTCACGCCGTGGAGGTCCTCGACGACCGGGTGCGGGTGGAGGTGCCCGGCGCCCGGGTGAGGGACGCGACGGAGCTGGGCTTCGAGGTCGACGCCGGCGTGCCCCACCTCGTCCGCCTCACCGAGCGGGACCCCGTGCGCGAGGCCCGCCGACTCACCCGGGAGGCCCGCGAGATCCAGCGCCGGTACGCGGAGCGCGGCGGCGTGAACGTGACCTTCGCGGCCCCGGCCGGGGACGCCCTGCGCGTGCGTACGTACGAGCGTGGGGTCGGCTGGACCCCCGCGTGCGGCTCCGGCGTGGTCGCGGCCGCGCTCGTGTACGCCGACCTGTTCGGGGCGGACGGGCCCGTGCGGGTGAGCACCGCGGGCGGCCCGCTGAAGGTCCTGCTCGACGACGGCCCGCTCCTGGAGGGACCGGCGGAGATCGTGTACGAGGGTCGGGTAAAGGGGGCGCCCTGGCGTGAGGATCCTGATCACCAACGATGACGGGATCGCCTCGCCAGGGCTGCGGGAGGCCATCCGCGTCTGCAAGGAGTTCGGCGAGGTGACGGTGGTCGCCCCGGCGACCCAGCAGAGCGGGGTGGGACGTAGCATCTCCCTGCTGGAGCCCGTGCGGGCGGAGGAGATGCGGATCGAAGGGGTGGAGGCGCTGGCCATCTCCGGGACGCCGGCGGACGCCGTGCTGATCGGGGCCTTCTCCCTCATGGACGAGCCACCCAACCTCGTCGTCTCCGGGATCAACCTGGGGGAGAACCTCAGCGCCGACATCACCACGTCCGGCACGGTCGGCGCGGCGCTGGAGGCGTACGGTAACGGCATCCCCGCCATCGCCATCTCCCAGGAGGTCCGGAGCCCCAGGGCCCGGATGGACAACAACCCGGACGACGAGGAGGTGGACTTCACCCTGGCCGCCCGGGTGCTTCGAGGCCTGCTGCGCGTCCTCTCCGACGTCGACTGGCGGGGCGTCCTGAACGTGAACGTGCCGAGCCCGGAGCGGTGGAACGGCCGCGTGACCGCCGCCCCGCTGGCCTTCACCATGTACCGGCCCAGGATCGAGGAGCGGCACGATCCCCGCGGTCGCCGGTACTACTGGATCGACGGCGACGTGATCGAGGACCCGCCCAAGGGCACGGACCTCTACGAGCTGCGGCGCGGGTCGATCGTGATCACCCCGCTGACCGTCGACATCACCGGCGACCTGAAGTCGGCGGAAAAGGTTATCAAAGCGCTGAGCCGCGAGCTCCGGGGATAATCCGGTGAACCTCCTCCCGATCCTGGCGCAACCGACCGTCCTCGTCGCCCTCTCCGGGTGCGTCACGGCCGTCATCGTCGCCGCGATCGCGGCCCGGGTTTACTCCCGGAAGCTGCGCGTCCGGGAGCTCGAGCTGAAGGTGGAGCGGGAGAAGGTGGAGCTGGTCCGGGCCGACCTGGAGCGTCGCCGGCTGCTGGATTTACTCTTCTACCTGCCCGAGGACACCCGGCTCCTCAACCGCGTGAGCGCGATCCGCTCCCTCCTCACGAGCCTCGCGGAAAAGTATATGGACGTCGAAACGCGCATGACGCGGCTGGAGCTTGAGGCCGAGCTCAAGCGGTTGGAGGAGCTCTCCAAGAGCCTTGAAAAGCTGGAGGAGGAAGGTGGTGAGTGATGACCATCGCCGAGTTCATCGCGGTCGGCGTGATCACGCTCGCCGTGATCATCGTCGTGGCCCTGATCGTGCGAAGCCGCACGAGCACCGAGTCCGGGGAGTCCTCCACCTTGCTGGGTAACAAGCTGTCCGGGAAGCTGTCCCTGTCCAGCTCCGACCTCATCTCCAAGCGCGTGGACGAGATGATCGAGCGGCGCGTGGAGGAGCTCATCGACAGCTGGGGACTGGCCACGACCGAGGACCTGGAGCAGGTGGAGCGCCGGGTGGACGCGCTCGACCGACGGCTGGGGGAGCTGGAGCAGCGGTTCAACGAGTTCAGGAACGACATCCGAAGGAAGATCGAGCGGCTGGAGGCTCGGCTCCGAGAGCTCTCCGAGTCCGAGGAGTGACGACCCGGGGTCCGACCTTGGAGCGGCCCATCGCCTCCTCCGTCCTCAGGAAAGGTTACGAGGTGCTTAACGACCGGGCCCGGAGCGACGTCATCGTCGTCGGGGCCGGCCCGGCCGGTCTCACCTGCGCCTACGAGCTGGCCCGGAACGACGTGAAGGTGACCGTCATCGAGCGGCAGCTGTACGTCGGCGGCGGGATGACCGGCGGCGGGATGTTCCTGCCCGCGGGCGTCGTGATGGAGGAGGACGCCGAGCTCCTGGAGGAGCTGGGGGTCGAGCTGGAACCCGCCGAGGAGGGCCTGCTCGCGTTCAACCCCGTGGAGGCGGCGATCAAGCTCGCCCACGCGGCCGTGGAGGCGGGCGCCGTCATCCTCGTGGGGCTGGAGGTGGAGGACGTGATCGAGCGTCAGGGCCGCGTCGAGGGCGTCGTCGTCAACTGGACGGCCGCCAAGCGCGCCGGCATGCACGTGGACCCGCTGCCGATGGAGGCCAAGTTCACCGTGGACGCCACGGGCCACGAGGCCTCGGTCTGCCGGTGCGCGGGCGTGGAGGTGAAGGGAGAGGGACCGATGTGGGCGGAGCGCGGCGAGGAGCTCGTGGAGAAGCACACCCGAGAGGTCAAGCCGGGCCTCTTCGTCGCCGGCATGGCCGCCTCCGCGGTGCGCGGCGCCTACCGGATGGGACCCATCTTCGGCGGCATGCTCCGCTCCGGCAGGAAGGCGGCCCGGGAGATCCTGGAGCGCCTCTAACGCCCTCCCAGGAGCTCCAACGCCTCCCTCACCTCGCGAACCGTCATCTGCCCCGGGGCCGCCGCGCCCCGGACCGCGGCGTACGTGGCGTACCCGCCCACGAGCAGGCTCACCACCCGCGTGTACCGGGCCCGCTCGCCCATCGCGAAGCCGATCGTGGGCGCGTCGGCGGTCTCCACCATCTCCAGCACCCGCAGGGCCTCCCCGTGATCCCGCGCCGTGGGGACCACCTTGGCCACGTCCCCCAGCTCCGCGCACCGGTCCCGCAGCTCGAACAGCTCCTTCTTCTCCGGAGTACCCTCGAAGTCGTGGTGCGACACGATCGTGCGGCACGCGGGCCGGATCACGTCCTCCTCGGCCACGTCCAGCTCCACGTCCACGAAGTCGGCCTCCTCCGAGACCCGCTCCAGGATCTCCAACCGGCGCTCCTCGTCGCCCTCGAACCGCCCGCCCTCCTCCGCCCGGCGCAGCGTGGCGATCACGCGCTCGTACCGCGAGCACTCCCGAACGGCCCTCAGGGCCGTCCTCAGGTCCAGGTTCTCCAGGTAGTCCAGCCGCACCTCCAGCGCGTCCGCGCCCTGCTCCACGGCCTCGACGGCCAGCTCGACCATGTCCTCCACGGTGCGCCCGGTCAGCGTGGCGATGATGAGGCCGGGCAAGGTCTACTCCTCCAGCGCCTCCTTGATGCGATCCAGGATGATCTCGGCGATGCGCCGATCCGCCCCGATCGGCTCCGTGTAGACGATCTCCGCGTCCACGTCCACGGGCTCGTACTCGCGGTGATGATCGTGGTGATGATGGTGCCCGTGATCGTGATCGTGCCCGTGATCCTCCTCCCAGTCCGGCTCCAGGCCCAGCATCCTCGGGATGTCCCGCTTGGTGTGCACCCCGTGGGCCAGGAACACCGGCACGACCACGATCCGATCCGCCCCCGACTCGGCCGCCCGCTTCACGGCCTCCTGGATGGACGGCTCCGAGAACTCCATGAACCCGACCTCCACGGCCTCGAAGTCGCCCATCTCCTCCACGTACTCGGCGAGCTTCTCCACCACCTCGCGGTTGTACGGGAGGCGGCTGCCATGCCCCACGAGCACGACGGCTACCATGTATCACAACTCCCCCAGTAGCGTGTTAACGACCACCAGCACGGCCAGGATGCCCCTATATTCGTCTATCTCCCGCAGCTCCTCGGACAGCTCCAGCTGCAGCCCCTGCACCCGCTTACCGTCGCAGTGATACTCCAGGATGTCCCCGCCGCAGAACTCCTGCTCGAACCCCACGTCGAACCCGCACTCCTCCAACCGCTCCACCACCTTCGCGACGAGCTCACCCCTCGCGGCCTCGCCGCCCAGCGCCCCCACGTCCACCTCCGGCCGGATGGGGTCGGACTCCATCCCGTGCAGGTCCACGATGAACCGGATCCCGTGCTCCTCGATCAGCTCCGAGATCCGGCGCCGGAAGGGCGTGTCCCGCGTCCACTCCCGGTTGTAATCGGCCGGTCGATCCTCCCCGGGCAGGCGCGACCGCCGGCTGACCGTCGCGATGAGCGCGTGACAGCCGGCGATCCGCGCGACCCACCACGCGATCTCCCCGGTGAACACGTCCGCCCCGGGCCCCTGCGCGTGCGGGGCCGTGAGCAGGATCGGGCGCGCCCCGCGGACCTCCACGTACCCGCGCAGCCGCACCTCCGAGCCCACCCGCTCGCCGTCGACCGACAGCCCCGGCACGCCCCTCAGGGCGCGCCGGAGCCGCTCCGGAGGGACGTCCAGCCGCTCGGACAGCTCCCGAACGTCCGAGATCCCCTCCCGGAGAATCAGCTCCACGGCCCGGCTCCTCAGGGGCAAGCTCAGAGCCCCAGGATCCTCTTCGCGTTCTCCTCCAGGATCAGATCGTGGTCCACGTCGGCCGCCCGCACCACCTCCAGCTGCGCGGCCGGGCTACCGTACGGGGAGTCCGAGCCGAAGAGGATGCGCTCCTCCCCCACCCGCTCCGCCGCGCGCTCGATCACCTCCGGATCCTTCACCAGGGAGACCTCCAGGTACGCGTTCTCGTGCTCCTCCGCGACCCGGATCGCCGCGTCGTACCCCTGCTCCTTACCCATGTGCGCCATGATGATGGGCGTGTCCGGCACCTCCTCCGCCAGCCGACCCACCCGGACGGGATCCGAGAAGGGCTCACCCCGGGCCGTGTGAACGATCACCGGCACGCTCAGGTCCGCCGCTTTCTCCACCACCCGAACCGCCTCCGGGTCGTCCGGGTAGAAGGACTGACTGCGCGGGTGCAGCTTGACCCCCCGCAGCCCCAGCTCGCGCACGCACCGCTCCACCTCCTCCACCGCCGCCTCCTCGCAGTTCGGGTCCACCCGGCAGAACCCGATCAGCTCCTCGTGCTCCGAGCACGCCTGCGCGATCCGATCGTTCGCCTTCGAGAAGCACACGCCCGGATCGACGTCGTTGAAGGGGAACACGACCGCCCGGTCGATCCCGTTGACCCGCATCTTCGCGAGCAGCATCTCCACGGTCTGGACCGTGCCGTCCACGTCCTCCCCTAGGTGATTGTGAACGTCGATCACCACCGGCTCACGATCCCCCTGCTCACGTGCTCGAGCTGGACGATCTGATCCCCCTCTTTGAGCGGTACCCTCACGCCCCGGGGCAGCCGGCCCAGCACGCCCTCCCGCTCGGCCACGACCACGGGCTGATCGACGCCCACCGTGATCCGGGCCCGCACGATGTCCTTGACGAACCCCAGCCGGTCCCGCCGGTACTCGTAGTCCGCGACCGGGGTCAGGCGCCCCACCAGCCGGGTCCCCTCCGGGATCCTGACCCGCTTCCCGTTGATCTCCAGGACGCGGTCCGAGCCGAGCCGCACGACGACCTCCTTCCCCTCGTACCGCGCCAGCTCCTCGAACTTCCGCTCCACCTTCAGGGACGGCCGCTCCTCGAGCTCGGTCTTCCCGTTGCGCAGCTGGGAGCGGAAGGAGAGCCCGAACTCGTCGACGATCTCCTCCACGAGCCCGATCAGCTCCAGGAGCGCCTCCCGGGCCTCCACGATCCCGTCCTCTCGGACGAACTCCGCCTCGATCCCGGACCGGATCGCCCGCTCCCGGTTCTCCATGTGGTGCTCGTCCGGATGGCTCATCCGACCCTCCTTCTCGTACAGGTAGAACCCGTGCACGCCCAACCCCGCGATGAGGAGGATCACGTCGTGCAGGTAGTCCAGGGACTTCTGGTTGTCGATCGCCCGCACCTCCACCCGGTTCCGCTCCGGGCTCTCGTTCTCGTCCCCCGTCACGTTCGAGGCCGGCCCGCGCGGGGTGATGTCCACCAACCGCTTGCCGTTCGGGTGCGCCACCACCCGCTCCTCGAACTCCGTGTCCTTGCGCAGCCGGAGCTTGTACCGGAGTCGACCGTAGTACTGCGTCTGGGTCAGGGTGGGGCGCTTGGGGGGCCGCTCCAGCCGCGCGTGCCGGTTGGGCTTGAGCACCCGGCTCTTCAGCAGCCGACAGCTGGCCGCGAGGTTCCGCCCCCCGCAGCAGTAGGGCGTGTTGGCCGTGGCCGCGATGAGCGTGGGCAGGTGGTACCACAGGTAGTTGTACACCGCGCAGACCTGGGACGGCGTCATGTACGGCTTGTCCTTGAACCGGATGGCCAGGTTCACGTGCGTCCCGTTGATCGGCAGGGGATCGCTCTCCACCGGGTGCATGCTCTCCAGCAGGACCAGGAGTCTCATCCGGCTGGCCGCCTTCCGGATCAGCTCCCGACCCACCTTGCAGGCCTCCAGCGCCTCCTCCGGCGGCACGGGCTGGGTGATGTACTCGATCTGCGCCGGGTTCGGCTCCGGGTCCAGGCCCAGCACGTACTCCCAGCACGTGTCGAGCAGCGAGTGGTCCGACTTCAGCAGCTCCGCCGCCTCCATGATCACGTCGTCGGCGGCCCGCACGAGGGAACCGCGCCGGCTGATGAGGAACAGCTCCTCCTCGATCCCCACGCGCACCTCGATCCGCTCCAGGAACCGGCGCAGCCGCCTCCGGCGGATGAGCGGCACGCGGTCCTACCCCCGGAGCAGCTCGTCCAGGGTCCGCTGCACCACCCTGCCGCCGCCCGTCCGCGGTCCCTCCTCCCCGCCCTCCTCACCGTCTTCCTCCTCGCCCACGAGGATCTCCCCGTACCGACCGCCCCCGCCCGGCCGGATCCGAACCGACCCCTCCCGGAAGGCCCGCAGGAGCCTCGCGACCCGCTCGTCCACCTCCGCCACCTCCTCCGGCGGCGCCTCGACCAGCACGTCGATCTCGCTCCCGAACCGCCGGACGAGGGCGTTCCACACGGCGTTCACCTTCTTCGCCGTGACCGTCGAGAGGCCCAGCGCCTTCGCGATCAGCTCCGACAGCGGGACGATCCGCAGGTACGGGGGCCGATGCTTCGGGTGCCTCGGCTCGTCCAGGTCCGCCAGCTCGAGCACCCGGTCCCGCACGCCCTTCTTGATCCGTCCACCGCACTCGGGGCACCGCCAGTTCAGCCGCTCCGCCTCCTCCAGCGTGAACTGGCGCTTGCACCGGGCGCACGCCGTCCGGTTGTACTTGCCCAGCTCCGGGACCAGGCCCACGTTCAGGACCACGCGACCGCCCGGCTTCCGCCGGATCGCCGCCTTGATCGCGTCGTAGGAGGGCTCCTCCAGCTCCAGCCGGACGAACTCGCGCCCGAGCCGGTGCGGGTAGGGGGAGTGCGCGTCGGAGCAGGTGAGGAACGTGTACCGGTGCAGCTCCGAGATCCGGTCCGCGTAGTCGGAGTCCGCGGAGAGGCCCAGCTCCACGAAGTCGACCCGGTCCACGGCGTCGCCGTAGCACTCGGACAGGGAGTCGTACTCCTTGAACACGCTGGTCCAGGGGACGAACGCGTGCGCCGGGCCGACCAGGCACTCCCGCTCCTTCAGCAGGTCCACCAGCTCGGCCCCGGAGAGGTCGACCCTCGGCCGACCCTCCTCCTCGATGTCCGGGGAATGAGGCCTCAGCTCCTCGTACAGGTCCTCGGCCGCGTCCAGCGAGGGCAGGATCACGAGGTGGTGCACCCGGTCCCGATCCTCGATCTCGACCGTGGGGACGAACCGGACGCCCGTGCGCGGGTCCCGGAGCAGCCCGTACTCGTCCCGCTCCAGCTCGCGCCGCACGTGCCGCCGCCACCGGGGATGGAGGATGTCCCCCGTGCCGACGAGGTCCAGCCCCTTCCTCCTCGCCCCGCGGGCGAGCTCCCGGATCACCATCCGAGGGGAGGTGCCCCCGGAGTACTTGGAGTGCAGGTGGAGGTCGGCGTCGTAGGTGGGCACCCTACTCCCCCTGGCGGGCTTTTAGACCGGGAGCAGCTCGCGCAGTTTCTCCTCCGTCTCCGGGACGATCTCGAAGGCGATCCAGCCGGCGAGCACGATGATCAGGAGGCCGATGAGCTGGCCCACGATGTCGTGGGCCACCCGGAACCCCACGTGCCAGACGCTCATCATGTAGAACATGAACGCGAGCCGGAGCACGTTCCCCGCGGTCATGATCGCGGTCGAGACGGCGATGGCCAGGAGCTTGCGGGTCAGCGAGGGGCCCGGGGTCGCGAGGATGAGACCGACGAAGAGGGCGATCGCGGGCCACACGACGCAGCCCTTCACGATCACGGCGTTGATCCCGCCCACCTGGAACGTGTACCCCGTCTTCGGGAGGTGCACGCCCAGCGCGTTGAGCAGCGAGTGCACCCAGTGGGCGGTGCGGTACTGCAGGGGCTCCGTGTCGATCCCGGAGTACACGAACAGGGAGACGGCGACGGCGGCGGTCAGGTACCGCCAGTCCACCCGTCTCACCCCGCGGGCCGGAGGTACCGGGCGATCTCGAACAGCCCGTGGGCGCCGAACGTCTGGATCGTCCAGGCGGCGGCGAACATCATCAGCAGGTCGTCCCCCTTGTGGTACCGCTCGACCCCCGTCACGTTGGACGCGAGGTCCGCGGCCGTGACCACCGCCCCCATGACGAGCCCGCCCCGCCAGGATCCGGTGATGAGCAGGCCCAGCAGGAGCGCCGCCAGGAACTCGAAGATCGTGCCGATCGGGCTGATGCCCTCCTCCACATGCCGGACCCGGAGTCCCTCGAGCGAGATCACCGGGTTCACGGACCTGGGGACGAACTGGGCGAGCCCGCCCGCGCCGTCGACCCCCTTGGAGACGAGGAACGCGAGGCAGGCGTTCGTCAGCCCGAGGACGGGGGCGAGCCCGAACAGCATCAGGGCGGCCAGGAGGATCGAGTTCCAGGGGTCGTACCGCTCCCTACGCTCGTAGAGCTTCGGGGCCAGCGGGGGCCGGATGAACGCCGCGAAAACGGTGAGCCCGAAGATGGTGGCGGGGAGGACGCCCGACATCGCCTGGCCGAGCAGGACCGCCGCGGCCGCCCCTCCCACCGCCGAGTGCAGGGTCGAGGCGACCGGATCGTCGGAGAGCTTGCGTCGGAGCGCCTCCGCCACGGT
>Ga0256842_1002088_pt1 | contig 14850 bp, 13 predicted proteins | sample 4559240metaG_FD_185973 | JGI IMG/M metagenome (GOLD analysis project Ga0256842, IMG submission 185973) | Hydrothermal vent microbial communities from Guaymas Basin, Mexico - 4559-240 | ecosystem: Environmental > Aquatic > Marine > Hydrothermal vents | place: Mexico: Guaymas Basin | collected...
GGATCATATAGCAGAGGCCATCCAATTTAGGATATTGGATAGAAAATTGTTCTTTTAAAGGGATAAGGTGTTCATTCTGACTGCTATATGCTACTAGATGTATTAAAAAATTGTTATACCAAAACTATTGTGTAAATGTTTTTATAATGTATAATTAGCTATCATATTCTCCAGAGCTTAATCCAATAGAAAGGGTTTTATCTAATAGAAGAATTGGAAAATGCTGTATGTAAAATAGTCAACTCTTTTACAGATGAACAGCAGCAATTCTTGGTGAGTTTGTAGAGATAGTATTTATAAGGTAACTCAGAAAAATAGAAATTATTTTTTCGTAAAGTTTGTCAAAAAAATAGGTATAAAGAAGTTATCTAAGTGCCTATTATGAGAGTAAAAAATCAACAAAGTTGACCAGTTCCTGACCGAGAATTACTGGATGAGCAGATGAGCACTTGAAAATTTATAAGGAGAATGTATAATTATAATATTTTGCAAAATTTAATATTATATGGGTAATTTAAATAAAGGAAGGGGGTAAGTTGGTGTGGCAAAAGTTACTATAGATGGAAAAGAGTATGATACAGATAATCTTCCTAAGGAGGCAATTGATCTTATAAATTCACTTCTTTTTGTTGAAAATGAATTAAGAAGGCTTCAGAATCAGATAAGCATATATAATACAGCAAAGGTATTCTATATTCAAAGACTTAGGGAATTCTTTAAAAAAGAATAACTAAAGATATATCATAAGATGATTTTTAGCCTTTGAAGATTAAATGCTTTTCTTCCAGAAAAGAACGATTTTGCTTCTTTTTCAACTTCTTCTTTTTTAATTTCTTTAGTCAGTCGAGTTTCTCCTCTATATGGGATTTGTCTATTTATAGAAGTGAGATATTTATATGTTTCATCAATTGCTGAATCTTTTCCATATTCAAGAGCAAACTTTAAAAGTAGTGTTTCTATGGAGTTTAATTGAACTGCTGCACCTTTTGTTATTTTTGAAACAAGTATTGTCCCTGTAAATAGTGTGAAAGAGAAATCTATTAAGAGTTGATTTTCTCTTGAGATTTTAAATGATTCAGGAAGTTCATATTTGGGTATATTTAAGTCTATATCTTTATTATCACAGCATATAAAAAATTCACCAGATGCAGCTACCTGATAGAATGCTTTTAAGACAGAATAAGGATTTTTTTTAAATTCAGGGTGTTCTGAAATCCTTACCGGGTCTTCTCCCAGAGAATAAAAAAAATCATAAGTAACTCCTGACAAATGAAATCTATGTCCACCTGGAAGCTGAATCTGTCTTCTTAGCTTTTCTGGAGACTGCCGTGGGAGAAGAAAATATCTTTCAGCAATAAATGAGATAGCATCATCTTTGTTATGTATCCCATTCTTTACCCATACATCGTGATGTTCTCCAATGTTTAAAATAAAGTCTATAACTGTTTCTCTAATCCTTGGACTATCTTTAAACTTTATTACAGTAGGGATATGTGATGGAAAAAGGCTCATCTCTGGATCATTTAGCTCAAGCTCCATCCTTCCAGCAAACATAATTCCTGTGTCTTTAAAATCGTCATATATTTCAAAAAAATATATTGGAAATGCATATTCAGCAAGAACATTGTGTAGTAAGTATTTCCTTTGATCAATATCTTTATCTTTTAAATATCTGTTTACTGCTGCTCTTACTTTGTCATGATTCATTAAGTACCTCGTTGGCCTTGTAGTAAATATTTTAAAAAGTTCGAGTGTCATATTAATCTTTGACTCATCATCAATGTCTTTTGGCACAATTTCTCTTATAAATTTCCAAAATATTGCTGTTTCTATAGCACCAGGGATTGCTGCAAACTCTAAATACAGTAGACCACCTTTTTTTAGCTTGTTTTTTACAAATTCTCTTACGGCCCTTTTTGCAGAAGGTGTAAGCCAAGTATATAGTCCTGCCATTGATATATAGTCAAAATCTGGCAAAGAATAGTTTTTAAGATTTTCAAAAGAATCACAAATAAATGTGATGTTTTTGATTCCTAATTTTTTAGCTTGATTTTTTGCATAGTTTACGCTCTTTTCATTAAAATCTATTCCATAAAATTGAGCTTTAGAGTAAAGCATAGCATTTACAATAAGTGTTTTTGCTCTTCCACATCCAAGGTCTATAAAGGTAAAGGATTTACTGAAGTCTGGCGGAACAAATCCCTTATATGCTGCTACAAAAGAGTTCATTGCTGGATAGATGTTTGGGATGAAACGCTCAATAAATTCTTCTTCTGTTGGATAGGATTCTTTTTTGTTCATACTATTGTAACTCCTAAGAAACCAGAAGGTTTTACAGAATCTTGATAAATAAGTGCTTCCTTATCACCTAAGGACTTAAATCCGTCATTAAGTATCTCAATTACTGGAGTGAGATATTTTTCATATCTTCTCCATTTTTCAACAGATGATTTGTATATCTTTTGCCTTACCTGGGTAATGCTTGCTGTCTTAACTGGTCTCTTTGTATGATAAAATTCAAGTACAGAAACCTCCCACGGAAGTTCACAAAAATCAAGAACATCCCTTATCACATCTTCGGGTTCAGTTGTAAGCCTTTCGTAATTTAGTTCATATATTCTTTCCGGAAACAACTTTTTCCAATGATCCATAATAGCTTTGTGATCATTTAGCATATGTCCTATCCATCTAAGATCAAATGCAAATCCCATTGTTCCATGAGCTGCTGCAAAGTTTTGCTGATAGTTTGAAAGGGCAACATCCATATCATTTCTTTTAAGGTGAATAATTTTTGCATTTGGGAGTATTAGAAGAATTAAACCTATATAGTCAAAATTGTGTGGCAGTTTATCGACAAAAAAGGGGGATGTATCATTTAGTTTTTTTACTCTTTCGCAATAATATCCACCTGCATCTTTAAGCAGTTTTTCGTCCATTTCTAACATGGCCTCTGGCCATCTTTTTTTCACAACCTTTGGCATAAGGTGGGTTAAACGAGGAATAAAGCTCAGCTCTCCTGCAGGATATACCAGTGAATGGCTGCCTATAATCTGTTCTGTTAGGGTGGTCCCACTTCTTGGCATACCAAGCACAAATATAGGTGTTCTTTTGGATGCATATCCAAGTCCTTTTAACTTTTCTACAAGCTCTGGCGTGAATACTTCAATGGTTTTTTCTATCATGTATCTGTGTTCTCTCCAGTCATAATCAATTGTCTGTTTTATCAGCTCATTCGCAACAGTAAGCACTTCAAATGCAAGATCATATTCCTTTTTTTTTTCTAAGACTCTGTGAAGAGTAAATCCCGCAGAAGCACGAGTTTGGGGAGGAAGTACAATGGAATTTAGCAATAGAAACAGAGATTCTATTTCTTCATCAGTAGCATCATACTCGTTCATTTCTACTTGATTAATTACTGAAGCAGGATTAATAGAAGTAAGCTTCTTCTGCTCTTTTTTTGCTTTTTCAATCTCTCCGATTGAAGTAAGGACATGGGCTAAGCGTTGCAATAGGTTTATATCAGACGGAAACTTATCTAACCCTTGTTCTATCACTTCTTTCGCTTCTTCTCCTCGGTTTCTTTCCATGTATATGTTTGACTTAAGAATATACCATTTGGGATAGTCTTTTTTCATCTGATCTAAATCTTCTTCTGCAGTATCTATAAAACCAGCTTCTATTCTGCACTCGTTAAGCTCCAGCTTTAGCATATCTATTATTTCATCTTTCTTTTCTTCTTTATCTTTTATCCATGAAAGATCTTCTAACCACTCTTTTAGTAATGTACCAGCTCTATTTATATTTTTATTCTCTTTTAGTGCTTCGATTAACTTCATTCTAAGTCTTATATCGTTTGGATATTTATTTACTGCTTCATAAAGAATAGAGATAGCTTCAGAGAACCTTCCTGCAATGGATAGGATATTACCTAAGTTTAAGTACAGATCAGGTTTATTCTCTTTTTCTATCTTTTGATAGAATTCTTCAATAATCTCATCAATCCTTTTTAGCTGAAGGTAAGCTAAAGCTATTTTTTCTTCAACTTTAGGAAAGTCGGGATTTATTGAAATGACTCTGTTAAAGTAGTCTATTGCCTTTTCTATTTCATTTCTGTTTAAATACAAGACTCCAAGATTATAAAGCACCTCCACTCTATCAGCCTTTATTTCAAGGCTTCTTTCCCAACAGTATCTTGCATCTTCAAGTTTTCCTTGAGAGAAGTGGATTGCCCCCAATCTTGCCCATACAGCTTCGTCAATATCTGGAAATTCTGTAGCTTTTCTTAAAGCAGACTTTGCTTCTTCTATATTTCCTAAAAGGAAGTTTAAAAGTCCCCAATCTGAAAATTCTATTGAGCTTGAAAAAAGTCGTGGATCTATATCTGAAATAGGGGTATGATCTTTCTCTTTTCCTGTAAGAAGAACAAAGATTGTGTAAAGCAGTTTTCCATAATTGTCTTCTAATATTATTTCCTTTTTTTGTTTTATTATTTCTTCAACTTCATCCAATTTTTTGTCTTTTATTAAATTATGGATTTGCTTTAGCATATTGTTTCCAAAAATTCTTATTGAGACTAATCTTTGATTTTATTTTTATTGGGATATGTTTTTCCATTAATCCCAATTTATATCCTAAAAATCTTGTCATGGTATCAACAACAGCGTAAGGTAACCATTTAACATTATTCTTTATTAAAAATCTAGTAAGTCCTATAAGATATTTTATTCCTTCTTTTTCTGCTAACATATCATTCTGACCTATATGTTGGTTTTTCATAAATACTCCTATATCAAAGTATCTTTTAAATAGAGAGAAAAAAGAGTAATTATGAGAATGATACACAACTGCTGAAGGCTCATATACTATTTTATATCCTTTTTTTAAGACCTCTGAAGCAAAGAACATGTCTTCGTTGATTATTACATCTTCTGGAAAGCCACCAATTTCTTCAAAAATATCCTTTCTAATAGCAGAACATACATTAGAAAAAAAAAATGTTTTTATGCCTAATTCAGATGTTTGGTTGATCTCTTTTATTATTTTTTTGTTTGGATAATTAAAAGTTCTAAAATAGATTTCTATAGGATTTGCATCTGCTTTTGGAATCTGTCGAGCATATGAAGCGCCAATAAAATTTTGGCTCAAAGGACTTGTTAGATTTTTCAACAAGTTTTTGTCCGCTGGAATTACATCTTGTGTCATAAAGACAAATACATCTCCTGTAGCAACTGATGCTCCCAGATTCCTTGCTTTTCCATGATTAAATTCTTCTTCTTTGATTTGTATAATTTGGGCATTGAATTGAGTAGCTATTTTTAATGTGGCATCTGTAGAGGAAGAGTCCACAATTATTAATTGATGTGGCCTTAGTAATTGTTCTTTTAGTCTTAAAAAGAGGTTATTTAGGAACCTTTCTGCATTTTTTGTAGGAATTATTACAGAGATTTTCATTTTTTATATTTACTTTGTACAGTTTAAAGATATTATCTTTCTCATTCCATTTTTTTATAAGGATAAGAAATGGAAAGTTTATTTCTTTTTGCCATTTTTCTTTTTCCCAAAATACATATTTAATTTGGTTTTTGATTAAGTATGAAATAATTTCCTTTTTTGTTAAATTAAATATTTTTATGTTTGTGAGAACTTTTGTATCACAAAAAGATGTTAAAGAGGTTCTATTAGCATAAAGATCAACTCTTCTATCATTTGTCAGTACAGCAACAAAACTTCTATACTGCTGTTGAGAGATATAATCTCCTGCCTCTTTATATACAAGACAATCTTTTCTTCTTTCTTTAATATTATAACTAAAGCTAGTCACTATTATAAATATACTCAGCAAAAGCACAAGCTTATTTTTATAAACATTATTCTGCCATTTATTCACAATGAAAGATATACAGGGAGCTATTAAAAGAAAATAAGGAAAGAAAAATATAACAAGATATCTTCTAGAAAAACAAATAAAACCAAAAAGAATGGTCAAAAATATTATAGAAAAAGTGCCTAACATAAGAAGATACTTAAACTCTATCCTTTTTAAGGAAGGCAACAGACCTTTTAGTCCTATAAAAAAAAGCACAAAAAAAGGAATAGAAAATATATATAAAATGCCACCCAATATATGAGGAGAAATATTTAAAAGATTATCTATACTGAAGTATTTAAAAGAAAGCATTAATTTTAATCGTGGTGCCAAGTAGAAATCCCAAAAATTTGTTCTAAAAAGAATTACTGTGATCAGCACTATAATGGATAAAATATAAATAATGTAATAAAATCTTTTATTACTTTGGATAACCACAAAAAAAGGAAAAAGGAACAGAAATAATACTCCTTCTATTCTGGTAAAAGAAGAAAGAACAAAAATAAAAATAGAAAGAAAGAAATATAAGAGCTTTCTTTTCTGAAACCAATATAGAGAAAACAAAAGTCCAAGGCTTAATAAAAACCAAAACATTTGATCTTTTATTACTTCACTGCTCATTCTGCAAAGAAATGGATTTACCGCAAACATCAAGGAGGAAAGAAATGCAGAAGTTTCATCAGTTATCAACAGAAAAGAAAAAAAGACAGGTATTACCGAAATAACTGCGAAAAAAAATGAAAGTGCTCTTGCTGAAAATACCCAATCTTTAAAAATATTATAAAATGCAGGTATAAAGAAATGATAAAGTGAAAGATATTTTTTCCCACAATTTTTTGCTGCTGATATTTTGCCTTTATATATGAGTTTTGCCTGTTCTATATACTCAAAAGCATCTGGATTTACTACAGGAGTTCTATACCAAACCCATAACTTAATAATAAAGGAAACTATAAGTAATAAAATAAGTGCTTTATATTTTTCATCAATAATACTCATTAACTTTTGAACTACGATTCTCTTAAGGCCTGATCTGTCACTTTAAGGATAGGTTCTAAAATATAGTCTATAATTGTTCTTTTTTTAGTGGTTAAATAACATATTGCCGGCATACCTGGATATAAATATGCTCTGTATTTTTTTAATTCGGCTTCATTTACTCTAATATGGGCTTTATAAAAAGAATAAAAGCCTTTTGATGTACTGATCGAAAACTGATCTGCCGATACATAAACAACTTTCCCACTAACAGGGGGAGTTGATCTTCTATCAAAAGCAGTAAGTTGAACCCTTGCATTCTGGCCTTCATATACTTTTGTTATGTCTTTTGTCTTTATCCTTGCTTCTATTATAAGTTCTGAATTTTCAGGTACAATTTCCATAAGTGGTTCTCCAGGCTTTATAACCCTGCTTTCACCAGGATTAACCTTGACATTTAACACAATCCCATCTATTGGTGCAACAATATCAAGTCTTTTTTTTGCATCTATTAATGGCCTTAATTGCTCTTTAAGAGAAAATATCTCATCTGTTACTTTTCTAAGCTCTGAAACTGCCTCTTCTTTGTATTTGTTCTTTTCATTTAAGATCTGCAATCTTATCTGTGCTATCCTTTCATCAAGTTCTGCGAGTGTATGAAAAAGAGACTCCTTTTTTCCTTTTGTCTCTGCAATCTTTCTTCTTAATTCAAGAATCTGGGTTTTGTCTATGTAATTCTTTTTAAACAAAGCTTCTTTTGCTGCAAGCTCTTCTTTTAAAGCAAGATAAATCTCTTTTTGGGCTATAAGCTGTGCTTTTACTCCTTCCTTTTCTCTCTTTAACTGCTCTATCTGCTTTTCATAAAGAGATATCTTGTTTAAGAGGTCTTGTCTTCGAGAAGCAAAGATTGCCTCTTCTTCATCCATAACCGCTTTTACCTTTGGATCATCTTTTCTCTTTAAGAGCTCTTCTGGCCAGGATATTTTAGGCTTCATTAGACTTTCTGCCTTAAGTCTTGCCCTCTCCGCCATCTTAAAATCCAGTTTTCCCTGCAGTAAATCTATCTGAGCATTTATCTTTTCACTTTTCAGCTGAATGAGAACCTGCCCTTTTTTTACCTTATCCCCTTCTTTCACAAAGACCTTATCTACAATTCCTCCTTCTAAGTGCTGAATGATCTTTTTATTTCCTGAAACTTTTACCTCACCAGGAGCAATTACTGCGCCATAAAATGGCAGAAAAGCTGCCCATGCCAAGAGCCCTCCAAAGAAAAGCACGATAATAATTATTCCTAAAATTACATATTTCTTTGGATCTGTGTTAACTATAATAGCATTCTTATCTTCTTTCATATCTGACCTCACCTCTTTGAGCTTGCTTTGCTGGCTGTCCCATAAGGGCTTGGAGTACCTGTTTTGTTGGTCCAAACATAACTATACGACCATCTTTTAGAACTAGTACCTTGTCTGCTATAGAAAGCACGGAAGGTCTATGACTGACCACAACAATTGTGCTTTTTCTTTCTTTTAGTGCTTTTAGCCCTGCTACAAGTGCCTTTTCTCCCATGTCATCTAAGTTAGAATTTGGTTCATCAAGAACTATGAACTTTGGTTCACCATAAAAAGCACGAGCAATACCGATTTTTTGCCTTTGTCCACCTGATATCTTCGCTCCTCTTTCTCCTATATCGGTGTCATATCCTTGAGGAAGAGAAAGTATCATCTCATGTGCACCTGCAAGCTTCGCTGCTTTTATAACTTGTTCGGAATCAATACTTCCAAGTCTTGCTATGTTTTCAGCAACTGTGCCTTCAAAAAGCTGTATGTCCTGAGGAAGGTAACCTAAGAATTTCCCCAGTTCATTTTTATCCCATTGTGATATATCAGCTCCGTCTATCTTTACTGTTCCTGCAGTCGGTTGATATATACCAAGCATTATTCTACAAAGTGTTGTCTTTCCTGAGCCAGATGGACCAACTACTACAACAACCTCTCCTGGCTGAATTTTAAAATTAATATTAGCCAGTATTTGTTTGTCTCCTATTCTGAAATTTACCCCTTCTACTAAAATTTCTCCCTTTGGAGCAGGAAGCTTAGTCTCTGGCTTTTCTTCATATTCTGAAAAAAGTTGATTTAGCCTCTTATATGCTCCTCTTGCATCTTGAGTCTGTTTCCATGTTGCCATCATAGAGTCTATAGGGGATAAAAATTGTCTTGTTATTATTGAGGCTGCGATTATAGATCCCGGAGTTGCCTTAGACTGAATTGCAAGATAAGCTCCTGTTCCATAAACTAATATAGGGATAAGAGTTCTAAAGCTTGTTATTATAGAAGAAAATATTCCGCTTAATCTGGTAGATTGATCTAATACTGATAGCAATTCAGTATTTCTTTCTTTCCATCTTTCTAATATTCCCGGAAACATATTCATAACTGTTATTGTTTCTGCACCTGTAAGCAGGATATTCTGCCATGTGTTCATTTCATCTTCTATAGCACGAACTGTTTCGAATTTTTGGGAAGTAAATTTTGCCTGCAAATATCCCAATATAAATGATGCAATTCCACCGCTTACAGCAAGAATAGCAAGATAAGGATGAATAAGATATACCACAAATAGATAAATTGGCATCCAAGGAGAGTCAAATATAGAAAATATAGCACTTCCTCCTAAGTAATTCCTAAGTACTTGCAGATCCCTCGATCCATATCTGTAACCTATACCTTCAGGCCTTGCATGTTTTTTTATAGTTTTTTCTAATACTTCGTCGCTAAGGCTATGATGGATATTTAGACTTGCAAGTATAAGAATTTTGGACCTTAATATATCAAGCAAGCACATAACTATAACTGCAAGAAGAGCACCTACAGAGATTGTTAAAAGGGTAGGAACAGAAAAGCTGTTTAAGACCCTATCATATATTGCAAGCATATAAAGGGGAAAGGTAAGGTTAAAGACATTAACAAAAAAACTAAAAATACCAGCAAATAAAAAATACTTTTTTATGCATTCTCTTAAGTATTCTCTCATGGAATCTCACCTTTACGTATGCCCATAGCATATTTTAGATTTGCTAAGGATATTTGAAAGTCAAGTATTGCCTGACTATAATTTGCTCTTGCCCTTGTAAGTCTTTCCTGAGCCTCTAATACTTCTGAAATAGATCCTATAAGGAGTCTAAACTTTTCTTCAGCCTGTTTATAATTTTCTTCAGCTGCCTTAAGAGCTATTTTTGTTGTAGTAATTCTCTTTAACGCTTCTTTTACAGAAAGATAATATGTCCTTACTTCGTTTCTGATAGTATTCTTTGAGTCTTCTATCCTTTTATCAATGGCTTTTATGACAAATTTTGTTCTTTTGATCTGAAAAAAATTTCTTGGCAAACTGTTTAGCTCCCATTTCATAGAGACGTATGAATTCCAATAAGATATGTCAAAATCCCTATCATAATACCCAAACATTGATCTTCCTAATTCAGCATAATCCCTTGAGTATTCATTATAATTTATACCAACTCTTAAGGAAGGAAGTATTCTGGAAAGCCATGTCTTTCTTTCATCTTCGTATATCTTCCTTCTAAATTCTAAGATAGAAATCTCTGGCCTGTGTTTAAAAGCATAACTTAAACATTCTTCATAGCTCTTCTCAAAGGTATATGCCTTAGGCTTTTTATACCGTAGGGTAATCTTTTCATCTGGAGAAAGTCCTATTAGTGTTTTTAAAAAGTTTGTAAAATAATTCTTTTTGTTTTTTTCAATAGAAAGCTTTTGTTTTACATCTTCTAAATCTACTTTTGCATTGAGAACATCAGTATATGATATAAGCCTTTTATTAAAAAGTGCTTTTGCATAGTCAAAATTTACCCGCAAATGCACTATAGCATCATTTAAACTTTTGATATCTTCATCCACTTTGAGGATATTGTAAAAAGTAGTTGATATATCTTTTATAAGCTCTATAGTAGTAAGTCTTTTTTGATATTCTGCTATCTTTTTTTCTAACTTTGCCCTGTGATATTCAGACAGATTTGAAAAAAGAGATAATATATCTTTACTTATATCAAATGAAGTCAGATCTGAAGTCTGATCTAAGTAATCTTCATTTACTGCTCCTGATGATCCAACAGACATAAGCTTTTGATGAGATCGATTTATTGACATATCTGGAAGAAGCAAATTTATCAATGCCGTTTTTATATCTTCTGATCTGCTTAATTCTGTATATAGGTCTGCTTTAAGCTTAGGATTGTATTTTAATCCCATCTGGATACAGGTCTTAAGATCAAGTTGAATAGCATAGCCTATAGAAAACTCTAAACATAAAAATGAGCACAAAAAAAATAAAAGTAAAAAAATTACTTTTTTCATATAGTTATCCGATAATTATCTATAAGTTCTTTTAGAGTTATATGGAGAAGATCATTAGAATAATATTTGTTTCTTAATTTAATCCAATTATCTTTTAACTTCTGCCACATTTTCTTTTCTATGTAAATAAGTTTCTTTTCAAGTTGTGGATCATTAAACATTCCTTCATCAAGTTTTAAAAATTCGGATAGATTTATCATTATAGAGTCAAAAAGTGATATTAACATAATCATTTTTGCTGCTTTTCTTATAGGAATATCTAATGAAACTATATAAGCCTTAAATTTTTGCAGTATTTCTTCTGATGAAAGTCCCATATCAGACATATCTTCAGTTATTAAAAACCATGCTATTCTGGCCAATTTTTGCTGGCATATCAGAGGCATTTCCTCAAACCATTTAAAAAATGGTTCATGCATGAGCAACTTTCTTTTGAATAAAGGTTTTATTGGATAACAGCTTTTTTAGTACCAAGTCTCTGGGACCAACGCCAACTTTCATTCCATTTCTTAGTATAAGGATTTTATCTACTATAGAAAGGATCTTTGGAGTATGAGATATTATTATACAAGTAAGCTCTCTTTTTTGTTTTAACTTCATCAGATATGATATGAGCTTCTGCTCAGAGATTTCATCTAAGTTGGAATTTGGTTCATCAAGTATAAGAAAAGCTGGGTTGTTGTATATTGCTCTAACAAATCCTATCTTCTGCTTTTGGCCACCAGAAAGCAGGTTTGTATTTTCTTTGTCTATAAAAGTATCATAGGAATCAGGAAGCTCTTCTATAAACTTAAGGTCAAGCTCTTCAACAATCTCTTTAACTCTTTTTTCATCTATTTCCTTAAAACCAGTAAGATTTTCCATAACTGTTCCAGGAAACAAAATCACTTCCTGAGGTAGATACCCTATGTGCTTACCTAAACTCTCTTTGTCCCATTTGGATATATCATACCCATCCAACCTGATACTTCCAAATAAAGGCTGCCATATACCACCCAAAAGCTTAGCAAGCGTAGTTTTTCCTGCTCCTGTTGGCCCTATAATTCCTAAGAATTCTCCTTTACTCAGAGAAAAGGTTATGTTTTTCAGGATAATCTTCCCAGATAGGGAAAAATAGACATTCTCTACAGTAAGATTACCTTCAGGTTTTGGAAGTTTTAGTGATTTTTTCTTCTTTGTATCTATATTTTTTTCCCAAAAGAATAAAAACCTGCTTAATCTATTATACGCCTCCCATGCTGAGATTGTCTGCTTGTAGGAGTGCATAAGTTTTATAAGAGGTCTTGTTGCTTGTCCTTCAAGTATAGAAGCAACAATAATAAAACCAGGACGAATTTCTCCCTTTATAACAAAATATGCTCCAAGCCCAAAAATAGCTACTGGAAGAATCACTTGAAGAGCACTTAATATAGAGTAGATAATGCCTGCTCTTGTGCTTGCAGTAGTCTGTTTGACTATAACCTCACTATCCTTATTCTTCCATTTAGAGATCACAGGCTTTATCATTGACATAGAAAGTATGGCCTCAGAATTTCTATAAATAGAGTCCTCAAAAGATAGATTTTTAAAACGTAGTTTGTTTGCAGATATAATCAAATCCTGACATAATTTTTCTTGAACCACAGAAAGAAGAAGAATAATTAAGGCAGCAAGTATTGTAGCTATACCAAGCACTTTATGAATACAGAATACCAAAACAAGATAAAAAGGAGCCCATGGAAGATCAAAGATTGCAAACATACCTTGATGAGAAAAATAGTCTCTTAAGATCCAGAGGTCTGATATACCTCTTTTATAAAGATCTTTTCTTGGACCTGAAATAAGATAAATTGTATTCTTCAGCGTAGAAGGAGTTAAAGTTTTATCCAAGCGGAACCCTATAACAGAGAGTACCCTGTGTCTTACATATAAGAACATTCCGAGCATGATTAAGCAATATAGGGCTATGATAGTAATTGTGTGCAGAGATGACTCACTAAAACTTGTGCAAATAAGGTCATAAATACTGTACATGTAAAACGTAAAGGTAAGACCTAACAGGTTAATAAAACAACTAAGCAGGGCACAATAGATGAAATATTTTTTACATCTTTGAAGAAATTTTTTCATTTTTCCTCTTTTTTAAGATTTTTTTTACCTCCTTTTCTGTCCATAAAGAAGGATCATCACTATCTTGTTTATTTAAAAGAAGCGGCTTTGGTTCTCTTTCAATAAATTTGTCAAATAATACATAAAGGGAAAGCAGGACAAAAGGCCCAAATATTACATAAATACCAACCACTGCTATAGCTAAATAAATTCCTTCCATAAGATAAATTACAGGACTTACGCACTTGAATACTGCTCTGTCAGCCCTAAAAATTTCTATTATTACAGTTTTAGCTCGACTTTCTCTCCATTTAAAAAGATCTCCTCTATGGAAGACTCTAAACTTAAGTTTGCTCCTTGATGGAGCAATACTCAATTACTTCTAGTTATCCGCATAATTCCAGATAACGTTAAAGCTAAGCTGCCGTTATTTCGCTGCGCTCATAGCGGCAGCTTGAGCGACTTGTTAGCGCTCATTTTTCATGACGATGCCATTCTTCATATACCTTCCATATTGCTTCAAACTTAGACGTTGCTTTAGGATGCATATGTTTTTTATAACTCTCTCGATTTGGATCACAGATATTCCTTATTTCCTCTATATACATCTTTTTAAATCTTGTTCGATCAATCTTTCCATCAATATATTTGCCACATGCATCTTCATACGCATTCAGATAATTCTCTACACTCGAATTCCACGTTCTTTCAAGAAAAGAAAGATAGTTATTTTCGTCAGGAGATAATTGTTCTCTATTGCGACCTTTTAAAAATTTTTGAATTTCTATCCCCATATCTTCCATTCTTTGCCGAGCAATTGAAATTTGTTCACGCAATCCAGTTTCTGCTTGGCCAATTGCAATCTCATTAGCTCTCTTAGAAGATCGAGATGCTTTAATGGAAAAAACAATCGCACCAATCATACTGAGAAATGATATAATAGCGCTTACCAAAGAAATTTTTTGATCAATAGTCACATTTATTGTCCTTTAAGAATATTCTCAATTTCATCCGCCAAATCAGATAAATCATCATTGCTGGCCGACTTAAAAATCATCTCCATCTGCTTTCTGCTTGGGAGATGGAGTTCTCTTTGAATTTCAGTGATTAATTGAAGCTTATCTGCTTCTGAGATTGGTTCTTTTGTTTCACTATAATAGAGGCCATCAATTTCTTGCTTTATAGCTTTTAGTTCATTTATTGTGACAGAGGAAGCAAGAGCTGATGTGGTAATCTTCTTATATTTCGAAAATCCATCACGCTCAATAGCGTCTAATATTCGTCGTGCGTAGCGTTTTGGTAATTCATTTATTGTAGGCATTATCTTCCTGGTTAACAAAACTGCACATTAGTGCAGCTTTGGGTGGGGTATTTGTATTCCGCCTTTTCAGGATGGCCAGCCCCACCTGGCGGTTTTTGGCCATCCATAGCCCCTGCACCAGGTGCAGGAACTAACCTTTTCACCACCCTCTCCCAATCCCTTAGGACAAGCACTCGTCTTAAGGGAGAAAAGTCCCTTACAAAGGACTTTCCAAGAAGAGGGAAGGTGAA
>Ga0256842_1002089_pt1 | contig 14850 bp, 9 predicted proteins | sample 4559240metaG_FD_185973 | JGI IMG/M metagenome (GOLD analysis project Ga0256842, IMG submission 185973) | Hydrothermal vent microbial communities from Guaymas Basin, Mexico - 4559-240 | ecosystem: Environmental > Aquatic > Marine > Hydrothermal vents | place: Mexico: Guaymas Basin | collected...
GTGGAGATTATGTTTATGAAAATCACTTTGTAACTATAATAGCTGATGGTGTAAACTATTTTGGACAAAGATATATAAATTCACAAGAATTTTTATATCTTAAACTTTTAAAATCAGATACTCCTATACAAACCCAAACTGATTTTTTAAAATATGAGAGTTTTCAAAGTTATCTCAAACTTTATCGAGTGTATTATGGTTATGAAGATAATGATAATAGAATAGTTATTGGATTGCAAAATATCTCAATGGGAGTTGGTAGAGTGTGGACACCTACCAATATCTTTAATCCTAAAAATATCTATGCTCTTGAACCAGATGAAACTTTTGGGGTGATGGCACTCTCCTATACTCGCCATATAGATGAAAATTCAGATATAAATTTTATAGTAAGTGTTGATGATGAAAAAAACTTACGATATGCAGGTCGGTATAAAGCTTTTTTAGAGATAAGTGATTTAGCTGTTAATATAGTTTATAGTGATGATATTATTATGCTTGGCTTTGAGATAGAGGCTAATTTAGCTCAAACAGGTATTGAACTAAGAGCTGAAATTTCAAATATTGAGAGTGAAATAGCAGATTTTACACAGATAGTTTTAGGTGCTGATTATGGGTTTACCAATGGACTTAACCTAATTGTTGAAAGTTTATACTCTTCACAAAAATTTTCCTCTCAAGATATTTTATTACATCATAATTCTCCAATTATATCAAATTTAGTCTATTCAAATTTTTATACAGCAGTAGCTCTTTCTTATAGTTTTAATATTTTTTTAGATACCTCTATGCAATATATAGAAAGTTTTAATACTATAAATTCAAGATTCTTTACTCCATCATTAACCTATACTTTGAATGATTATAATAGCTTTGTTATAAGTACAAATATATATGATGCAAAAGAGGGAAGTGAATTTTATCATCTACAAAATAGTTATTATCTAAAATATTCGATAATATTTTAAATAATGTTTTTCTCTTAATCATTAAAATGATATTATAATTTATGAATAATTTTTTTAAACATATACTATTTCTGTTGTTTATATTACAAACAGTGAATGCTAATGATAAAGTTTCAGTACAACTTCTGTGGAAACATCAATTTGAGTTTGCTGGTTTTTATATGGCTAAAGAGAAAGGCTTTTATAAAGATGTTGATTTAGATGTTACTATCAAAGAGTTTGACTTTGGTATTAATATTGTTGATGATGTTTTATCTGGTAAATCAGATTTTGGAGTAGGGCGTTCATCTTTGATTTTAGATAGATTAAAATCTAAAAAAATAACTTTACTCAATGCCTTTTTTCAAAGTTCCCCCTATGTCCTTATCTCTAAAGAACGAGATGATATTCAAACTATAAAAGATTTTAAAAATAAAAAAATTATGTTAAGTGATGATTTGGAGTCTATCGCTGCAATATCTTCTATGATGAAAGTAGCTAATATTAAATCAAGTGATTATTATAGAATAAAGCATAGTTTTAATATAGATGATTTGATTAATGGTAATGTTGATTTAATGACAACCTATTTATCAAATGAACCATTTTATTTAAAAGAGCAAAATATAAAATATACAATATTTAATCCTAAAGAGTATGGATTTGATTTTTATGCTGATATACTTTTTACATCTCAAAAATATAGAGATACAGATACTCAAAAAATGATTCAATTTCAAGAATCAACTTTAGAGGGTTGGAAGTATGCTTTTAATCATATAGATGAAACTATTGAACTTATTTTACAAAAATATAACACTCAAAATAAAAGTAAAGAAGCATTACTTTATGAAGCAGGTATACTAAAAGAACTTGCTTGTGTTAAAGGTGTAGAGTTCGGAACTATTGAAAATTCACGAGTGCAAGAGATAGCAAATATTTATAGACTTCTTGGTTTGACAAATGAAACTAATGATGCTTTAAAATCTTTAGTTTATCGACCTATAACTTTTATGGATGAGTTAAAAAAAATATTTACGGTAGAGGTCTTTTTTTTATTTATAGCTTTTGTAGTTCTAACTTTTTTACTCTCTCAATATAAACAATATATTCTAAAACAGCAGAACATAGATTTAGAAGGTTTAGTTGATGAAAAAACAAAAGAGTTACAGCTTATAAATGAACATCTTGAGGAGAGAATTCAAGAGAGAACACAAGAGCTTGAACTTGCTATTAGAGTTAAATCAGATTTTTTAGCCAATATGTCTCATGAGATAAGAACACCTTTAAATGGAATAATAGGTTTTGTGGATATTTTACAAAAAAAAGAGAATAACTCTGAAAAAAAGGAGAAACTATCTATTATAAAAGAATCAAGTTATTTACTTTTAACTATCATAAATGATATTCTTGATTTTTCTAAAATAGAGAAAGGAAAGATGGATATAGAGCATATTGAACTAGACTTACATCATATATTTAAACATATTGTTGAACTCTTTTTTGATAAAGCAGATGAAAATAAGATAGAGATAGTTTTAAATATAGATAAAAATTTACCTAAAAGAACTTTAGGAGATTCTACAAGATTAAAGCAGATTTTTTCAAATCTTATAAGTAATGCTATTAAATTTTCCTATAAAGAGAGCCAGATAGTTGTAAATCTAAAATATTTAGAAGATACAAATAAACTCTATTGTGAAATTATAGATAGTGGGATAGGGATAAGTGTAGATAAAGTAGATACAATCTTTAAATCTTTTGAACAAGCTGATAATAGTGTAAATAGAGTGTATGGAGGAACAGGATTGGGTCTTTCTATCTCTAAAGCATTGGTTGAGAGTATGGGTGGAGAGATAGGTTTACACTCTACTCTTTCTCTTGGGAGTACCTTTTATTTTACTATTCCACTATTTGAAGTTGAAAATAGAGAGGAGATAGTTGAAGATGTAGTGGCTATCCACTCACAAGAAAAAGAGCTAAAGGGTTGTGTTTTAATAGTAGAAGACAATAAAACAAATCAGATGCTTTTGGGAATGTTACTTGATGATTTTAATCTTCAATATGATATATCAAATGATGGTATTGAAGCAGTTGAGGCAGTAAAAAATAAAAGTTATGATTTAATTTTAATGGACGAAAATATGCCAAATATGAATGGTATAGTTGCAACACAGATTATTAGAGAAACTCAATCATCTGAAACATTACCTATTATCGCTGTAACAGCAAATGCTTTAAATGGAGATAGAGAACGATTTTTAAAAAATGGAATGAATGAATATATATCTAAGCCTATTGATGTTGATATATTACAAGATGTTCTTTGTAGATTTTTAGCAAAAGAGAATAGATGAAAAAAAATAGTTTAAGTAATATCAAAAATAGATTAAATTTTACTCTGATATTTACAATCTTCATCTCTCTTATAGTCTCAATTTTTGTTTTAAAGTCAGTTGTATATGAGTTTGCAATATTAAGTAATGTAGATACAGCAAGGCTTATGAGTAAGCAGTTAATACATACAAGAAATTATCTTTCAGAAGTAGTACCAAATACAATTCTAGAAAATAAAAATATTCATAAATTTGCTTTAGCTCCTGCTTATGTTGGAGGACAGATAAGTTCAAGAATGTTGGAGTTAGAAAATTTTTATATTAAGCAAACATCCCTAAAGTATAGAAGTAGTGCTAATGCCCCCGATAAATTTGAAAAAAAGGTTTTACTTAAATATAAAAAAGAGGAGATAGAGGGAGAGTATTATGAACTAACAAATCTTAATAATAGAGAGCATCTTCGCTATACCTATCCTCTGTATATTACAGATAATTGTTTAAAATGTCATGGAAAACCTTATGTAGATGTAAAAGAGAAAATATATAATGATATGATAGAGGTTTATGGAGATAAAGCCTTTAACTATAAACTTGGGGATTTTAGAGGGATGATTTCTATTGCTATTGATACTCAAATTATTAAACAAGCAAGTAATAGTATAAATAAAAATATGATATATATATTTTTATTTCTATTTATTATTATAATTGTACTTATATTGTTAGAATTAAAACTCATTTTTAATCCTCAACTCCAAAGAATAGAAGATAACTCCAAAGTGCAAGAGAACCAAAAAAATTATTTGGATATTGTGATTGAATCAAATAATAATGCTATTATCGCGATAGATAATACACGAACTATTCTTACTTATAACAAAAAAGCTCAAGATATATTTGGTTTTACAAAAGAGGAGATGATAGGAACAAAAAATTTAACAAATATTATTCCTTTGAAATATAAAAATCTTCATGATGTAGCGAGTGCATTATATTTTAAAACAGGTAAATCTAATGGTCTAATTAATACAACAATGGAGTTGGAAGGTTTGTGTAAAGATGGAACTATAATAGCGATTAAAATCTCATTTGGAACAAATAACAATACAAACCATCCGATAGTTATCGCAAATATTTCAGATATTTCAAAAGAAAAAAAGCAAGAAGAACTTTTACGCCAACAAACACGTTTAGCACAGATGGGAGAGATGATAAATATGATAGCACATCAGTGGAGACAACCTTTAGGAGCTATTAGTAGTGCTGTATTTAGTATACAGATGAAAAGAGAGAGCGGAAGATTTAATTTTGAACGAGAAGAGGATAGAGTTGAATATCTTACTTTTGAAGATAAAAAATTAAAAAATATTAGTGGATATGTTGAGGTTTTAAGTAGTACGATAGATGATTTTAGAAACTTTTTTAAACCAGATAAAGAGAAAGAATCACTAGATATTACAACTCCTATTCAAAGAGCTTTACATATAGTAGAACCATCTATGCAATCTAGAAATATTGTAATAGAGTTGGATTATATGACTCATGATTTGGTCTCTATCTATCAAAATGAGATGATGCAGGTTATACTTAATATTTTAAAAAATGCAGAAGATAATTTTATAGAGAAAAAAATCCAAAATCCAAAAATTAATATTTTTTCTAAAAAAGAGAATAATAATTATATAATCTCTATTTGTGATAATGGGGGAGGAATTCCCAGTGATATTTTAATAAATATATTTGACCCTTACTTCTCTACTAAAGGTGACAAAGATGGCACTGGAATAGGGCTATATATGTCTAAAACAATGATTGAAAAGCATTTAGATGGTACTTTAAGTGTTGAAAATATAGATGATGGTGCTTGTTTTAGCATTATTTTTCAAAATAGTTAATGGATAGATAAAATATGAAGAAACCAAAAGTTATAATAAGTGCGTGTTTATTAGGTCATCTATGTCGGTATGATGGTAAAACAAAAAAAACTAAAGAGTTTGAAGATGCCTTTAAAGAGTATGAGATAGTTCCATTTTGTCCTGAAGCTCCTTTATTTGGAACACCAAGAGAACGTATAAGTGTTATAGAGATTGATGGTGTAAATAGAATTATTACAGATGAAACAGATAAAGACGTTACTCAACTTTTAAAAGAGGAGATAGATAGCTTTTTAGAAAAACATAGTGACGCAGTAAAAGCAGTTTTAAAATCTAAAAGTCCAAGTTGTGGAGTGGGAACAACTCCCATTTTAAATGAAAAAAGAGAGCGTTTACACTATGCAAATGGAATAGCTGGAGATATTTTCTTAGAGAGATTAGTAGATATCAAACTTCTTGATGAAAATACTATGCGATTATCATCATCGACTACTAAATCAATATTTCTTTAAAATATCGTTAATTTGAACATAAGCTTCAATAGGTGTTGTTTCAAAATATTTTATATTGTGTTGCTTAGCAAACTCACGTGTCATATCTTGAATTTTAAGAAGATTAAAACGGGGTGCTTTTGGAAAGAGATGATGCTCTATCTGAGTATTTAATCCACCATAAAACCAATGGATAAATTTTCCACCTGTTAATGAACGTGAAGTTCTCATCTGAAGTTCCATCCAACTTAAAGCTTCACTTTCATCTTTGTCAAATACTTCACATCCTAGATGATTTGTGATAAAACCACATGCTAACCAAGGAGAAAGAGTAAAATTAAGCACTAAAAAAATAGTTATGGCATCTTCAAATGGTAAAAAGTAAAAAATTGGACCCCAAACGATAGGCCAATGAAGAAGCATTAAAAATAGTTCTCCAAACTTCTTTCTTTTAATAGCAAAGTTATAAGATTGAATGATAAATGCTGGATACATAAAGAACATAGAACCCCAAAATACTAAATATTTTAAACTTCTAAGCCAAGCTTTATCACCCTTCTGTTTTAGAGTAAAAGCACCGTCCATCGCTAAAATATCTTCATCTTTTTCTGGAACATTACACCAAGTATGATGGTTTATATTGTGTTTAATATCCCACCAAGAAGAGGAGTTACTAATCATTATTGCAGCAAAAGGGTAGCTTAGTTTAAAAGAGAGAGATTTATTTTTAAAATATTGAGTATGTAAAATATCGTGTGAGATAAATACAGCACGAGTAAATATAATAGCCATAAAAAAACCAAGAGCAAAAGGCATCCAACTAGGGGGTGACATAGTTTCCCAATTTATAACGATCGCATAAACAATAATCATCGAAAGTATTGCTCCTGCCATCTCTATAGAACCACGAATTGGAATACGCTCTAACAAACCAGCATCTCTAACTTGAGCTTTTAATTCATCAAATATATCGGGATATTTTGCAGTAGACATAATATAATCACCTTATTTTAAATTTGAGATTATTATAACCATAATATTTTAAAATTATCTATGATAGGAAATTATTTGGGATTTTTACTAGAGAATTTGTGTAAGAAAAGATAAAGCCTATGAAAATATAGGCTTTATAGAAAAATTATTTTTATTTAAAAAGCCCTATTCAAAACAGAAAACATAGCTTTAACTGAAGCAGTTGCAATATCGTTATCTGTACCAACTCCAAAACAAGATAAAATATCTTTGTTTTGAATCTCTATATAAGCAACAGCTTTCGCAGAACTTTTATCTCCACAAGAGTGTTCTGAATAGGAACTGATAATAAACTCATTTTTATAATCTTTCATAAGTGCATCTTTACATGCATCAATAGGACCATTTCCTTCGCCTTGTGCTATGATTTTTTTACCATTATAGTTGTAAGTAAGTTCACAAGTTGTTGCTTTTTTATTTGATGAAAGCGTTAAATCAATAAAAGTTATATGCTCTTTCATCTCAAAATAGTTTGCTTTAAAGACCTCTAAAATATCTCTAGCATTTAACTCTTTGCCCTTTTCATCACTTAAAGCTTGAACTGCTCGACCTATCTCTGGGTGCATCGCTTTTGGAAGTTGATAACCGTAATTTTTTTCTAAAATATACGCTACTCCACCTTTTCCCGATTGAGAATTAATACGGATAATAGACTCATAGTTACGACCAACATCAGCAGGGTCTATAGGAAGATATGGAACTTCCCAAAATTCATCTTCTTTAGCTTTTTGATAGGCAAGACCTTTGTTTATAGCGTCTTGATGTGAACCACTAAATGCAGTATAAACAAGCTCTCCAACGTAAGGATGTCTAGGATGTGTTTCCATCTCTGTACAACGTTCAACTACATCTAAAACTTCACTAATATCACTGAAATTTAACTTTGAATCGACACCTTGTGTTGTCATATTTAAAGCTAATGTGATGATATCTACATTTCCAGTTCTTTCGCCATTACTAAGAAGTGTTCCCTCAACTCTATCAGCTCCAGCTAAAAGAGCTAATTCTGTTGCTGCTATGGAAGTTCCTCTATCGTTATGAGTATGCGTTGAGATTATTACATTTTCACGATTATCTAAATGTTGAGCCATCCATTCTATCTGGTCTGCATAGATATTTGGAGTTGCCATCTCAACAGTTGCTGGAAGATTTATGATAACCTTACGTTCATTACTAATACCCCAACAAGCAGTTACAGCATTTGAAATATCTGCTGCAAATGCTAACTCAGTACCTGTAAAACTTTCAGGAGAATACTCTAAAAATATTTTACCATTATGTTTTTTTTCATACTTTTTAACAAGTTCTACACCTTCAATAGCAAGTGCAGTTATCTCCTCTTGAGTTTTACCAAATACTATTTTTCTTTGAGCAATAGATGTTGAGTTGTAAAGATGAACAGTAGCTTTTTTAACACCTTGTAATGATTCAAATGTTTTAGCGATTAAATGCTCTCTTGCTTGAACTAAAACTTGAACAGTAACATCATCAGGGATTAGGTTATCATCTACTAAACGGCGTAAAAAGTCAAACTCTACTTTTGAAGCAGATGGAAAACCTACCTCAATTTCTTTGAAACCTAGTTTTAATAAGAGTGTGAAAAGTTCAAGTTTTTTCTCCATCGACATAGGATTGATAAGAGCTTGATTTCCATCTCTTAAATCAACACTACACCAAGCTGGAGCTGTTGTTATTGTATTGTTTGGCCATTGTCTGTTTGGCAAATCTATTTGTGGATAAGGTCTGTATTTACCTTGTGCTATTTGATTCATTATAAATCCTTAAAACTTGAAGTTTTGATAGTACACTCTTATATAACTATCAGTTTTGGAATTATAGCAAATTTAAAGTTATAGAATGGTTTTAAATTGTTAAGTAGTTTATAAATTTAACATAGGGGTAAAATAATCTTAAAAAGTGCCCCGATATTTGAGTTCTCAACACTGATAGAACCATTATTTTTTTTAACAATTTGTGTACTCATATAAAGACCTATTCCCGTACCTTTTCCCACCTCTTTGGAGCTGACATTTTGTTCAAAGATATGGTCTATTATATTTTCTGGAACACCACCTGCATTATCTTCTATTTCTATATAAATTTTTTTGCTATCTTTATAACATCTAATTTTTATCTCTCTTTTTTTAATAGAACGTTCATTAAAGACATCTATAGCATTGTTAATGATATTGATAAAAAGATGTTTTAGTTCATTTCTATTTCCAAAAATTTCAGCTTCTTGGTCTATATCTAAATCAAGATGTATATTTTGAGTGATAAGTTCATCTTTCATTAATATTTGTATATTATCAAGAGCTATTTGAATAGAAAATTTTTCATTTTTTGTAGAGGGACGTAAAAAATTTCTAAATTCACTCAGAGTAGTTGTCATATGTTCTATCTGCATAGTAATCATAGTATAGAATTCATCTATATATTTTTCATCAACATCTCCATCTTTAAAATCTATATTTAGGAGTTCAGTCATCATACTTATAGCATTAAGAGGTTGTTTCCATTGATGAGCAACCGAATCTATCATCTCACCCATTGCAACCATTCTTGATTGCTGTTCTAGTATCTTATTTTTATCGTTATCGGCGATATTTCTTTTATCTATCTTTGATTTGAAAAATTCATTTTCTTTAATAAGTTTTTTATTGTTCTTTTCTTGGCTATTATAGAGGTCAACAAGTAGTCTTATTTTAAGTTGGAGTTCATCACTTGAGTCTTTAGAAAGATTAACAATATCATCTATCATCTCTTTAGATATTTCATTTTGCATAGTTATAGTCACCTATTTATTAAGTGAGATAATTATATCGAAAAAATTAAAAAGTAATTATGGATAAGTAGAAGAAGAGTATTTCCCACAAAAAGTGGGAAAAAGTATTAAGATAAAAAGCTTAACATTGGTAAGTAGTTTTATACTCGTAAGCAGTTGGACGACCTTCATCTGGCCATACACAACGCTCAAAACGGTAATGTTGGTAAGCGTCAATAAACTCTTGTGTAAACACAGGTTTAAGGAAATCGTGATCACCAATAAGACCTTCAAGTGCTTCACGAAGTGTGTGTGGCATTTGAGGAATATTTTTTTCACGAATCTCATCAAGAGAAAGTTCATATAGATCTTCATCCATTGGACCAACAGGAACATCACCATTTTTGATACCATCAAGACCAGCCATCATCATTACAGCAAATGCTAAGTAAGGACAAGCAGCACTATCTGGGAATCTCATCTCAAGACGTGTTGCACCTTCACCTGCTCCGTAAGGAATACGACAAGCAGCAGAACGGTTTTTAGCAGAGTACGTTAAGATACTTGGTGCTTCAAAACCTGGTAATAATCTTTTGTAAGAGTTTGTTACAGGATTAGTAAATGCTGAAACTGCAGCAGAGTGTCTAAAGATACCACCAGCATACTGAAGAGCCATCTCAGAAAGGTTACCGTAGTTCCCCTCTTTATAGAAAAGGTTTTTACCATCTTTCCAAAGTGATTGATGCACGTGCATACCGTTACCATTATCACCAAACATTGGTTTAGGCATAAATGTAGCAGTTTTACCGTTAAGGTGTGCAATCATTTTGATAACATATTTATACTTTTGAACATTATCAGCAGCACCGATGATGTCAGAGTAAACGATCCCAATCTCATGTTGCCCTTGAGCAACTTCGTGGTGACCAAGAACAACTTCAAGACCAACTTGTTCTAAAATTATCATCATCTCAGCACGAATATCAACAGCACTATCAGTTGGAGCTACTGGGAAGTATCCACCTTTAGTTCCTGGACGGTGACCAGTATTGTATGCTTCTGGATATGGATTGTTTGAGTTCCACTCACCCTCTTCAGTATCAACTTTGTAACCAGCTTCATTGATATTATCAACAAAAGTTACAGAATCAAACATAAAGAATTCATTTTCAGGACCAAAATATGCAGCATCAGCGATACCTATATTGTTAGCGTGAGTAACTGCAGCTTTAGCGATTGAACGTGGACATCTCTCATAAGCTTGGTTTTTGTAGATGTCATAAACATCACAAAATACGATGATAGTTGGGTCAGCAGTAAATGGGTCTAAGAAAGCAGAACCTACGTCTGGAGTTAAAAGCATATCAGACTCATTAATTGGTTGCCATGCTTCGATAGAAGAACCATCAAATGGAAGACCATTATCAAGTTGACCAGCAGTAACAGCACTCATTCTATAACTGATATGGTGCCATGCACCTTTAATATCTGTAAATCTAAAATCTACAAATTGAACATCATTTTCTTCACAAAATTTAAAAAACTCTTCTGTATTATTAACAAATTTACCCATTCATTTCTCCTGAATTTTAATCTGTTTTTAGTATAGCTGATTAAATGGTAAGGAAAACCTTAAATATGATTAAAAATTCATCATTTTGTTTTATTGTTTCATATAGTTATTAAAAAAGGAGTTCCTCCTCAGGATCGCTTATCGCTTCTACTCTTGGTGGCTTAGATATATCACTGAAATATTCTGTACGTCGTCCAACTTCAACCTCTATAATTCCTTTTGGTTTTGTAAACTTTCTTTGAATTTGTGGATAGAGTTTCAAAATACTTTTATAAAAATTTGAAAAAGCTGGTCCAGAGATTCGACCACCTGTTTCTTTTTTATGCATAGGAGAATTGTCATCATTTCCAAACCATACAACAGTTTGAATAGTTGGAGAATATCCTGCAAACCAACCATCAACATTATTATTTGTAGTTCCTGTTTTTCCTGCTAATTCTATTCCTCTGACTCTTGCTCGAATACCTGTACCACGAGTAACAATATCTCGTAATATAGTTGTCATAATATACGCTTGAGTAGGTGTAGTTATCTCTTTAATCTGAGCCTCTTTTTCATATATCGTTTCAGAATGTTGTTCTATACTAGAGATAAGATGTGTTTGAGATTGAATACCATGATTTGCAAATGATGTATAATATTTGGCTAACTTTAGTGGAGACATAGACATAGTTCCTAGCGATATAGAAAGGTCATGAGGAATATTCTTTATACCAAACTTTTTAAACTCTCTTAAAAGTTGTCTAAGACCAATATCATTTACAAGATTAATAGTTGCTAGATTACTTGAATGGATAAGAGCTTCTCTTAAAGTGATAAGACCTTTATAGTTTTTAGAGTAGTTTTTTGGTTGCCATTTCATCTCTTCACCATTTTTTTGATATTTATAAGTTTTAGCGATATCGACAAGTTCAGTAGCACCTGAATATCCTAAATCAACAGCAACTTGATAGATAAATGGTTTAAAGGCAGACCCTGGTTGGCGTCTACCTTGTGTTGCACGATTAAAAGAGCTTTTCTTATAATCGGTACTTCCAACAAGAGCTAAAATATCCCCAGTAGCAGAATCAAGACTTACCAATGCTCCATTCATCTGAGATATATCAGTTTCAATAAGCTCTGCATTTTTAGATCTTCTTTTAGCACGTTTAAAATCTTTTTGATCATAGCCTTCAATACGTTCTAGTGCCAAATTATAAGCATAAGTTAAAGATTTACGAGCCACTTTTTGAAGTCTTAAATCTATTGTTGTATATATAGAATAACCACCAGTTTTTAAGTCTTTAATCCCTTTTTTACGAAAGATACGAGCTACTTCATCAACGATAAAAGGTGCTTTATTTTGAGTCAATGTATCATCAAAAACCTCTGGTTCTTCTGTTAAGGCATTTTGATATGTTTCATCATCAATCCAACCTAAAATATGCATTCTTTTGATAACTCTATTAGCTCTTCCCATAGATATATCATAATTTTTTGTAGGGGCATACGTGCTTGGTGCTTTTGGTAAACCAACAAGTATTGCTATCTCTTTGAGTGTTAAATCATTAAGCTCTTTATGAAAGTAGCCATCAGCTGCTGTTTTTATTCCATAATATCCGTGACCAAAATATATCTCATTTAAGTATCTTTCTAAAATTTGCTCTTTTGTAAGAACCTGTTCTAGTTTTATCGCAAAGATAGCTTCTTTAATTTTACGTGATAATTTTTTTTCTCTTGTAAGGAGTTTATTTTTTACAAGTTGTTGGGTAATTGTACTTGCACCCTCAACAGCTTTTCCTGCTTTGAGAACCTTTATCGCTGCACGAAAAATAGCATCTATATTTATTCCAGGGTGTTCAAAAAATGTTGTATCTTCTATCGCAACAAGTGCCTCAATAGCACGTGGGGGTATCTCACTAAAAGATGAGTAAAAACGATGTTTTTTATCAAAAATATTTGCTATCTTTTCCCCATTTTTATCATATATAACTGTTGAGGTAGATGGTTTATAATCTACAAGTTCAGATATATCATATTCAAATTCAGTTAAGTAATATCCAATTACGGCAAAAGGGGATAAAAGTCCCAATATAAATAGTGTAATAAATATTCGTTTTACTATTTTCATTTTCTAAAATTCCTGTTAGCAAAGTTTGCTTCTATAAGTGTTTTTGTATAGTTGTTTTGTGGATTTTGTAATACTTCTGACATTCTACCATCTTCTATGATATTACCATCTTTGATGATAGCTATATTTTGACATAGTTGTTGAGCAGAATTCATATCGTGAGTTACAAAAAGTATTTTAAATTTTAATTCATTTTGAAGTTTTTTTAAAAGATTTAGTATAAGTAATCGTGTATCTGGGTCTAGGGCAGTTGTAGGCTCATCAAGCATAAGGAGTTTAGGATTTGATTCTAATGCCATTGCTATAACAACACGTTGAAGTTGTCCTCCAGAGAGTTCAGGTGGAAATCTTTGAAGAAGTTTCTCCTCTAAATTTACTTTTTGAAATAGCTCTTTTAATCTTTTTTCTGATGTAAAAAATTGTTTATATATTCTTGTAAGTGGAGAGAGGGCTGTAAAGGGATTTTGAGGAACAAAAGCAACAGTTTTTCCTGCGATAAGTTCAAAATCAGCATCATATTTTAAGGAAGATTCTAAATCTTTAGGAAGCATTCCTAAAAGAGCTTTGAGTGTTAAACTTTTTCCACTTCCACTCTGACCAACAAGGGCTAAAGAGTTTTTAATATTTAAACTTATATCTACAAGAGTTTTTTCTTCTGTTTTTATGGAGAGTTTTTCTATTTTCATCTATATACTCTTCTTGATTTTTTTACATAATTTTTGTAACTCATCTTCACTCTCTCCAACTCTAGCGATAACTCTTAAAATAGCACTTGGTACAGTTGGCTGACGTATTCCACCTATTGCGTAGCCATCATTATATAAACTATTTTTTATCTCTATCACTTTTTTATTATCTCCGATATATATTGGAACTATTAAACCAGCTATATCTATATTTAAAATCTCTTTGATAATCGCTTGATTTTTTGTAATTTTATTTTTGAGGAGTTGATTATTGTTTAAAATATATAGTAAAGAGTTATGTCCTAAAAGAGTATCATAAAGAGAGAGAGAAGTAGCATAGATAATAGGTTTAGCACGATTTATAAGATACTCAATAATATGAGAAGATGCTAAAATATAAGCACCAAAACTACCATAAGCCTTACCCAGTGTTCCCATTTTTATATGGTTGTTTTGTATTTCAATATTATAGAGGTCAAAAACTCCCATAAGGTTATCTCCAACAACTCCACTACTATGTGCTTCATCTACTATCAAAAGAGTATCTTCTCTTTGACAAATTTCAAATACTCTTTTATCACATAAGTCACCATCCATAGAGTATATTCCCTCTACGGCTACTATTTTACGTTTAGCATTTGAAATTTTGAGCATATTTTCTAGTTCGTTCATATCATTATGTTTAAAAAACTTTACATCTATATTTCCAATATTTGAAGCTAATACCCCTGAAGCATGATATTTTTCATCCATAAAAAGAGTATCTCCACGACGTACTAACGCTTCTATCATAGCGATATTTGCACTAAATCCACTTCCCACGATAACAGCATCTTCAAAACCATTAGCTTGACATAAATCATCTTCAAAATCTTTATGAATCTGATGATAGCCATTAACTAAAAGAGATGCTTTTGAACTATGAAGAGGAAGTTTTGATAATATTTTTACAGTTTGTTTGTGAAGCTCTTTATTGTGAGAAAGCCCTAAATAGTCGTTTGATGCAAAATCTTTTATCGTTGTGTCTAGTATCTCTC
>Ga0256842_1002090_pt1 | contig 14838 bp, 3 predicted proteins | sample 4559240metaG_FD_185973 | JGI IMG/M metagenome (GOLD analysis project Ga0256842, IMG submission 185973) | Hydrothermal vent microbial communities from Guaymas Basin, Mexico - 4559-240 | ecosystem: Environmental > Aquatic > Marine > Hydrothermal vents | place: Mexico: Guaymas Basin | collected...
TTTAAATACATAATCATCATCAAGTCATATTTCTTCTAATTTTTTACTTACCTTCTTAAACATTTCTTCTTGAGTATCAACTACTCATCAATTATTAGTTACATCTAAATTATTATTTAAAGTAGATATTTTATCTTCTTCTACCACTTGTAAGTCATGGGATTCCTGTTGGCTTTGCTCTACTAATACTTGGGGCTTTAACTGTAAATCATCTTGCCTCATTTTTATTTTTAGAAGGTAAATCGTGTATTAACCTTTTAGTTATTGCTTGAGAATTAATATGATATAACTTAGGCATTTTTAAATAAGGAGAAAGATTAACTCATTTACTTGAATTATAACCATTTTGTCAATAAAATCAAGGATAAGAATATCACGCTCATCATCCTCATCATCATCAATTTTTTTTATATGGAGAATAATAAGGTTTAAAGCTATTATATCATTTATTATAATACTTTTTAAATGCATTATAATGCGGATAATTTTTATTATAATTATTATTATATTTATTTTTTCAATAATGTGTAGCTCATCATTCTCATTTTTTGTCTGTATTGTTTAATAGTTTCATCATATTTTCTAATCAATTTATTTTTTTTCTAGTATTAAATAAATATTGTATAAGTTTTTTATATGTATTTTCTGCTCATTTAGGTATTCATTTTTCTTTTATTTTATCAAACACATCTAAATTAGCTAGAATCATTCAAGTATATATATTAGTTTTTGTAGTATCATCAAGTAATGTTTTATTTATTTTATCCATTACAGTTGCTAGAAATGAAGCTTTTAAATCTTGCTCATCTTTTCTAAATAATTTTCATCATAATAATGAGAACACGCTTTTTATCTCAGCTGCTGATATGTCTCATTTATTTATTTTTTGTTGTGTAACTAAGTCAGTAAGTAGTAATTTCATAATTTTTTTATTTATTCAAAAACTATCAACATCTTTGTTATCAAAACTTCATTTGTATGAGAACAAATTTTTAAATTCAGGATGCATTAGTTCTACATACTTAGCAATAGCTTCAGTATATAATAAAGCGTTTATATTTCCACTTCAGTCATCATGGAACATTAATGCAGGGTAAAAAGCTTTAACCATATCTTCTTCTAACTTATACTCTGCTTCAGTAGGAACTTTTTGTGTTGACATAGTTCCAAATCTCTCTTTTCTTAATCTACTAACTATATTATTAAATATATATCCCATTATCTTATATGCGGCTCAAGGAATTTTAGTTTGTAATAAACTCATAACATATGCATTCTGTCTTATTAGATTTTCTTGTTCAGGTGTCTCTGCTTTGTAAGCTTCCAAATAAATCTTATATAAATCAGTTATATCTCATTTTTCTAAAGCTTTTTTAAGAGCTTTTGCTACTATATTATTTTCTAAAAACTTATCATTTAGAGTATACATTATTTGTTTCATTTCATTCTTATCAAACTTTGCATAATATGGAAATTGAGTTGTGAGTCTCTTATACAAATATTGAACATATTGTCTCTTTATATCTTCCGGTAAGGTATCTATATCAGGTAGTTTTCATTCATATCTCATTCTTTGAAAGTTCTCATCGTTAGATAGCGCATCATACATTGCTTCTAATTTTTCTGCAGTTGCCTTATTTTTATCATCAAAAAACATAACTTTATTAAGTCATTTAAGTATTGGAAAATTCATTAATACATAATTCATAATTATATCTTTATAATCTCATTTTTTTAATAAGTAATCTATATCTAAATTCTTTTCTAACTCTCTCATATCAGCATAAGTTTTTCTTATTCAAGTTTTTTCTCATAACACTAAGTCTAATAATTTATTTCAATCTTCAGGTAATGTATATCAATCCAACCAGTCAGGTAAGTTATTTCATAAAAATCTAACATATCATTCTAACGAACTATTAAATCAATTAAATAATATTGTAGCTGCTTTATTAACATCTTGATCTTTAATAAAACTTCAGGCTGCAGAAGCAAAAGGATCAACTAAATGTAAGTTCTTTAAAAAGTCTCTATTAAGTTCTGTAAACATTCTATATCAAACAGATGTAGGATTATCAAAATCAAACAACTCTTGAAATAATCTTCAGTATACATTTGAATCAAATGCCTGCAACCACACAGAGAATATTTTTGACGATTTAAGCATATGTTCTATATATGAAACTTTTTCATTTTCAGAATATTCATTTTTCTTATCTCTAAATTTATATACCTGACTTCAGTAGTATCAAGCATTAATTATACTTCACAACATAGTCAAGGTTAATCATTTATAAAACAAATACTTACGTAAATATTCTTCTCTCATAGATTTTGGGGCTGTTTTAGATTTATATAAGTAATATACACTTAATGGAAGTGATGTCATAAAATTATGCATCATAATTAACCCCCAGTTTCAATAGAAGTTAAATAACTTCTCAAACATTTTTAAACTACCTACTCTTACATTATCAGGTGTAAATGTTCAATAAGCTTTTAATTTTTTATAATAATTATATGTTTCATCTTTAATTTGATCTACATTTCAAATTTTTATAGCTTGTCAATCTCTTAAAATAAGAAAAGCCTCATCTCATCTTTTTACAAACTTTCCTCACATAATCATATCAGGTGTTACTCAATGCATATATTCCATCGCCATTAAGAAAGTAATATTTCTCATTCATTCATCATACATAAGATCAGCTACATTATGTATTCAGTTTTTTGTAGCTTGTATATAATTTACAATTTCTGCTCTTTCCTTATCTGTTAAATTTGTATCCTCTAACATTCTCCGTATATTCTCGTTTAACTTAGTATAAAATGCAGACAACATATCACCTCATTCTTCCATAGCTTGGATTTCTCATAATGTTTGGTATACAACTTTATATACAGGTTGAGTCATTATTCATAATTCTTCTCTTCATTTAACCGCATCGTTTAATATTCATTTTCAATAAATCTTCTCAAACATTTCATATCAACCTACTGATATTCAAAACATTAATCATCAACTTAATGGAGATAATGTATATTTTAAAAAACCATAAAGTCAAGCACTCCAACTATATACAGAATTTATTATTCTAGAAAAAAATCATTGGTTGTTATTTATTAATTTTTGTCATACATAAAATGCTGTTGCTATATCCTCCATTTTCTTAGCTCATATATATTTCTTTGCACCAGCATCAAACAACTCTGTAATGAAAAATCTTTTCTCCGCTTCCGGATCAGAAAGAATATCTTTTACTCTTTTATCTCAATATATTCCTTTCAAAGGGAAAAATTTTTTAACTTTTTCTACAGGTACATTTTCAAGTCATAATCAAGAGAGTATTTTTAAAACATTTATTCACTTTACACCTTGTATAAATTGTCCTAAGTCTATTGAATAAATAAATGGTTTAGCTTTAAAAAGCTGTCCTCTAAAGTCTTTTCAAAAGAATCATATAGTATTTACATAGTGATAAATAAATTCTCAATATACTCAGTATTTCTTTTTAATTTCTTCTAATCATAGATTAGCAATATCTTGATCTTTTGACATCCTTAGATAGTTTTTTATTATTTCACCCTTTTTTCAAAGTAAGTTTACCTCATTATTAAATACTGTAGAGACTAAATCTCACTCTGAAAACCTAGCTAATGCTTTACGATAGTGAGTTCAGTATTTATCCAGATAATCTCAATAAGTTAACTTAGTAGCATTTTTAAATAATCTTGACAAGTAATTACATTGCATTATTTTTTATGTTAATCATTTAAAGTACAAGGAGGAATTGATGTTCATTCATCAAAATTTCTCAATTCATCTTTTACCTTACTTAAATAGTATTCCATATTTTCCTCTTTTACTATTGGTTTATATGATGGAATTTCTTTTCAAACACGTTCATTAAAGTAATAGTCTCATCTCACCTCTCATAATTTATTTAATTTATTATTGATTGATTTAATTTTTTCAATTATATTTTGCTTATTTTGCACCTCATTTAAAACTTCATTTAAATATTTCTGATCTTGTTCAGATATTACATTAATAAATCATTCTTTCATTGATTGAATTTTTTCTTGTAGTCAAATTCATTCTACAAAGTTTTTTGCTAAATTAGTGTATTTCTCTTCAAGCTCTGTTAATTTTTTATTAGTTTGTTTAGCTTTAATATTAGAAGTATATTTTTTAATCTTTGATAAATAACTATAATCTTCTTTTCCCTTATTACTTATTTTCTTTCATAAATCATACACGTCTTTAAATGTATTAAACACATCTCCTAAATATTTATCAAATTCTGAATGTTCTCATAATAAATCTTCTACTATCTTTCAAGCTACCTCTTGTTTATAATCATCTATAATCTTCACTGTTTTTAGTATTTCTTTCATTTCATCATCTTTTAATGCTTTCTCATAATATCAAGTTTTTTCTAACTTTTCTAGAGCTTCTCATAGTTTTTTATATACTCATCAGAAATTAGTAGAGTTATATATATTAACATATAAAGCTTTAAATGTTTTTTTAAATTCATCAAGACTATTAGCCTTATCTAATAACTTAGATAAGTAAATACTTAGTATTAGATTAGCATGATAGTTTGTGTTAAATATATCTATATTCTTTTTCATAGCTATATCATATTCTTTATTTTTTATTGTATTTAACCAGTAATACACATTTTTTAACTCTTTTATAAATTTATTCCTTTCATCAGAAGGGAATTTAGTTAATTCTTTTATATATTTATTTAAATTAATAGTTAGAGTTTTAGTATCAACATTAAACAATAATCCCTCATTAGAGGATAAAGTATTAGGTAGAGAAAATGTTTGTCAATTAATATCTTCAGAATTAAGGATAACTAAGTGAGTATTTCATTCTCAAGACACTTTTTTACTTCATACATATATATTATTTACTTCATATTTTTGTATTCAATCAGAATCCCATTTTATCACGTTAGGTTTTTTTTCTATTTCTATTCATTTATTTATAGGTACGGAAATTATATTATTATAAAGTCAAACTCGTATATCATAATTATGTTTAATATCTTGTTTTGTTATATTATAATAGTTTTTTAATTTCATATATATCTCGTCAATTGTTGGAGGTTTAATATTTCATTCTCAACGAGATAAATGTTCAGATGTATCTATTTGTGTTGCTAATTCGTTTATCTTAGTAGTATATCATCAGAACTTATCTAAAATTCATTTTTCTTGCAACTCTTTTATTTTATCCTCATATCATATTTTTAAAATTGGTTCAGCTGATTTTTCTATATCATTTACTTGAGAAATAAACGCATATGTATCATCTCTAAATGATTCTTTATCAATAATAAAATCTAATGCTTTCTTTATAAAGTCAGTAGTAGTTCAATTAAATGTTTTAAATTCTTTCTCTATATATTTTATTTTATCATCAGCTTCTATATATCCTGTGATTATTTTGTCTAAATCTTTTTCTTTATCGTTTAAAAATCTATACAATCTTCATTTTAAATTAATTTCATATGCTCATAGATACAAGTCTTGTTCATTAAATTTCAATATTCTTACTTCATTAATAATTGCTTTATGCCTCTCATATTTATCTCATACTTTTTTATAATATTCATATTCTACTGGTTTAACTACTGGTACTTCTATAATTTTATTATTTGTTGGAACATTTTTTTCTACTTGCTCAGAAAAAGCTTTAAATAAATCTATAGTTGCTTCATCTTTTTTATTTATTATTTCATCAATCTCTTTATTAGCTCATTGTATATCTTCTTTTATTTCTCCTAAAATTTTTTCTACTTGCGATATAGTTTCACCTATATTATCATCAGATATTAATCTTTTTTCCATTTTAACAAACTCATTTATTTTATTATTTACACTTACTAGTTTTGGTGTTTTTATATCTTTTGATATTGTATTTAATATTGACATATATGAATTGATAAAATTATTTATATCTCTTAATAATGCTATATTTGTCATTATATTATTATTAACTTGATATTTATATTTATATTTTTCTTTTGTATTCATAGTTTTTAATTTTCAAACTTTATCTTCTAATATTTTTTTTACACTTTCTACAGCTCCTTCAGCATCACTTAAATGTCACTTACTTATATTTCAAATTTTTTCTACAGATTGTTTGTTTAGTTTAATAATTCATTCATATTGAAAAATATATTTATACATTAATTCATCATAAGAGATCTCTTCATACAATTCATATGGTTTAACCATTTTATATGATGATATTAAATTACTTATTGACTCTAATAATTTTTGAGGCATTCATTCTTCTGTCATAAATTTAATCACATTATATGCTAGTCATTCAGTTGTAGGCACATAATAAGTAGTAGAAAAAGATGAAGTCACTAAGGAAAAGTGAGTATCATCAGCACTAGCTTTTAATTTATTTGTCTTTATCTCATCATGTATTTCTTTTAGGTTTTTCAAATTCTCATAAACAACATCAGCTAGCTGAACATAACTTACATCATCAGAAAAATCGTTAATTATCTTTTCTAATTCTTCAGCAGCTATAGATAATTTTATTAAGTCTTTTACATCTTCATAACTTCATATTCTACCTCATACAATTGTAGCATTTTCTACAAATTCGTCTGTTACATCTTCTCACGAAGATTTTAAAATCTCATATCTTCTTCTCGCTTCTTGTTCAAGTTTTTCATAATTTACATGAGCTATATTAATAATAGCTCATAATATTCATTTATAGTCTCAAGCTCTTAAAGCATTATATTGTTCTATATCTAATGATGTTATTTCTCAAGTCACTCTTTTTAAAAAGTAATCTTGTAATGTTTTAGTTGTTTCTATAATTCAAGAGATTTTATATTTTCAATTAGCTATACCATTAGCTATATTTTTCAAATTACTAGCATGAATACCTAACTGATATCCCTTAAATCATTCTACCAATCTATTAGTAATAAATCAAGAATATAATCATTGTCAGACAATGTCTTTTATTTTTTCTTCTGCTTTAACAACTTTTTCTGCTGTGGAAACATTTTTTGTTGTTATAAATTTCTCTATTTTCTCAAGATAGTCTTGTTTAGGTAAAGTAAAATAACTCGCTATTATTTTTCCATTATCGTCATAAAAATTTATTCATAATTTATTTAGAGTTTTTTCTATTATGTCTAAATAGTTGGCATATTTTTTATATCAAGCATTTCTCTTTTTATTTAAATAATATCTGTCAGCATTTTTTTTAATAATAGAATATACTACATCAGGAGTGTTATCTCATATAAATAACTCATTTATTTCTTTAAACACCTCTGATACATGTTCATAATTAAATCTTTTTTTTAATTTCTCAATTTCTTCTAATGCTTTTTTATTTTTAGTTTGCAACTCTTTATTAAATAAAGTTTTTTTACTTTTTACACCTCATATTTTTTTTCTCATATTTTTTATAAATGTATCTGGACTATCTAGAAAATCTAAATATTCTTGTTGTTTAGGAGTAAGATTATTAATTATATCTTTAAATGTTTCTCTATAGGACTGTTTTCAAGACTCTATTCTTCAAAGTTTTTTATATCATTCATGTGATTTAATCATTACATCATGCAATATTTTCACAGAAAAAAATTCTCATATATCTTCTGTAGCAGAAACTAGGTATGGTAATCTGTTAAGATAAACTTTTATTTTCTTCTCTAATTCTTTTTCTCCTAAACTTTGTATTTCATTATAAGCTTCTATTAAATCTTCTTTTATTTCCGAGAACAAAACCTTCCTAACATCTCAATTATCTATTTTAAATGGAAATACTTTTCTAATCATTCATTGAACATATAAATCAAAAGCTTTTTCAAATTTTTCTCAATTCTTTGTATTTTTATATTTTAAATATGATCATACAATTCTTTCTAAATTTAACGATTGATTTATATCTTTTTTTAAAGTAGCTAATAATTTTTCGTCATTAATAACAAATTTCATCATCCTTCATTTATTGAATGCTACCATTTTAGCTAAAGTATTTAATGCTCAGTCTGTAGAAATGTATCAGCTTTCAACAGGAATTGTTCAATATTGTGTTAGATATAAATTAAAATGAAATCATAAATTATAAAAACTATTTACATAATCTCAACTAATTTTGTCTAACATATCTAAATATTTTTTATACTGTTTATTTCAGGTATTATCCACATATTCAATAGCTTTAGGTAATATTTTCTTTACATCTTGATAATACATCTCATCAATTATTTCATTGCTAGATATATGATTTAATAAATCTCATACTTGTGTTTTTCATCATAACATATTATCAATATAATTTTCATTCATTATTCAATACACTTCATCTCAATCTTTATAAACTCAAAACACATCATCAGGTAATTTAACAACAACTGTCTCTGGATCATTTATATATGTATATACTCAATCAGATATTTGTTTTAAATCACTTCAATCAACTTCAATAAATATTTCTCAGTCTTTAATATAATATTTGTCTAATGTTCAATATCAAATTCATATATCTATTTTCTTTAATTGGGATGTTGACTTATTTCATAATTCAATTGTATGAGTTAATCAAGCCTTTGTTTGAGAAGATAATACTGTGTTTTTTTCTGGAGTAATATCATTTATGAAAACTATTTTTTTAGGAGTTATATTATCTTTATTTACATTGTATCAATCTGTAATTAATTTTTTAAGAGATATTCAAGAATCATTTAATATAGTATCTATTACTTTTAAATGTTTATCTTCATCTATAAAATTAACACTTCTTTTTTCTCATGTTTTATATCTAACATACAATTCGTTTATTTTAGCTTTATTAGCAAAATTATTTATTTCTTCTTCAGAAGAATTTAATAATTTATTTATTTTATTAATAGAATAATTAATAGTGCTTTTTATTTCCTTATACGGATCGTCTTTTAATAATAACAAATTATTTACAACTCATAAAACTCATTTGCTTGTTTTTTCATCTTTTCACAAAATAGTAGATACTTGTTTATCTATTAGGAAAGCTATTAATTCATCAATCAATCATCACCTTCAATCAGAAGCATAATCTGCTATTCTTGTTATTACATAACTTTGTTCCTCCTTTGATAAAGATAAATCGGAAAAAAGTTTTTTAATAACTTCTGAAATGTTACTATAATATTCTTTCATATTTTTTAATACTTGTTTCTTTTCTTTTAAGGAAGAAGCAAGTAACAAATCTGTTTCTAAATCGTCTATATTATATTTCATATTTCATACTAATTTTTTTATATAACTTGATAAATAAAACTCATTTAATAAATGAGTGAACTCATGCAATGTTGTAGATAATCAGTAATTTAAGAACTGTCAAGTATATACTCTAGTAAAATAATTACTAAATATTAATCATAATCAAGAAGTATAATAACCTAAATATGTTCAAGGTTCATATAATCATTTATATAAATATTCTTCATTATCTCTATCTTCAATTTCTTTCATCTTTTTTATATCAGCAAGTCATTTTAGAATTCAAGTATCTATTTTTTTTATTCACATTTTATCATAAACCTTTGTTACAGTATCTACTATTTTTTCTATAGTTTTATCTGTAACATCTTCTGTTCATATTCTTACTAAAGCTTCTACAGTTTTTGGAATATTTCATCAATTAGCTTTTATTATACTTCAGGTTAATATTGTATCTATCAAAACATTAGTATTGTATATACTTTGAGTTAATGTTTTAATTACCTCATCTGTTGTGTATCATTTATCTGTAAGTAGATTATTAACATCAAATAATATATATTCACTATCTTCCGATAACTTTTCTCTAAGTTTCTCTATATCTTTTTCTACAGCTTTTATTATTTTTTCCTTATCAAAATGTTTTGGTAACTTGTTATCTATCTTTTTTATAAGTTTTTTTATCTTTCCATCTGACAAATAAGAATTAACTATAAACTTATTATATTTTTCCAAAAATTTCTTATAATATGTAAGATTAACAACTTCATCTCATTTTTTTCAAACTCAAGCTAAATATGTTCATATCAACGAAAAGAAGACTGCTTTAGGATATAGTTCTAATTTAGTACCCTCAGTTTCAGGTTCTATTTTATTATACACATCATACAACGATTTTATTTTTTTTGTATTATAATAATCTCATACATGCTTAGAGAAATTTCATAACATTCAATTAATAATATGATTTAACATATCAGTATCTATTTTATCAACTTCGTCACTTAATAACAAACTTGCTCATACTATATAATCATCATATATTCTATGTCCAACTAAAGTATATTTATCTTTATATACAAGATAATCTGATAGAAAATCTCACACGTTTCCTTTGTACTTTTCTTTTATAATCTTATTATACTCATTAAATGTATCCTCATTAATCTCTCAAAAGAATTTTTCTAAAAATCAGTGTTTGTCTCCATCTTCTGTATATTTTGCTGATAGAAGATCATTCACATATCATTTTACTATACCCATTTGTTTTTCTAAAGTCAGTTCCTCACAAGGTATTAGATTTGTCATTTCAAATATTTTATTTATGTAAATATTAACTTTTACAACTTTCTTCTATAACTTTATTAATATCATTATTATATTCTTTTTTCAAAGAATAATATTTTTTTCTAAACTCCTCTGATTTCTCTAACATTTCTTCAATATAATCATTATGAATTATATCATACATTCTATCTTTATAAATATCATATTCATCTCATTCAGATATACTCGCTCTAATTCATTTTGGTAATCAATCTTCCTCTGCTTTAGCAAGATGATAATCCGATATAAGTCAAGTCAATCTTTGTTTAGCTTCTCATAATTTCTCTATAAGTGTATCTTGATTTAGATTTTTTACACTTCTTGGTAAGAGTTTCCTTATTTTTTCTTTACTTATCTCAATTCCAAATTCATTTTTTATTCAATCATGCAACACATTTACCGCTTCATCCTTTGATGTACCAACAGTTATTTGATTTACAATATTATTTAACCTTCCACCAACTTCGTTATTTAAATATTTTTCTACCATATTTTCTCATACCAACTCTTGTCAATCATATGTAATATATTTATTATTTCAATATTTTCTTATAATATCTCTTTTTTTAACTGTAGGTACATCTGATTTATTTAATCATTTTGAAATTAATTTATTAGAGTTTTCCTCTAACTGTCTATTTATATTTTTAAATTTAAACTCAGGGAGTTTCTTTTTAATATCTGTTATTGTATTAGATGTAGCTACTCACAAAGAATTATTATAAAGATTTTTGTTATTTTTATATTCATTATATAAGTCTTCAGGTATTTTATCTTTATTTTTCTCTATATCTTCTAATCATTTTATATTTATTCAATTTTCTTTTAACTGTTTTAATATTTTATTAGTTACTTCAATATAGTTTTTTTCGTACTCATCTACTCAACTTTTTATTAAATTCTCAACATATTTTTGTCATATTCTCTGTCTAGTATTTGTTTTTTGAATAAAATCTTCAAATTTCATATTTGTGTTTTTTTCTACTACTTCTTTTAATATATTTATATACTGTCATAAATCAGCATCCTTAGGAAGTCACAACTCTTTTTTAATTAAATCTGCAACAGCAGGATGTTCTTCTAAAATCTTTCAGTTAAGAATCATATTCTTTATAGTTCATCTTACTCACGATTTTATTCAGTTAAATATTGTTCTTCACATACCAAAAACACTATCTAAAAAGAAATCAACAGGTGTAATTCACATTCACTGTTCATTTGTTAATCAGTTAACAAGTAATGATGTTCATATCTCATCTAACATAATAGTTGTAGCAACAGGACTAACAGTTGACATATTATGTAAAACTTTTGCTACTAATCATGGGTTTTCAACAAATTTCTTATTAAATACTCATTTTGTCTGCAAGAAATATCTAGTACCATCTAAAAAATCAGAAAACTTAGCCATATTAATATTTGTTGGGACTTTAATTCATCTTTCTGCCCATTTACTAGCTGTAGCTAATCATCTTAACCATTTCTCTGACATTGTTAGTTTTTTATTGTTTTTTATCTTAGAAGCTATATTAGTTAGTTTCTTCATTACTCCAGTCTTACTTAAAATCTTACTTCACAACATTGGGCCTCATTTAGCTATAATAAATTCTTCTGGAGTTCAAAGTAAAGTAGAAATTTCATCTTCCATAGAATAAAAAGTATCTATCCATTCATTAGTTCAACCAGTGATATTGTCTAATCACTTTACAGCCCATAATAAATCGTTCTTTAAAAAATCATAATATTCATCACTTATTCAATTTCTAATCAATCAATTATTTAACGTTACTCTTGATGCATAATAAGCTGGTATTCATGTTACTGATTGTAATAAAGGATCAATATATTTTCACATAAGTCAAGTTCAACGGTAATATCATTTTAAGAAAATATTATCTGTTCATATTGCTTTTAACTTATCTATAGTGTTTTGTGTGTCTCAATTTAATACTTCAAAAATACTTACTGGTGATGATATATTTGTTGGTAAGTTAGATCATCTAAATTTAGATAAATACTCTGATAAAGACTGTCATTGTGTTCTTTTCATATATTCGTTCAATGTTTCTCAATCCTTTCTTTCGATATTATATTTTACTAGTGTTTTATATAAATCTTTGTATAAGTCTTTCATATATGTTATATTTGCTTTTGCTTGGTTAACCTCTTTTTCTAGTTCTGGATCTTTATCAATTGCTACTTTAATACTAGGTATCTTGGATAATCTATCTATTTCATCTTCTTGTTCAAATAACATATTTGTATCTCCTGATAAATTATTTCTTAATTTGTATATCCATTTTGTTATTTTTCCTATTTCACTTGCTTTATTATTTTTAGCAGCAAGTTTCAATAATGTTTCATTCTCTCATAAAATTCACACATTTTTTAAATCAAAGAAATCATTTACTTTATTTTCCATTTCCTTTTGTTTTATTTTACTTCACTCATCGAATGGTTTGGTTAGTTTCTGAACAATATTTGTATATTCTTTTATATCATCTCCTAGTTGTTCGTATGTTTCTCAATCTATTTTTAAATCCTTAAGTTCATTCTTAAACTCTTCATACTTATCATAATCTATATTTACCTTATATTTTTTTTTCATTTCTTCAAATGTATCCTTTTTCAAATCCTCAAGCATCTTAACTTTTTTCTTTCATAATCTTTTATATTTCTCTACTAATGCCTGAGTATACATATTAATTGTGTTTCCTAACAAATAAGCTTGAACCTCTGAACTTTGTTGATCAAATGGTTGTAATCATTGTGCTTGTAGAGCTTTATCTATTTTATCTTTAAACATTTCTATAGCTTGTTGTTTTGTTTCTTGTGTATGTATATCTACTTCATATTGTTCTTTACCTGTTTGAGTATTTTTTGTTTGTTTATAAAAAATTTTAAACAAATTATCCATTTGTTGTCAAACTGTTTTCTGTTCTGCATCTATAGGTTTTATTTGTTTTTGATATTGTTTATATATTGTATCATTTAACTCATTATCAAAATACATAGCAGAATCTACATCTAATCAATATTCGTCTTTTAATTTTTTATTTATTTGTTCTTGTTTTTCTTGTGTAGTTTCTATCTTTCAGCTGTATTCTCACACCTTAGTTCATCAAACTGTTCCTGCTAAAAATCAATATTCATCCTGTCAAGGTAAATAACTTTTTGCTTCGTTTGCTAATCATCTAAAAAATCTATCTCAGTATTTCATAACATTTCATATAAATCAGAAATTATAATCTACATTCTTTTCTGACGACTCTTTTAGTTTAGAAAAATATTCTCATGCATCTCCTGTTTGAGCATAGTCTTTTCAAAAAAGGAAACTAGATGTAGATACTCAAAAATCTTCTATCTTATCTAATGCTTCTTCTCATAAATCAGATATCTTCTCTCATAATATTCAAAAAAATCATTTGTCTTCTGAAGTATCTACTTCACCTGTATATGTAAGATTTTTCATACTATCTATTAACCCTTTATTTTCTTCATAGTTTTTAGATGTATGTAACGGATCAAAATTAGTCTCTTTTAAATAATCAAGGTAATTAAAAGGTTTTATTCATTTATTATTTTCTCATCACATTACTTCTATAGGTTCTGGTTGAGTAATCTCTAAATTAGTTCACTCTCATATTTGTGCTTGTTGTTCAGAAAAATCTCAAATAATATCAGGTGTGTTTAAAGAATCAGTTCCATTATTTGTCTCTTGATTATTATTTTCTTGAGTATTAGTTTGTTGTCAATTTTCATCTCATCATTCTTGTCACTGATTATTTTGTTCTGTTGAAATTTCTTCTGCAGAAGGAGTGATATTATTTTGAGTTGACATATTTTGTTCAGCTGCTGCCTCTATTTGATTTATAGGATTCCAAGGTTCTGGGTTTCAACTAGCTATTTGTTTTGCTACTTCATCTGGGTTGAGTATTTTCCCCATAACTTATTTTTTAAAATAATAAATTAATAATTTAATTATTATATAAGATATAGATTTTTTATATTTTTTCAAGGTTATTTGTTGTTTACTTTATATAATAATATTTTTATTGAAAATATAACGTTTGTCTTATTTTAGTTTGTTGTTGTTTTTTTTCATCTTTCATAACATTTGCCATATATTCATGCACTTTTTTATATGTTATTTCATTTCTCTTATTAATATTATTTTCTACAAATGTTTTAGTTTCTCATCAATCTAATTTCAAATAAGTATATAATACTACAAGCATAGCTGAT
>Ga0256842_1002091_pt1 | contig 14838 bp, 17 predicted proteins | sample 4559240metaG_FD_185973 | JGI IMG/M metagenome (GOLD analysis project Ga0256842, IMG submission 185973) | Hydrothermal vent microbial communities from Guaymas Basin, Mexico - 4559-240 | ecosystem: Environmental > Aquatic > Marine > Hydrothermal vents | place: Mexico: Guaymas Basin | collected...
TCTTGGTCAACTTCTGCGAAAACTTGAGGAAGTTTTTCTGGTGCTCTTTCTTTATCTAGTACACAAAACTCTCTTATAACTGCAACAATTGGTCCAGTAGCTTCTGCGTATTTCTTTTTTAGCTCTTTCATAAAATCTATAGTTTTTTCAACATCTGGTGTATATTCATACTCGTGGCACTCAACGCCACAACCTTCAACTATTTTTTTAATATCTATTTTACTTGGATTGGCTCTTTCTGGTGTTTTTTGGCGGCCTGTCATTGCTGTTGTTGAGTTATCTAGTATAAGCAGTATAAATTTATGATTTTGATACACAGCATTTATAAGTGGAGATACTCCAGAATGCATAAATGTACTATCACCTAAAGTTGCTACAATTGTTTTATCTGGATCGGCTATACTAAATCCACTTGCCATAGATATTGAGCCACCCATACAAAGCACGGTATCAATAGCTCCTTGGTTAAGACCAAGAGTATAACATCCTATATCAGATGGATAGATAGATTTTTTCTTTTTGAAAACTTTCATAACTGAGTAGTAAACATCTCTATGTGGACAACCAGGACAAAGGTTTGGAGGACGAACAGGAAGTTCATCTGAGTACTTTTCACTTTTATAAAACTTATTTTTCTCTATAAGTCCAACATTTGAGAAAGCCATAAGGACTTTATCTTTTGTAAACTCATCAATTTTATGTACATCATTTGTGAGTTTTCCATGTAGTTTTGGAGAGCTTAGTTGCTCTTCTATACAAGGATAAGTTTCTTCAAAAACTATTACTTTATCATAGTCATTAAAAAGTGTTTCAATTTTCTCTTTTGGAAGAGGATATGGCATATCTAGTTTTAAAACATCAGCTTCAATCTTCATCTCTTCCATTGCTTCTTTAACATAACCATCACCAGTCCCACTTGTAAGACATAGAGTTTTATAACCTTTGAGTTTTTTTACTCTTGGCTCAATTAGTTTAGTCCAGTTAAATTCTTTGATAGCTTCAAGTCTTTCAAATTGCTCTAATCCTTGTCTAAATCTACCAGCAGGAGGAACTGCTGCCCATCTTGTTATTTCTCTTTTAAATTCACCTTTTGGTGGGTTAAACTCAAGTTTTTCATCAACTTCACAAATCTCTCTAGCATGGCATACTCTCATAACAGGTCTAAGCATAGTTACGGTTTCAAATTTATGAGAGATTTCAATTCCAAGTTTTACCATATTGTAAGCCTCTTGAGGAGTAGCAGGGTCTAAAACTGGAATTTTAGCAAATTTTGCAAAACTACGGCTATCTTGTTCTGTTTGAGAAGAGTGAAAACCAGGATCATCAGCAGCTATTAACAGCATTGCCCCTTTTAGCCCGATGTAGGATGCGCTCATAAGAGCATCACTAGCTACATTTAGTCCTACTTGTTTCATAGTTGCACAAGTTGTTCTACCAGCGATAGCTCCTGCATATGCTACTTCAAAACCAACTTTTTCATTAGTAGCCCATTGTGCATACGCATCAACTTTAAATTTATCTCTAAATTTTTGAAAATTTCCTAAAATTTCACTTGATGGAGTTCCTGGGTACCCAGAAATCATATCTACATTAGCATGAATAAGTGCCAATGCGATAGCATCATTTCCCATTAAAATATCTTTCATGTATACCTACTTTTATTGATTTATTATTTAGAGTAGTAAATTTTAGTTTATAAATCCCTTATTTTTATTAAAAAGTAGGCTATTAGCTATTTACATGTAACAATTATAGGAATATAAATAAGAGTAATTTTGTCTTGTTTTTCTGTATAGTTTTGATAAAAATATTAAATAAATAGTTTAAGAAAAGAGTATAAAAGCATAATTAAAGATAAAATCTACTATTTTTATAAGACACCAAAATGATAATGGATAGATGCCATGGATTTTTGAAAAATTTATAGGAGATTATGTTATGTTAAAGAATTTTATATTAAGAGCTATGGCTTTTATGTTTATATCATCTTTTGTTATCCTTGGTGCAAAAGAAAATATAAAAATAGGTGCGATAGTCGCAGCAACTGGTCCAGCTTCGTTTTTAGGTGATCCTGAATTAAAGACTTTACAACATTATGTTGATAAAATCAATAAAGCAGGTGGAGTAAATGGACAAATGATAGAGTTAATTCACTACGATACAGGTGCAAATCCTAAAAAAGCAGTTACTTTTACAAAAAGATTGATAAATCAAGATAAAGTAGTTGCAATCATAGGGCCATCAACAAGTGGTGAGACAATGGCTATTTTAAAGTTTGTTAAAAAAGCAAAAATTCCATTGATATCTATGGCAGGTGCAGTAGCTATTATAGACCCTGTTAAACCTTATGTATTTAAGATAGTTGCAACAGACAGAATGGCTTGTAAAAAAGTTATGCAAGATTTGAAAAAGAGAAAGCTTACAAATTTAGCACTTATCTCAGGAAGTGGTGGATTTGGAAAATCAATGAGAAAACAGTGTAAAGAAGTTGCTCCTGATTTTGGTATCAAAATTGTTGCAGATGAGACATATGGTAAAAAAGATTCAGATATGACTTCTCAACTTCTAAAAATAAAAAATAATAAAGATGTTCAAGTAGTTCTAAATCCTGGTTTTGGACAAGGTCCTGCTATTGTGACAAAAAACTACAGACAACTAAAAATACAACATCCACTTTATCAGTCTCATGGTGTTGCATCAAAGAAGTATATTGAGATAGCTGGAAAAGCAAGTGAAGGTGTAAGAGTTGTGGCTCCACCAGTTGTTGTTGCAGATAAACTTGATGATTCATTTGCAAATAGAAAAATAGCACTTGCATATAAAAACGAGTATGAAAAAACTTTTAATTCACAAGTTGCTAGTTTTGGTGGGCATGCTTATGATTCACTTTATATCATTGTAAATGCTATAAAAAGAGCAGGTTCAACAAATCCAACAAAAATTAGAGATGAAATAGAAAAAACTAAAGGTTTTGAAGGTGTTGATGGAGTTGTAAATCTTAGCCCAACTGACCACTTAGGTTTAGATACTAAGACGGGTATGGTCTTGCTAGAGATAAAAAATGGCGATTGGACAATAGTAAAATAAATTATGATTGAACTTTTTGGTTACTTACTCTCTGGAGTTACGGTAGGATTTATATATACTTTAGTAGGTCTTGGTTTTACAGTTATATATAACTCTAGTGGTATTATAAACTTTTCGCAAGGGGAGTTTGTTATGGCAGGTGGTATGTCTACAGTGTTTTTACTTTACGCTGGGCTACCACTTGGTGTAGCTTTCTTTTTAGCAATTTTGATTACATCAATGATAGGTATAGTTTTATATAAACTTATATCTTTATCTCGTGATAGTTCACAAATATCTCTCATCATATTGACTCTTGGATTTGCTATATTTTTAAGAGGTTTAGCACAAGTTATATTTGATAAACAACTTCATACGATGCCTTCTTTTGTAGGCGAGGGTGCTTTTGAGATATTTGATACAACACTATCTTATCAAGCTGTATTGATTATGGTTGTTGCTAGCGCTATTGTTATATCTTTGTATTTATTTTTTCAAAAAACAAAAACAGGACAAGCTATGGTAGCAGCTTCAAACAATGTAGATGCTGCAAAACTCATGGGAATAAATATTAAAAAAATTCTTATGTTAAATTTTGCTATTTCGGCTGTTATTGCTTCAATAGGAGGGATTCTACTTACTCCAATAACATCTACTAACTATGAAGTTGGTATTATGCTTGGTCTAAAAGGCTTCTGTGCTGCAATTATAGGTGGGCTTGGAACTCCTTTTGGTGCAGTCGCTGGTGGTTTAGTTCTTGGCATATTGGAGTCTTTAGTTGCTGGGTATGTCTCTAGTGAGTATAAAGATGCTGTTGCTTTTGTTGTACTTCTTGCAATTTTGTTTTTTATGCCTGGTGGAATCTTTGGCAATTTAAAATCACAAAGGGTGTAAGATGTTAAAAAGATATAATATAAACACTCAAATACTACTACTCATAGGAATATTGATTGTAATACCATTCCTTTTTCAAAATGATTTTTATTATGAAATAGCGATTTTATCCATTTTAAATGCATTGATTGTTATAGGGCTTAATCTTCTTATGGGATATGCTGGACAAGTGAGCTTAGGTCATGGTGCTTTTGCTGGACTTGGGGCATATATATCGGTTGTTTTGACTTCAAACTATGGGCTAACTCCACTATTGAGTATATTTATTTCAGTTGTGATTATGGGACTGTTAGGATTTATAATCTCAAAACCTATATTAAAATTAAAAGGTCATTATCTTGCCATGGCGACTCTTGGTATTGGTATTATAATCAATATAGTTTTAGAAGTAGAGGAAGAGTTTACTGGCGGTGTAGATGGTATGAGTGTTGATAGCTTTGTTGTTTTTGGTTATGAATTTGATAATAGTGTAGCTTGGTATATTTTATGTGCTGTTTTACTCGTTTTTACTATTTGGGCATTTGAAAATCTTATCAAATCACCTTTTGGAAGACTGCTTCGTTCTATTCGTGATAGTGAAAAAGCAGCCAATAGTGTTGGTATAGATGTTTCATATTATAAAAGTATAGTGTTTGTTATTTCTGTTGTGATTGCTACTATTGCTGGAAGTCTATATGCTTTTTTCTCAGGTTTTATTTCACCTCAAGAAGCTTCATTTACACACTCTATTGAGTTAGTTGTTATGGTTGTTCTTGGTGGATTGGGACGTGTATATGGAGCAATATTTGGTGCTGTTATTTTGACAGTATTACCTCAACTTTTAACATCATTTGAAGATTATGAAACGTTAGTGTTTGGTATGATAATTATATCTGTTATGATATTTATGCCTAAAGGAATAGCTTCTATTTTTGATAAAGTTGTGAAGAAAAAGGAGCAAAACAGTGCTTCAAGTAAATAATGTAACAAAACAATTTGGTGGTATTAGAGCTGTTGATGAGCTAAGTTTTAAAGTTAAAAAGGGAACTATACACTCTATAATAGGACCCAATGGTGCTGGAAAAACAACTTTAGTTAACATGATTACAGGTGTATATAAAGTTGATTCAGGGACAGTTTTTTTAGATGGTGGAGATATAACTAACCTTGCAACTAATAAGTTAGTTCACCGTGGGGTTTGTAGGACTTTTCAGCACTTAGAAATATGTGGAAATTTAACAGTTATAGAAAATGTTATGTTAGGATTTGATAAATATATGGATAAAAATATATTTAGGTCTTGTTTTCGTGCAAAATCAATTTTGGATGATGAAAAAAGATATTTAGAAAGAGGAATGCATCTTTTAGATTTAATTGGTCTAGCCAATTTTGCACAAAGTGAAGCCAAAAATCTTTCGTATGGTATTTTAAAAAAACTTGAAATTATAAGAGCTTTAGCCACAACACCAGAGCTTATGCTTTTAGATGAACCAGTTGCAGGATTAAATCCAAAAGAGACTGATGAGGTTTCAGAACTAATTAAAACAGTTGTAGCTGATGAAGTAACAGTTATACTAGTAGAGCATGATATGAAAATGATTATGAATATTTCAGATGATATAACAGTAATGAATTTTGGTAAAAAACTAGCAGAAGGAACTCCCTTAGAAATAGTAAATAATGAAGAAGTTATAAAAGCATACTTGGGAAGTGGAGCATTAAGTGGAAAATAGTATATTAAAAATAGAAAATTTAAGTTGTAATTACAGCCAAATAATAGCTTTAGAAGATATAAATTTAGAGATTAATGAAGGTGAGATTGTATCACTAATAGGATCAAATGGAGCTGGTAAAACAACACTTCTTAGAACTATAAGTGCTTTAAATAAGCCAAAAAATGGAACTATATCTTTTTATGGAAAAGATATAACAAAACTTGACTCTGATAAAAGAGTAAGTTTAGGTATTGCTCAAGTCCCAGAAGGAAGAGGGCTTTTTACAATTTTGAGTGTAGAACAAAATCTTAAGTTAGGAGCTTATAGTAGAAAAGATAAAAATATAAAAGATGATTTAGAGTATGTTTATGAAAAATTTCCAATCTTAAGAGATAAAAAAGATGAATATGCAGGAACACTTTCTGGAGGGCAACAGCAGATGGTTGCAGTTGGACGAGCATTGATGAGTAAACCAAAACTTCTTCTTTTAGATGAACCTAGTATGGGACTTGCTCCTATTATTGTTGAAGAGATTTTTGAAGTTATTAAGGCACTAAGAGATATGGGAACTACAATATTTGTAGTTGAACAAAATGCTTTTTTAGCTCTTAGTATATCTGATAGAGCATATGTTCTAGAAAATGGAAAAGTTGCTATAAGTGGAAAGTCTAAAGATATGTTAAATGATAGTAGAGTAAAAGAGGCTTATTTGGGAGCCTAAGTAAGGTATTTTTTTGCCTCTTTTATTTTTTTCATAGTCGTTAGTGTTTCGTCTTTTTTAACACTAAGTATTTTAATTGCTTGACTAATTAAAGCTAATACTTCATTTAACTCCTCTTTAGATTCAATCTTAGGAATTTCATTTATAAGTAATTCTATATTATTGGTACTCTCTTCAATAATAGCAATTTTAAACTTACTGATCCAAGTCATATGAAGTTTCTTCATTCCAAGATTGTAAAAGTACTTTTGTAACATTTAAAACTTCATCAAGCTTTTTTGTATCATTATTCATATTAGCTTCAGTTAAGAGTTTAATTTGATGAGTATAAAGCCCACTTAGATAATGAGCTATTTCTCCACCACCATCATAGTTTAATGAGTTAAGTAGCTCAGAGAATATAGCTGTTGTTCTATTTATCCAATATACTTTTTTTTCTGTATTTTCAAGTTCAATTGATTTTTTTGCTTGTGATGCAAATTTTAAAACACCTTCATAGAGCATTTTTATTAATTTCTCTGAAGATTCTATTGATATATTATTTTGTGAATATGCCGAATATGCTAAATTTGTTCTCATTATTTTCCTTTATTTGTCTGCATATGATTGATTTATCATCATTGATAGTGATTCAAATTGAGCATTTAAATTACTTATTACTGCATCATATGATGCAAATCTTTTTGCCATAGTGTCATATTTTGCATCTAATCTAGCAACATTTTTTGCTCTTTCATCTTCTAGACCAGTATGGCTATTTGTTAATTGATTTGAATAGAGTGTTAAAACACCACTATCGCTATTAATATATGAATCAAGTACATTATTATATTTTGTAAAGTATCCTTCTGTATCGCTAGTACCATTGAAAAAATCTTCGACATCTGCTGAATCAGAAGAGAGTTTAGAATCTAAGATTGAAGAGTCAAATTCTAGTAACCCAGCATCATTTATAGTCACACCATAATCACTTATACTTCTCCCTTGATCATCTACAGTTAAAAGTTGTCTTCTCATATCTGATTGTAAAGATTTTATTTCACTAGAGCTTTGAAAAGTTCCAGCTAATTTAGTATCAGAGTCATATTTTGTAGATTCTGCTAAGTTATTCATAAGTTCATTATAGTTATTTACAAATGATTGAACACCATTTGTAATAGTGCTTGTATCTTGTTTTATAGAGATATTTGAGCTTCCAATATCATTTAAATTAATAGTAACTCCTACTATTAAATCATCTACTGTATTTGTACTTCTAGTAATTGAAACATTATTGTATGTAAATTCTGCGTCAGTTGCATTTTGTATATGATTTGTATCATCATCAAATCCTAAGTCACTAACAGCAGTTCCTCCACCAGTTGAAGTTACAGTTACAGCATTATTAACTCCAGTATCAGTTGATTTAAGTACTAATTTATAAGGATTATCGCCGCCAACATTTAATAGAGAAGCTGTTATTTTACCATCAGTTGCATCATAAATTTGGCCTTTTAATTCTTCTAGTGTAGTTGTAGCAGTTACATCTATTTGGTAATCACTACCATCTATATTAAAATTAATTGTATCGTTAGTAGTTGTAAAAGTACTATTTTCTGCTGAAAAAGAGTTACTTTGATATATATCTTGTTTTGCTAGTGTTTGAACATCTAAAGTAAAATCTTGAGAAGGAACACCAGACTCTGCTGTTACTGAGATATTTTCTGATGAAGATGTAACAGAAGTCTTTAAATATGTCATATCATCTGCAAGTGTACTTGTAGATGATTTTAGTGTTGCAGTCATTGTTGTTAAAATAGAAAGGTCATTAGCTTGTGTTTTATTTTTACTTATTTTATTATCTATTGGTTTAATCATAGCATTTTCATCTACTTCTCTAAGTTGGTCTATAACATCATAACTCAGTGCACCATCACTACCTAAACCTAAAGAGCTTATTGTTGAATCAGCCATTATTTATCCTTTTTCATCAAAGATTGTTCCCACAATTTCCCTCATTTTTTCTGAAAGTGCCATTGCTTCTTCTGTAGGAATTTTTCTAATCATTTTTCCTGTACTTTTTTCCATAACATTTACAAACATAGTGTTTATTTTATCGTTAAAACCAAATTTTACATTGGTATCTAATGCTTCCATATCTTTATTTAGTTTATCTACTGCCGCACCAAGCTCTTTTGTATTGATTTGTTGATTTTTATCATTATCTTCAGCACTTTTTGCTATTTGATGTGAATTTTCAACTTGTCTTGTTTGCGTAGGGGCACTCGTCTTTGGTGCAGATACCATTGACTCCACTTGTTTACTTGTTGAGCTAAATATATCCATTATGTCCTCCTTGACACTGTTTAAATAATATGTGTTACTACATATATCGACCAATAAATTTTTTTTTTAACTTTTATATGGTTATTATTTGAATTAGTATAATATTATAAAAAATATTTGGAGTTGCTTGTGAAAATTGCTTTAGCCTGTCAATCTGTTTTATTGGAAAAATCTTTAGAACTATTTTTAAAAAACCATATATATTCTTATAAACAGTGTGATTTTGTTATTGCTGATAGGCATATTGAGATAGATAAACCACTTTTTTATATCTCATATAATGATTCTAATTTAAATATTCCATTTTCTAAATCATCTTTAATTCTATCAATAGAAAATTTTTATAATACTACTTTAAAAAGAGATGTGAAAGTTGATAAAAAAATTGTAAAAGAAGTAGATATAGATAAAATTGAAAAAAAGATAACAGAACTTACTAATAATTTTAGAGATGATTTAGTAAAGGTTATAAAAAATTATTATGATAACTAAAAAAATTGTAGCAGGAAAATATAAAAATAAAACTATTAATCTTCCTTCATTAGAGAGTACACGAAGTACGAAATCAATTATGAAAGAGTCACTGTTTAATACTCTTCAATTTGATATAGTTGGAGAAAACTTTGTAGAAGTATTTGGTGGTAGTGGTTCTATGGGACTTGAAGCTTTGAGTCGTGGAGCAAATCATGCTTATTTTTTTGAGAAAAATAGAAAAGCTTATGCTGTTTTATTAGAAAATTGTAATAGAATTGCTAAAAATGATACTACTTGTATAGATGGGGATAGTTTTATAGAGTTTCCAAAGTTTATACGAAAATTGAAAAAAAAAGCTTATTTCTATTTTGACCCACCATTTTCAATAAGAGAAGGTATGGAAGAGATATATCAAAACACTATAAAATTGATAGAAAGTATACCAAAAGATTTGTCTCATTTAATTATTGTTGAACATATGAGTAGCCAAAAAATGCCAGAAAATATTGGCGGCTATACAATTAAAAAAATAAAAAAATTTGGAAAGAGCACACTTACTTATTACATATAAACATGGAACACCATTTGCTTTGATTATGCTAACTAAGTCAAAGGAAGATTATGAGATATGTAAGTTTGTTATTCTTACTACTATTAACTATTACATCACTAAATGCTGAAAAAATTAGAGAGATTGCTAACATTATCGGTGTTAGAGAAAACCAAGTTATAGGCTATGGTTTAGTTGTTGGTCTTGATGGTACTGGTGATGGTTCTTCTTCTGCGTTTACTATACAGTCTATGTCTAATCTTCTCCAAACAGTTGGAGTAAAGATTGATCCTAATGCAATTAAATCTAAAAATGTTGCAGCAGTTATGGTTACAGCTTCTCTTCCTGCCTTTGCAAGACAAGGCGATAAAATCAATATTACTATATCTTCGATAGGTGATGCAAAATCACTTGAAGGAGGTACTCTTTTAATGACAGCATTAAAAGGAGTGGATGGAAATATATATGCACTTTCTCAAGGCCCAGTTACTATTGGTGGTAGAAATGGTAAAGGCGGTGGAACAAAAAATCATACAACAGCTGGAACAGTTTTTGATGGCGGAACTATAGAAAGAGAAATTGTATATGATATATATAATCAAAATTATGCAAAATTAAGTCTAAAAAATTCTAATTTTAAAACGGCAGTTTCTATTCAAAAAGGTATTAATAAATTTTTTCAAGAGGATATAGCTGTAGCTATAGATTCAAGAACAATAAAACTTATGAAACCGGCAGATAAATCTATGATTGAGTTTTTAGCAAATGTTCTTGAGGTAGATGTTACATATCAAAGAGAACAAAAAATAATTATAGATGAGAGAACAGGAACAATTGTATCTGGTACTGGCATAAAAGTTCAACCAGTTGTAATAACTCATGGAGATATAACTATTAAAATTTCTCCTCAAAAAGAGATTACTAAAGAGATGTTAGCAAATGGTGTAAATATGAAAGATGGTGTTCATATAAATGCAAATGAAAACCTTTTAAATATGCAAAATAACCAAATAACAGTAGCAAATTTAACTAGAGCACTTCATAAGTTAGGTGCAAAACCAAAAGATATTATTTCTATTATTGAAAGTATAAAAAGAGCAGGGGCAATTACTGCTAAGTTGGAGGTAATTTAATGGTTGACAATAGTTTAGCATTAATGCAAACAACTTATAGTAATACTCAGACAATCAATGTAGAAAATAGTACAGATGCAAGATTAAAAGAACAGACAGATAAATTTGAAGCTTTTTTTATAAAAAAAGTTTTGGATATTTCTTTAAAAAATGACAATAAACTTTTTGAAAAAGATGCCGGAGATAAGATATATAACTCTATGTATAATGATGCAATGAGTAACTCTTTAACTGGTAAATTTGGATTTAGTGAACTATTATATGATTTTTTGAAGGAGGGTCGTTAAAGTTTTTTATTTTTGACCGATATATAGGTATTGAAGTTTGTTCCTTAGTCTGGGGTATAGATATTGAATGAGCTTAAGTAATTTAACATAAAGGTTAGAAATGATTTCAAAAGTTGCAGCTGGTAATTCAGCTTATTTGCAGCAGATAGATTCTAAAAATAAAAAAGAGACTCAATCTGTTGGTAAAACAAAAGAGATGGACAGAGTCGAATCTTTAAAAGAACAGATTCAAAGTGGTGATTATAAAATCGACACGGAAAAAACTGCTCAGGCAATAGCCAAAGATCTGATTTAGTCCTGTAATAAAGGACAAATTATGCTATCACACTATCTTAAAACTTCAGTTGAAGATATAGATAATTTAATAGAATTAACCATTAAAGATATAGTAGATATTAAAGAAGCTAAGCATGAAAAAATTTTTCAAAGAGCTAAAATTAAGAGTGATTTAATAAAGTCATTTGAAAACAAAAAATCAATGCTTGATAATGAACTATTGAAGTTAGTAAAAGCTAGTAATAATATTCCTCTTGAAGAAATTTTAAATGACTCACAACAAGAGATGCTTGAAAAAATGAAAGAGAAACTTCTTGCACTAAAACAAAAAAATAAAGAGTATGCTAGATTTATAGTTGTAGTAAGTGAGTTTTATAATTCATTACTTGATAGTGTTTTTCCAAGGGAGATGGATGGTTACCATAAACTAAATCATAAACCAGCTTCATTTTTAAAAGTAAGAGCTTAGTTATGAGTTTATTTAGTACATTAAATACAGGTGTATCTGGATTAGCTGCTGCAGAACTTGCGATTTCAACAACAGGTCATAATATATCAAATGCTGATAACGAATACTATACAAGACAAAGAGTTTCAACAGAAGCGAGTACTCCTTTAAGTACAATTCCAGGTGATGTTGGGACAGGAGTTAGTGTAACAAGTATTAGTAGAATCCATGATGAATATGTTTTTGGGAGATTAAAAGATAGCTCAAACTCACTCTCTTATGATTCATATAGTAAAAGTACACTTGAAGAAGTTGCAAAATATTTTCCTGATTTAGATGGAGTTGGTGTTGGCGCAGATTTACAAGAGTATTATGCTTCTTGGAATGATTTAGCATCAAATCCTGATGATTCATCACAAAAAATTGCATTGGTAGAGAGTGCGATAAATCTTACAGATAATATAAGTCAATCAAGAGATAGTGTAAGAACACTACAAAACTCTGTTAATGACCAATTAAAAACAAACTTAGATGAAGTAAATCGTATTGGTGAACAGATAGCACAATTAAATAAAGATATTAGTAGAACTGAAGTAATTGAGCCAAACAGAGCGAATGATTTAAGAGATCAAAGAGATAAACTAGAATTAACATTATCAGATTTATTAGATGTTTCTGTTTTTAAAGGTGAAATGCAAACAGAAAATGTAATTGATCCAAATTTAACTGATCAAGGCACAGAATACCATATGAATATAGCTGGTAACTCTTTTGTAGATGGATTTACATTTCATCCTTTAGAAATTTCAAATGATGGTAATGATAGTAGTTACTATTCAGTATATTCCGTATCTCAGGATGATTCAAAAGTAGAGATAACTGAAAAAATTACAGGTGGAAAAATAGGAGCAATGCTAGATCTTAGAGGTAGAAATATAGATAAAGCAACAGGCTCTTCATATCCGACAGATGGTATTTTACAAGGTTATGTCGATGATTTAGATGCATTTGCAAAAACATTTGTTGAACAGACTAATAACATTTATGCAAGAAGTGCACAGCCTAGTATGAATTCATTTTATAATGATGATTTAAAAAGTGATAGTTCTTTGATGAACTATAGTGATAGTTTAGATAAAGGTACATTTGATGTTGTTATGTATGATAATCAAGGACATGAAACAGGTAGAAAAACTATAAGTGTAAATGAGTTAACAACTATGGATGATGGAAGCACAAATAGTATAGTTTCTCAGTTTAATACAAGTAGTGATGACAATAGTGATAATAACTCATTAAACGACATAGATGATTACTTTAATGCTGTTTATAGTTATGATACAAATACAAATAGAGGGGTTTTAGCTTTTGATGCTAAAGATAGTCTATCAGGATACACTATAGCAATAGAAGATAATGGTACTAATTTTGCAGGTGCAGTTGGTATGAGTGCTTTTTTAGAAGGAAATAATGCTTCTAACATAGGAGTAGTTGCAAAATATAAAGAGGATTCATCTTCTATGAATGCATATGGTGCCCCAATTGATGGTAATAATAATGTTGCAAATGATATGGTACAAATGCAATATGATAAATTTGATTTTAATAGAGCAAATAATACTACTGTAAATGATACTATTGAAGGATTTTATCGGTTTACTACAACACAAATTGCTACTGATGCAGAGAATGCAGGGAGAAATTATGATACAAGTACAGCACTTTTTAATACTGTAAATGCTGAATTTCAATCTATAAGTGGTGTAAATGTTGATGAAGAGTTAATAGATTTGATGAAATATCAAGCTTCATATGGAGCAAATGCAAAAGTTATAACAACTATAGATGAAATGTTAAATACACTATTAGGAATTAAACAGTAGTGAAGTTTCCAATTTTTAGCACAATTTCAATTATAAGTGTACTATTTTTATCTTTTTTTGGATTGTATTTTTACTCAGGTTTAGCGTATGAGTTGAATCCAGAAGCGATACTACTACCACCTTCTTGGGATTATCTATTGGGAACAGATAGGCTTGGTAGAGATTTACTAGCTAGAGTTATGGAAGGTGGTAAGATATCTTTAACAATAGGACTAATTAGTGCTGTTATTACTAGTTTAGCTGGTCTTATCATAGGTGTTAGTGCGGGTTTCTTTAAGGGCACAACAGATAAGACTATTGTAGTTTTGATTGATTTGTTTCTTACATTTCCAACATTTTTTCTACTCTTAGCACTTGTTAGTTATGTAAATGCTTCAGTTTGGGTTATTATTGTTGTGATTTCTATTACAGGCTGGATGGGAATGGCTAGGATGATAAGAAGTGAGAGTTTTGCAATTTCAAATGCTCCTTTTATAAAAATATTGAAAATAGGGAAGGTTAATTCTCTAAAAATTATATTGAAGTATTTTACTCCTATACTTGCTCCTATATTTTTTATTAGTTTTACTTTTGGTATTAGTGGCGCTATTTTAGCAGAGAGTGGACTTAGTTTTTTAGGAATTGGTATAAACCCTCCACAGATAAGCTGGGGAACAATTTTAAGTGAAGGTAAAGAGGTTATAGATATAGCTTGGTGGCTTAGTTTTTTCCCTGGTCTTATGATTTTTATAGTTACTTACTCACTAATAAATATATCAGATTATCTACAAACTAAAACTGACTCAAAAGAGCAACATGGAGAATAGTGTAGCTCAGATACTAATAGAAGAAGCAAAACAAAGGGATAGTTTTAACGAGTTGAGTGTGGAGAAACCAGACCCTCTTATGGTTGCTAAAAGATATAATGATGAGTATATATCACTTATATGTGCACTTTTTGCATATGGAAATGCTAAGTTGATTGTAAAGTTTTTAGATAGTTTAGATTTCACTTTTCTAGATAATGATAAAGAGATAACTCAGAATCCATATTATAGATTTCAGTCAAATAAAGATGTATTTGAGTTTTTTAAAACGATGCGTTTGC
>Ga0256842_1002092_pt1 | contig 14833 bp, 13 predicted proteins | sample 4559240metaG_FD_185973 | JGI IMG/M metagenome (GOLD analysis project Ga0256842, IMG submission 185973) | Hydrothermal vent microbial communities from Guaymas Basin, Mexico - 4559-240 | ecosystem: Environmental > Aquatic > Marine > Hydrothermal vents | place: Mexico: Guaymas Basin | collected...
ACATAGGAGCGGATCTGATGCCCCCATCCGATATCGCTTTTTTCGATGCCGTCGGCTTCGGCTTTTTTCTTTTCGAGCTCCAGCTCATAGAGACGGCTTTTTAGCATCTTCATCGCGGTGGCTTTGTTTTTGTGCTGCGAGCGGTCGTTCTGGCACTGGACCACGACACCTGTGGGGATGTGCGTGATGCGGATGGCGCTCTCTGTTTTGTTGACGTGTTGCCCTCCTGCACCTGAGGCGCGGTAGGTATCGATGCGCAGATCTTTATCCTCGATATCGATATCGATATCTTCGTCTATTTCCGGAGATACCATTACCGAAGTGAAAGAGGTGTGGCGTCTTGCGTTGGAGTCGAATGGGCTTATGCGCACGAGACGATGAATACCGTTTTCTACCTTCAGATAGCCATATGCGTTTTCGCCTTTGATGATGAAGCTGACATCCTTGATGCCGGCCTCTTCGCCTTCTTGATAGTCGAGTGTTTCGACTTTGAAGCCGTGGCGCTCGGCCCAGCGCAGGTACATACGGTATAGAATACTGGCCCAGTCCTGGCTCTCGGTACCACCTGCGCCTGGATGGATCGATATGATCGCGTTGTTGGCGTCATGCGGGCCGCTGAGCATCACTTCGATCTCGACCTTGTTGACCCGCTCTTCGATATCTGGCGCTTCCGAAAAGAGCTGCTCCAGCGTCTCTTCATCCTTCTCTTCGGTTGCCATTTCGAAAATATCCATCGCATCCTGCACTGCGTTTCGCGCCTCTTCGTAGCGTTTCAGGATTCTCTCCAGGCGATTTTTCTCTTTTTGGACTTCGCCCGCTTTTTTGGCGTCACTCCAGAAATTTTCGTCCATCTCCATTTTGGAGATCTCTTCGAGACGTTTTTTTATTTCGTCCGGCTTGATGATATTTTTTATATTCTCGACTTTCGTCTGAAGTTTTTTCATAAGTTCGGAAAATTCGTAACTATCCACAGTCAGACCCTTTGATATAATACATTGATAATAATTGCAATTATACCCAAAAGGCAGGACGTGAAAATAATCCGTGAGTTGGAAAGTTTGAAAGCGGAGCGAGCGGGATTGAAAGGATCGGTGGGCTTCGTGCCTACCATGGGAGCGCTGCACAGGGGCCATCTTTCGCTAATTCGCAAGGCCAAGGAAGAGAATGACCATGTGGTGGTATCCGTTTATGTCAACCCTACCCAATTTTTGCCGGGAGAAGATCTGGATCGATACCCAAGGCGTGAGGAGTCGGATCGAAAGATATGCGAAACGGCAGGCGTAGATCTGCTCTTCATGCCCAAAACGGAAGAGCTATACCATGAAGATGAAGTGGCGCTCAAGGCTCCTGCCTATCTCGGCTATATCCTCGAAGGTAATCGTAGGCCCGGGCATTTTGACGGTGTCGTGCAGGTGGTGATGAAACTTTTCGGGCTTGTCCAGCCCACACGCGCATATTTCGGAAAAAAAGATGCCCAGCAGTTGCGGATTTTACAGAAGATGCAAGAAGATTTTTTCATACCGGTTGCGATCGTGCCGGTCGATACGGTGCGGGAAGAAGATGGGCTTGCGCTCAGCAGCCGCAATGCATATCTATCGCCGCTCGAACGTCGGCAGGCGCTTTTGATATCCAAGGCTCTAAAGCGCGCTTCCAAAATGGTGATGACGGGCGAACGGTCCGTATCACGGATAAAAAAAGAGATGATGGAGACCATGGCGCCGATAGAGGTCGAGTATGTGGAGATCGTAAACCGTGATTTCAGGCCCCTCTCTCAGATCGAGCTTCAAAACAGCATAATTCTCGTAGCGGCGAAGGTGGGTAAAACCCGCCTGATCGACAATATCTGGCTTTAATGGTTTTTCAGTGCTCTTTGCGCAGAGGCTCTTTGGGGCCCAGCGAGGGATCCGGCACAAGATTACCCTGTTCTATCATCAGATCCACGATTTGCTTGAAAAGCGGAACGGCTGACTGTGCTGCGAAGTAGGCGTAGGGTTTTTTCGCTTCCCTGACCAGAACTCCGATCGTGTAGCGGTGGGTTTTATCGTTGGCGAATCCTATGAACGAACTGTTGTAGCGTTTGGCGTATCCCCTCGCTTTGCGTGATGCGATATGGGCGGTTCCAGTTTTTCCTCCGACCTGGATGCCGGGTGTGCGCGCTTTCGTACCGGTTCCTTTGAGTACGACCTTTTCGAGAATCCTTTTCATCATCATCGCCGTTGCGGGTGGAAGCACCCGGATGGGCTGAGGGTTGGCCATAACGCTGTAGTGTCTGCCTGTCGGGTCTATGATATCGTGTACGATTTTTGGCTCTACCAGGCGGCCGCGGTTGTTGAAGGTGTTGTAGGCTCTTATCAGCTGTATCAAAGTGACCCGGATTCCATATCCGTACCCTACCGTGGCTTTGTATATCTCACTCTCCATTTGGGTGACATGCGGCATGATTCCGGTGTGCTCATAGGGCAGATCGATGCCGGTTTTACCCAAAAATCCAAAATCTTTCAGCCCCTCGACGAAATCTACGGCATCCAGCCTTTGCGCTAGTTGCGCCATGCCGATGTTGGAGGAGTAAACGATGACATTTTCCGCACTCATCCATGCCTGCTTGTGTTCGTCCGTGATCACTTTTCTGCCGAGCTTGAAGCGCCCGTTATAGGTGCGCACGATCTCCAGTGGATTGACTTTGTGTGATTTGAGCAGGAGAGAAAAGACGATCGGCTTCATGACCGAGCCCGGTTCGTATGTATATTCGACGGCCGCCACATTGAGCGAAGGGTAGTCTTTGCGCCTTATGTGGGAAGGATCGTACCTGTTGGAGGTGGCCATCGCTATGACCTTTCCGGTTTCTGCTTCCATGATGCAGGCGATCGCCTCTTTGGCGTCGAGTTCGGTTTTGGTTCTGTCAAGAAGCGTTTCGAGAGACTTTTGCAACCCTACGGGGATATTGAGATAGAGCGTCATCCCGTCTATGGCGGGCCGCACGAAACTATCTCCGCTTAGAATGATCGTATTGCCAATATCGCGCTCTCCTTTGACGAGGCCATTTTGAATAGGGCGCAAAGAGTCTTCATAATACTTCTCGAGCCCCTTGACTCCGACAGGCCGAGTGAATCCGTCATCTTCGCGTTTGCGCATATAGCCGAGCACAGGTGTTAGAAAATCGTGGTAGGCGAATATGCGCGATTCACCGCTTTCGGTCAAACTGAGGCCATATTTGATGATTCGCCCGTCGATCGTTTTGTAGGGGATGAAAATATCGAGCAGACGAAGTTTTCTGGCCAATGATTTGAGATATTTGGCGCGGTTTGCGTTGATGTTGTACGACAATACGACGTTGCCTTTTTTTTCAAGCCTTCTTTCGATGATTTTGGGATCTATGCCGCTGTAGATGCTGAACAGTTTGACGAAGAGCTCTTTCTTGCCCGGATCGATATTGCGCGTATTAACCATCGCTTTGTAGAGCTTTTGGCTAAAGGAGAGCTTGAATCCCTCCTCACTGACGATACCGCCGCGTATGGCGCGGTTGGTCTCGCTTATGACGAGCGTGGGAATCTTTCTGGGGGCGATGGCCGTATGAACGATCGATGCGATAAAAAGAAGTGCAAGCACAACGAAAAAGAGCAGGATGAAAAGAAGCTTCCCTTTCTTTTTTAGAATATCGGCTTCCGAAGAAGAGGAGGGGAGGGTCGGCACGGCATTCCTGTATATGGGATTGTTAGATCTGCGTTCTCAAAATCTCTTTGTAGGCGCTGATCGCTTTGTTGCGTACTTCGAGCATTAGCTTCATGCTCATTTCGGCTTTGTCGATGGCCAATGCTGCCTGATGCAGGTCTTTTACCTGGCCGGTAGCCATATCGTTCATCGCCTTTTCGCCACTCTTTTGCATATCGTTGACTTCATCGAGCGACGCTTTCAAAACCTCGCCGAAGTCGCTCTCTTTGGATGAGGGTGTTTTGTTTTTGCCTTGCAGCAGGTCGCTGGTCGATAGTTTGCCGAGACCTTGAATGTCGTTCGCCATCTACACTCCTTACGCTCTTAAAATATCGATAGCGCTTGTCGCCATCGCCTTGACGCTCTGAAAGGCCGCTACGTTGGCCTGATAGGCGCGCGTCGCCTCTATCAGGTCTGCCATCTCCACTACCGGATTGATGTTTGGGTAGGCCACATATCCTTCGGCATTGGCATCGGGGCTGGATGGGTCGTATTTCATTCGCGGCTCGCTGTCGTCGCGCACCACTTTGTCCACCATCACCCCCATGATAGGCGGTTTTGCCTCCGCGCCCTCGTCCCCTTCTTCCAGCGGATCCGAAAAAGGGAGAAAATCGGAATCTTCTTCAATTTTACTATTTAAAACTTTATCGAAATTGAAGGCTTTGAACACGACCTCTCTGCGCCGATATGGGCCGCCTTCGTCGGTGCGGGTCGTATTCGCGTTGGCGATATTGGCGCTTATGATGTTCACCCTGAATCGTTGGGCTGAAAGGCCGTAGCCATTGATATCGAAACTACTTAGAAAACTCATGAACCATCCTTACACTTTCGCCGAAGCGTCGATGACGCTGCGAAACAGGGCGCCCTCTTTTTTCAAAGCCGACACCAGAGCGTTGTACATCACCGTATTTTTGGCCATCTCCGTCGTCTCTACGTCCAGATCGACGCTGTTACCGTCGTTTCGCGCCATATGCCCGTCTCTTATGAAGATCGTAGCACTTTTTGTGCTGTCGTCGGCACCGCTTTGTATATGGTGCGCATCGGTTTTGGCCATAACCAGCTCTTTGCCGCTTTTTTGCTCCATCGCCTGCCGCTCCTGGCGAAGCGCCGTCTCGAAATCTATATCACGCGGCCTGTAGTATGGCGTATCGACATTGGCGATATTCGCACTGATGAGGTCTTGGCGCATAGCTCGATAGTCGAGCGCCTTGGACATCATCGAATAAGCCGGTGAAATCTGCATCGAAACTCCTTTTGCTGAACTTCTCAAATACAAGCAAAAAACGTTCCTTGCTTATTTATCTGGATTGATGACGATCGTGTCGTTATCCGAGAGTTCGGCGCGGTCGATCCATTCCAGGTGGTTGGCGCGTATCAGGCTTATGAGATCTTCCACGTAGGCACCTTTTCGTTCGGAATAGTGTTCTAGCGCGGGTGCAAGCATGATGCCGGCGAGTGGAATGTCGGCATTTCTGAGCTCTTCACGCATGGCCCGAAAAAGGTGATACGCCGGATGGGTATCGATGTTCAGGATATAGGAGCGTATCGAGTCGAGCGGAGTTTCAAAGGTGGCCAATCCATAATTTCCAAGTTTTTTGCGCTGCTCTTTGGGTTTCAACGAGGTGTCGCTGAAGCTCCACTGCCCAAAAAGTGCGTTACCCTCCAGCGCGAAGCGCGAGGTTCCCCATCCGCTCTCGATCGCTGCCTGCGCCACGATAAGAGAAGGAGGGACGATATCGACGCGACGTTTAATGATTTTTAACATCTGGGGCATGAGCAGATCGTGAGGGCCTTTGATCACTTTATATTTCATCGCCAGCTGCCTGAGCCATTTTGCATCTTGGCGACTGATGGGCTCTTTGGTGACTCTCTTTAAAATTTTCAGCATTTTCTGGCGCTCTTGGGCCACCTCCTCGTTGGCGATCAGCGCCCCGGAAACCATAAGTCTTAGGAATATGCTCTTTTTCAGTGTCACCGGCAGGTTTTCCGCCTCTTCTCCCCAGCGCTTGGAGATGCGCGTGATCACTACCCTGGGAATCTTTTTCATCCCTTTTTTGAAAGCTTTTTCGCTATAGCCTATGTCGTCCAGGATCTGTATGGTTTGCCGATATGATTGAACGGTATGGTGCCCCTGGATCGATGCTTTGTGGCGTGAAGCCGTCTCGTGTGTCGATTTTTCCATATCGCACCCGGTCAGGAAAACCAGAAGTGCAAAAATACCGGCAATTTGGACCATATAAAACCTTAAGTGATTATTGTACAACATCGGATATAATATCAAAACAAAAAACAGTATTCCAACCCCGCAAAAGAAATATAGGTGCCCATAATATGATCGACCGTCCTCTTTTTCTGGCTGTTGCCGCACTGATCGTCATCGGTATCGTATTCAGCTATTCACTCTCGGCTTATGCGGTGCTGCTCTTCAATACCCAGCCGTGGCATTTTCTCATCCGGCAATTTGGAGCCGGAATGGTCGGTATCTTTCTGATGTGGGTGATCGCGAGGCAAAACCCCGATAAAATCACCACTCCATTGGGAATTGCGATATTTACTCTTTCGGTGTTGATGATGATCGCTCTCCCTTTTTTGCCGGAGCATTTCGCCAAGGAGGTAGGCGGTGCGAAACGGTGGCTGAAGCTCGGTTCCCTGTCTCTTGCCCCGGTAGAATTTTTCAAGGTGGGATTTGTCTATTTTCTGGCTTGGAGCCTTTCGCGCAGAGTGATACCAAAGCACATGAAGCGCGGCAGGGAGCAGAAGCGCTATACGCTCAAAGAGGAGCTGGTGATCGTATTGCCATATCTCATCGTATTTTTGGCATTTATGTTCATCATCGCCATTTTTCAAAACGATCTGGGGCAGGTGATCGTTCTTGCGGCTACCATGCTCTTTTTGATCACTTTTGCAGGCGGAAGTATCCGCTTTTTCGGGATGATCTTGCTGGCCGGTGTTGGCTTTATCGCGGTTTTTGTATTGACTTCACCGCACCGCATCGAGCGCTTTAAAGGGTGGTGGTATATGATGCAAAACGCCATTGCCAAACTTTTTCCGCAGTGGGCTGCGGCAGTGCCGAAAGTCAGCCTAGCCGAAGAGCCATATCAGGTGAGCAATTCGCTGCATGCTATCCATCATGGCGGGCTTTTTGGAGTGGGCCTGGGCGACGGCGTATTGAAACTGGGTTTTTTGAGCGAAGTGCATACGGACTTCGTGTTGGCCGGCATGGCGGAAGAGATCGGTATTGTGGGTGTAGGTGTGGTGGTTGCGCTTTTGATGTTTGTAGTTTTCAGGCTGCTCAGGATCGCTGGCCGCAGTGAAAATACAGCCTACTATATCTACTGCTCCGGATTTGCGATGATAATCGGATTCTCTTTTTTCATCAATGCGCTGGGCATCAGCGGCGTAATTCCCCTCAAAGGAATCGCGGTGCCTTTTCTGAGCTACGGCGGCTCACAGCTGTTGGCGCTGAGCATAGGTATGGGATTGGCGCTTTCGATGAGCAAAAAAAGCAAATTGTAAGGAGAATATATTTTGGATAGATTGAAAAAACTCGAAGAGATGTTCAGGCTGCAGCAGCGACTCAACGATGATACGAACGGCCCACAATGGCGCGAAGGCTGCACGAAGCAGGGTAAAACCATCAACTGGAAAAGATGCATCGTGATGGAGAGTGCCGAGCTGATCGACAGCTTTCCGTGGAAACACTGGAAAAGCATCGCAGAAGGGATAGATCTGGAAAACATCAAGATCGAAATGGTGGATATCTGGCATTTCGTGATGAGTTACCTGCTTCGTTTTCATACCCCAAAAGAGGCGGCAAAACTGGCTTTGACGACAATGAGGATGAGCAAAATAAAGCTGCCGAAATCGTGGAGCGAGAAAGATAATGCCCGATTGGAGGCTCTTTTGGAGCCTTTTGAGGATTTAATGGCACTGGCGCTGATAAAGAGTGATGATATCGTCTACCAAGAAGAGCTTCTGGAGCAATTCTGGGAGTGCGTGGACAGTGTAGGGATGAGTTTTGATGAGCTCTATCGGCTCTATATCGGCAAGAACGCTCTCAACCAGTTCAGGCAGCGGCATGGCTACAAAGAGGGCAGCTATGTCAAAGTATGGAATGGCAAGGAGGACAATGTGGTTTTACAAGAGATCCTCTCCAGAAACCCGGATATAACATACGATGAGCTTTTGGAAGCGCTCGAGGTGGAATACCGAAAGGCAAACAGCGTAAAATGAGAAAAAGAGGGCCCGAGCTGCCTGGTATTCTTCTTACGGGAGGGGGAACGGGAGGACATCTATCTATCGTCCGATCTATAAAAGAGGAGTTGACGGAGCGTGGAATCCGGCCTCTTTATATCGGTTCTGAAAGTGGGCAGGATAGGGCGTGGTTCGACAAAGACGTAGATTTTAAAGCGAAACTCTTTTTGCCTACGCGCGGCGTGGTGAACCAAAAAGGTTATGCGAAACTCTCTTCGATGGCCCAGATGCTCAAAGCGACCCTGCAGGCGCGCAGTTTCATTAAAGAGCACGCTGTCGAAGCGGTGCTGAGTGTCGGCGGCTTCTCCGCGGCCCCCGCGTCGTTTGGGGCGATACTCACGCGCACCCCGCTTTTCATTCACGAGCAAAACGCCGTAAGCGGCCGCCTCAACCGGATGCTCAAACCATTTTGTGAACGATTTTTTTCCTCTTACGGCAAGGATCGTATCGATTATCCAGTTGGTGAACGATTTTTTGAAAGCGCCCGATCCCGCACAGAGGTGAAAACCGTCATCTTTCTAGGCGGCAGCCAGGGTGCCCGGGCGATCAACGATTTCGCCTTGGAGTTGGCCCCCGGGCTGCAAAAACGAAATATCCGCATCATTCACCAAACCGGAAAAATAGACTACGATCGTGTATCTACCGCTTATGGCCAAATGGGAATAGAAGCCGATATCTTCGCTTTCGATAAAGAGCTTTACAAAAAGATCTCACTCGCAGACTTCGCCGTAAGCCGAGCAGGCGCAAGCACTCTTTGGGAGCTGACGGCAAATCAGATACCCACGCTGTTCGTTCCCTACCCATATGCGGCCAAAGACCATCAATACCACAACGCCCGCTACCTAAAGGAACGAAATGCAGGATGGATCGTGCGACAGAATGAGCTAAGGTCCGATCTTTTTTGGGATATAATCGAAAAAGAGGATATTGCCGCCACCAGTCAAAGGCTCAAATCCCTTATCGCTCCACAAGGCGCAAGAAAGATCGTGAAAGTTTTACTAAAGGGCACCTCTAAAAACCCTATGTTATGATCCGTATAGGGTTTTTAGAGGTGCCCTGGAGACAAAAAAACAGCTAAAGGTTTTGACTATGGCACTCTACTACTACATCAATACCGGTCACCGTGTGGGTCTTGATCGCCTGCGCCGCAGCGCACCGATCATAAACGCTTTGGAAGGCGAGGGGATCGAAGTGAGAATGCTCACCAACGATTTCAGGGCCGGAGAGTATGCCAAAGAGCATTTCGGTATCAGGCGCTATGTCAGCGTGGATGTGGTGCGCAATATAGCCAACATCGCTACGCCGGCAGATTCCATCGTGTTCGATTCGGCCGAAGAGAGCCGTAGGATATGGGAAGATATGGCGAACTATTTTCGTACCTTCATACGCATCAGTGACAATCCGAACGACGCTCCTTTATCAAAGGAGATATTGATATCCAGTATGAAAAGTGTAGATGGCGCTCCTTTGGCCGATGTGGTGGATCGACGATATTTCGACCAGATGGAACATTCGGATGAAATGATCTATTTCTGGGGAGATGCGGACTACGACAGGAGGCTTCTTTCGTTGTCGGAGGCATTCAGGGGGCTTGATATTGCACTGCTTGAGGGATACTATTTTTTTATGCAATATAGTGATGAATTGGCAGTGAATTTCAAAAAAGCGATAGATAGCGAAGAGTACGATAATGCGCTGAAGGGCGCCGGAAAATTTTTCACCTCCTCTCCTCAGAGCGCACTGGAGGCTCTCGCGGCAGGCTCGTCGCCCGTCTATATAAAAAAACCAGACGCTTCGGATGTCTGGGATGAAAAAATGCGTGGTTACAATATCCCGATAATCGAAAATTTCGAGAAAAATTCAATCGAAAAAATGGCGAATGAAACAGTGGATACCTATGATCGAAAAAAGTTGAAAAAAGATGCAGCCAATACGATTTCTCGCTATATTCTTCATAAGATGGCCGGAGTTTGAGTTTTTGCCCCGGCACCTTCCAAAAAAGCAAAAAGGGGCCAGGGCTTGAATTTTGCATTTTAACTCGCCAGTTCAAGCCCTTTTTTATCCCATGATTGATTGGTGTTGTAGTCTATGGTTGAATGGATGCAGAATATTGACTTGAATGGGTGATTGGAAAGAGGTGGTGGCCAGAGGCAGAATCGAACTGCCGACACGCAGATTTTCAGTCTGCTGCTCTACCGACTGAGCTATCTGGCCCTGTTTGAGTGGTCGAAATTATAAGTGAATATGGCTTAAAAGCTGCTGATGAGCTCTTTGAAAAGATCTCCTCTGGCTGCGTATGATGAAAATTGATCGAGACTCGCTGCCGCAGGGGAAAGAAGGGCTACGCTCTGGTCGGTGTGATGCGCGTCTATATCTTCGATAGCTCTGGCCAGTGTTTTGCAAATATTGGTTTTCATGTCATGTTTTTCGCCCAGTGAAACGATCTTTTCGGCGTTTTGTCCAATCGCGTAAATGGTGACGTCATAGCTTTTCAGCGCTTCAAAGAGTGGGTTTAGATCCACACCCTTGTCGTCACCGCCGAGGATCAGGTGGATTTTTCTCTTTTCCCATGGCGGCAGTGCCTGAATCGTGGCGTCGATATTGGTCGCTTTGGAGTCGTTGATCCATATTCGCCCATGTCTGTCTATGATCTTCTCCTGGCGGTGTGGATCGAGGGTGAAAGAGTTGATCTTTTCGTAATCAATCTCGTCGAAAAGTATTTTGGATACACCCAGCGCCAATAGCGCGTCGAGTAAAAATACGCCTTCGAAATTGACTTTTTCGATATCGATGCCAAAATATCGCGCCAACTTTTCGAGTGAATCGTATGGGATTTTGAACCCGTCGGTGGGTGTATCCTTGAACGCTTCCGGCAGAAGAATCGCTTCTCCTTCTTGCATGGAGCGAAGAGGCTTCAGCTTGTCTGCCGCATACTCCTCTGCCCCGCCGTGCCATGAGAGATGGTCGGGAGTGATCGGAAGAAGCAGATACAGATCGGGCTTTGCAAAACGGGTGTAATGCAGCGTAAAAGAGCTGGTTTCAAGCACCCAGATTGGAGCTTTTGGGCTCATCTGTGCCAATGGGGTGCCTATGTTTCCGCCGCATATTGCGCCGCGATGGGCGAGCAGGTGGGTTACCATGCGCGTGGTGGTGGTTTTGCCGTTGGTGCCTGAAATCCAGATGGTATAGGGGGCTCGATGACGAATGAAATCTTCCCCTTTTTTCGAGAGAAAAAGATCGTATTCGCTTATAAGATTGCGCGCTTTTTCTATCAGTGGATGGTTTGGAGGAAATCCCGGGCTTGGAATCTCCAGATCGCTTCGAGACGGGTCGAACATGGAGGGCGGCATCAAGAGATTGCCGGATTCGTCTTTGTGCGGTATGACGATTTTGTCGTCGTAGAATGTAGCGGGGCCCAGTTTGTCCGCTATGGCGCGGGTGGTTTTTCCATAACCAAAAAGCGAAAGGCGTTTCATCGGCAGATCTTTAACGGATTTTGAGAGTGATGAGCGCCAGCAGATTGGCGATGAAGGCGATGATCCAGAAGCGTACGATAATCTTGTTTTCCGCCCAATGTTTCATTTCGAAATGGTGATGAATCGGTGCCATCAGAAATATCCGTTTGCCGCGAAGCTTGTAGCTTCCCACCTGGGCGATGACCGAGAGGGTTTCGATCACAAAGACCGCACCTATGAGGATGAGCAGAATTTCACTTTTGCCCAGAATGGCCATGTAGCCCAAAAAAGCTCCCACGGCGAGGCTGCCGCTGTCGCCCATGAATACCTCCGCCGGGTTGCAGTTGTACCACAAGAATCCGATAAGCGCGCCGATAAGAGCAGAAGCCATTACGGTCACTTCGCCCACGCCAATGATTTTTGGCCAGAGCAGATAGTGGCTGAGTACGGCGTTGCCTGTGACATATACGATGACGCCCAGAGTGAAGAGCGCAAAGATCGAAGGGACCGTGGCCAATCCATCGAGCCCGTCGGTGAGATTTACCGCATTGCTTGCAGCTACGATCACAAGTGCCCAGAAAACGACAGCGCCCCACTGCATGTCAAAAAGTGGGAACTTGACGAAAGGAACGTAAAAATGGGTGTCGAATCCTACGACCGCTACGAGAAAGATGCCAGCCGCCGCGCCAAGGAGGAACTGCCAGAACAGTTTGGCTCGCGGTGCGAGTCCTTCGAGGTTGTTTCTGGAGATAACTTTTCCGATGTCGTCATTTAACCCCAGCCAACAGAAAGATATAAGCGTAAAGAGTCCGCCGAGTATGTAGGGATTGAAGAGGTTGGCGCTCAAGAGGGTGGCGACGAGGGTGGAGAATACGAATACGACACCGCCCATCGTAGGGGTGTTGCTCTTTTTCAGGTGAGCTTTCGGCACGAATTTGTTGATTGGCTGACTGGCCTTTTTGGCTTTCGCCCAGGCGATGAACAGCGGCATCGCATAGAGCGTCAGAATGAACGCTATGAAAAATGCAAATCCTGCACGTACGGTGATATATTGAAAAAGGTTGATATCCAGATGTCTGTAAAACCAATAGAGCATATTTTAATTGTGCCTTTTAGGAGCTTGAAAGCGCTATTTTATTATAGTTGTGCATAAAAGAGCATAAAGGATCGTATGGGTGTCGAAAAAAGCTATTCTCGTCATTACCGATGGTATCGGATACAAACCCAATTCGAAAGCCAACGCCTTCGAAGCGGCCAAAAAGCCTACATATGAAAAACTCTTCAAAGAGGTTCCCCACTCTTTGATCCATACCTACGGATTGCATGTGGGGCTTCCTGAGGGGCAGATGGGTAACTCCGAAGTCGGCCATATGACGATTGGAAGCGGACGGGTGCTGTATCAGGATTTGGTCAAAATTTCTCTAGCCCTTAAAGATGGCTCGCTAAAGAGCAATCCAGTGTTGCAGGAACTTTTTGACAAGAGCGAACGTTTGCACCTTATAGGGCTGATGAGCGACGGAGGAGTGCATTCGCACATAGACCACATAATCGGTATGGCGAAGATCGCGGCCGAAGCGGGAAAACAGGTATTTTTGCATCTGATTACCGACGGCCGCGACGTCTCTCCGACTTCCGCTCCCGAGTATCTAAAGAGGATCGAGGAGATCACCGGCGATCGCATCAAGATAGCCACAATCGGAGGACGTTTTTACACGATGGACCGTGACCAGCGGTGGGAGCGCGTGGAAAAAGGATACCGTGCCATCGTCGAAGCTACGCCCAAAACCGATCTTTCCGCGATCGAATATGTCAAGGAGAGCTATAAAAAAGAGGTTACGGACGAATTCATCGAGCCTGTAGCGTTTTCCGACTACGAAGGGATGAGAGAGGGTGATGGCGTGCTTTTCATGAACTTCAGAAGCGACAGAATGCGTGAAATCGTCACTGCGATAGGGGATCCCAAGTTCGACAAATTCAAAAGATCGCCTCTGCATCTTCATATCGCTACGATGACGGAGTATGATAAGACATTTCCCTATCCAGTGCTTTTCAAAAAAGAGCCTCCAAAAAATACACTGGCCGAAGTGATATCCAAAGAGGGCCTAAATCAGCTGCATACGGCCGAAACGGAAAAATATGCCCACGTTACCTTCTTTTTCAATGGAGGCGTTGAGGAGCCTATGTTGAACGAATCGCGGGTGTTGATACCGAGTCCGAAAGTCAAAACCTACGATATGAAGCCCGAAATGAGCGCTCCGCAGGTCGGGGACGCCGTTTTGACGGCGATGGACGAAGAGTACGATTTTATCGTCGTGAATTTCGCCAATGGAGATATGGTTGGCCATACGGGCGATTTCGAAGCGGCGATAAAAGCCGTCGAGACGGTGGACCATGAAGTCGGGCGTATCGTCGAGAAGGCGAAGGAGAAAGATTACCGGATGGTTTTGACATCCGACCACGGCAACTGCGAAGAGATGGTGGATGAAAATGGCAAAGTGCTCACCAATCATACGGTTGGAGATGTATGGTGCTTCGTGATGGCCCCGGGAGTCGAAGAGGTAAAACCTGGATCGCTTAGCAATATCGCACCTACGGTACTGAAGCTGATGGAGCTGCCGATTCCCGAAGAGATGGACGAGCCACTGGTTTGATGAACAATGAAAAATATTAGGAGACGATCGTGAAATTTACCGGAAAAAACGTATTGGTGACTGGTGCGAGCCGAGGTATAGGCGCCGAGATAGCAAAAGGGTTGGCCGGATATGGCCTGAAAGTTTGGATCAATTACCGCAGTGGCGCCAAAGAGGCCGACGAGGTAAAAAAACAGATCGAAGAGGCGGGAGGAGAGGCTGCCGTGATCGGATTCGACGTGACCGACGAGGCGGCATTTGTGGACGCGGTGAAGACGATCGTCGATGCCGATGGAGAGCTCTCCTATATGGTCAACAATGCCGGAATCACAAAAGACAAACTGGCGATGCGGATGAAAGTAGAAGAGTTCGAAGAGGTGGTTCGCGCAAACCTTACCTCTGCATTTATCGGCTGCAGGGAGGCGATCAAAGTGATGGGAAAAAAACGCTTTGGTTCCGTAGTAAACGTATCTTCCATAGTGGGTGAAACCGGAAATGCCGGACAGACCAACTATAGTGCCTCCAAGGGAGGAATGATCGCTATGACGAAGAGTTTCGCCATCGAGGGCGCGGCGAGAAACATACGCTTCAATGCCGTTACACCGGGGTTTATAAAAACGGATATGACCGATAAGCTCAAAGAAGAGATCAGGCAGTCTTTCATAGACAGGATACCTCTTTCACGCTTTGGAGACCCAAAAGAGGTGGCCGAATCGATCGCCTTTTTACTCAGCGATCACGCTTCCTATATCACGGGTGAAACGCTCAAGGTCAATGGCGGGATGA
>Ga0256842_1002093_pt1 | contig 14827 bp, 12 predicted proteins | sample 4559240metaG_FD_185973 | JGI IMG/M metagenome (GOLD analysis project Ga0256842, IMG submission 185973) | Hydrothermal vent microbial communities from Guaymas Basin, Mexico - 4559-240 | ecosystem: Environmental > Aquatic > Marine > Hydrothermal vents | place: Mexico: Guaymas Basin | collected...
ATAGAAAAAAACCAATTAAAGGCTACAGCTACCGATCATTTTAGATTAATAAATGTAATAACAAACATAGAAAACCAAGAAAAAACAGATAAATTTCTTATAGAAAACGACGGAGCTTCATTAATCACAAAAATAAATTTTGAAGAAACGGTTGATTTATATAAAACACACAACTCATTAGAAATAAAAAAAGAGAACAAATTAATAAAATCAAAATTAATAAAATCAAAATTTCCGGATTACACGGAAATACTTTATGATGAAAATAATAACATTATTGAAATAAATCGAAAAGAAACACTTAATGCCATTAAAAGAGTATCTGTAACAAATCCGGACAGTAAAGTAGAGCTATTTATTAACACCAACGATAATAAATTAATAATAACATCAATCAACAGTGAAGGTGAAGAATCAACAGACAGTGTTGAAATAATAGATAAAAATAGTGACAATAATATTAAAATAAACCTATATTCAAAATTCATTATAGATTTCTTATCGCAAACAGAAATAAAAAATATTAAAGTATATTATAAAAATAACGAACAACCTATAATGTTAAAATCCCAGGATGATGAATATATTTATAATTATCTTATGACACCAATCACAACACAATAAAATGTTTATCGAAAATCTCTATTTGAATAATTTTAAAAATTTAAGCAACACAAATTTCAAGTTCGATAATTTTAATATTATTTATGGAGATAATTCAAGCGGTAAAACAAATCTTATAGAGGCTATATTTATTATTTTAAACGGACATTCCTTCAGTAAAAATAATAAATTTCTACAAAAAGACAAAAATCAAAAAACATTTCTAAGTTCATTAGTTAGAAATTATGATAATTTAAAAAACAATATATATATAGAGATTTATAAAAATAAAAAAATTGCAAAAATTAATTCCAAAAAGGTTAATACCGTGCAATTTAAAAAGAACTTCTATTCAATAATATTTTCAATCGAATCCTTTATATCGTTTAAAAACAAAAAATACCTTTTTTCCTTAATAGATAAAAACAGTTTTATAAAAGATAGAGAGATTTTAAATGATTTACTCGAATATAGGAAAATAATAAAAATAAAACAGAGTATTCTTGCCAATTCAAAGATAGACAAGGATGCATTATTCGTAATTAATAAAAAACTTGTAAGTATAGTAGATAAAATTTCTCAAAAACGAAAAATATCAACGGAAATTATTAACAAGAATATTCAGAATATGTTTAAATTATTTTCAGATAAAACAATTAATATAAGTTATGAAATCAAGGAATTAAATCAAGATGTATTTAAAAATGAAATACTTAAAAGAAGAATACAATTTTCCTTAAATAAAGATAAAGTCAATATATTTCTTGACGAAAAAGATATATTTAGCTATTCTTCTTCGGGTGAAAAGAAGATAGCACTGTTTTGTATTGTAATGAGTATAGTAAAATATTACAATACAATCGAAAAACCGATCATTTTAATAGATGATTTGGAAGGGGATTTAGATAATAAAGCTAAAAGGGTTACAAAAGAAATATTGGGAAATATGACTAATCAGATTTTTTTAACAACGCTGGGCTATTATTTAGACGACAATATAAACACTATATATCTATAAAGAGGTTTTAAGATTGAAGGATTACGAAGCTAATAGTATTAAAGTTTTAAAGGGTTTGGATGCAGTAAGAAAAAGACCTGCTATGTATATAGGCGGAACATCCATTGAAGGTTTACATCATCTTGTGTATGAGGTTGTTGATAACTCAATAGATGAAGCAATGGCCGGTTATTGTACGGAAGTAGAGGTATATATCAACGAAGACAATTCAATAACGGTTATAGATAACGGAAGAGGTATTCCTGTTGATATTCATCCTGAAGAAAAAATACCGGCTGTAACACTGGTTTTAACAACCCTGCACGCAGGAGGAAAATTTGACAATAAAAGTTATAAAGTTTCAGGCGGTTTACACGGTGTAGGAATAAGTGTTGTAAACGCTCTGTCTGAAAACCTGACTGTAGAAATCAAAAGAGACGGTAATATTTATACACAGGAGTTTCAAAAAGGTATTCCTGTGAGTGATTTAAAAAATATAGGTAAAACAAAAGAAAACGGAACCTCTGTTACTTTTTTACCGGATAGAGAGATATTTGAAACAACAGAGTTTAATTTTGAAATACTTTCAAAAAGATTAAGAGAGCTTGCATTTTTAAATAAAGGCTTAAAGATATCTTTATTTGATAGAAGAAATGATAAAAAAGAGACCTTTTATTATAAAGACGGTATAATTTCATTTATAAATTATCTAAGTAAAAATAAAACAAAATTATTTGAAGAACCTATATATTTTTATATATCCTGTGAAGATGTATCGGTTGAACTTGCATTGGTTTATACCGATTCTTACAATTCCTTGATTTATACATTTGCAAATTCAATCAATACAATAGAGGGCGGGGTTCATCTTTCGGCATTTAAAAGCGTATTAACAAAAGTTGTAAATAATTATATAAAAAAGAATAATATACTTAAAAATGATACGGTTTTTTCAGGAGAGGATATAAGAGAAGGGACTATTGCAATACTTTCCGTTACTTTACCGGATCCTCAATTTGAAGGTCAGACAAAAACAAAACTTGTTAATACCAATATTCAAAATATCATACAGACAAATCTTTATGAAAAACTAAGTGAATATTTTGAAGAACACCCCAAGGTTATAAAAATTATAATAGAAAAAGTTCAAAAAGCCTATCTTGCAAGGGAAGCAGCAAAGAAAGCAAGGGAGCTTGTGAGAAGAAAAACCGTTTTTGAAACAAAAGGTCTGCCCGGGAAATTAGCTGATTGTCAAGAAAAAGACCCTGAAAAAACAGAGTTATTTATAGTTGAGGGAGATTCAGCAGGAGGAAGTGCAAAACAGGCGAGGGATAGGGTGTGTCAAGCTATTTTACCTTTAAAGGGTAAAATCTTAAATACTGAAAAAACAAATATAAGTAAGGTTTTAACAAGTGAAGAAATTAAAAACATAGTAACGGCAATTGGTGGCGGAATAGGGGACTCATTTAATATAGAGGATGTAAGATATCACAAGATTGTTATTATGACAGATGCCGATGTTGACGGAAGTCATATCCAGACGCTTATTTTAACACTTTTTTTTAGATATTTTAAAGAATTGATTGATATGGGTTATATTTATATAGCTCAACCACCTTTGTATAAGTGCAGAATAGGTAAGAAGGATTTTTATATAAAAGATGAAAAAAGGATGAAAGAGTTTTTAATTAATAAGGGTATTGAAAATTTTACACCTTTGATTAATTCAAAAACTATGTCTAAAGAGGAGTTCAAAAAAGTTGTAAATAATCTTCTTATCTACGAAAATATGATAGATAAGCTGTCTCATAAATATGGTAATGAAGAAATTATAAGATGTCTGGCTATAATTTCTGTTTCTTATGATGATTTATCGGATTTACCGTTTTTACGGAAAAAGATTAATCAATGTTTAAGTAAAAATTCTGAAATTTCCATAGAAGAAATAGAGGAAGAGAATGAAGCTATTGTGTTTAAGTATGTAGTTGATAATGAGAATAAGGAAATGTTTGTAAATAGAGATTTTTTTATCTCTCATGAATTTAATCTTACCAAGAAGTATACTCCTGCCAATAATATGCTTGGAGAACCTCCGTTTAAAGCTATTGTAAAAGAAGAAAAAAAGGAGTTTAAAACTATAAAAGAGATGATTAATTTTATTGAAAATAGAGCGAAGAAGGGTTTGGAAATTCAAAGATATAAAGGTCTCGGTGAAATGAATCCGGAGCAACTTTGGGAAACAACTATGGACCCAAAACAGAGAAATATGCTTAAAATAACAATCAACGATGCCGCAAAGGCCGACGAGATATTTAATATGCTTATGGGTCAAAGGGCTGATTTAAGGCGTGATTTTATTGAAGAAAATGCCAAATTTGTGAAACATCTTGATGTATAAGGGGTTAAAATGAAGGATCTTTTTAATGATAAAAATATAACACCTATTGATATAGAAGATACGATGAAACAATCCTATCTTGATTACTCTATGAGTGTTATTGTGGGTCGTGCAATACCTGATGCAAGAGACGGTTTAAAGCCGGTGCATAGGCGTATTCTATTTGCAATGAAAGAATTAAACCTCGACCACAGTAAGCCCTATAAAAAAAGTGCAAGAGTTGTAGGTGATGTTATAGGTAAATACCATCCCCATGGTGATATGGCTGTTTATGATGCACTTGTTAGAATGAGCCAGGAATTTTCTATGCGCTATCCATTGGTTGACGGGCAGGGAAATTTTGGTTCAATTGATGGAGATTCTCCGGCTGCAATGAGATATACAGAGGTAAGGTTTTCCAAGATAGCTCAAGAGATGTTGCAAGATTTAGACAAAAATAGTGTCGATTTTATATCCAACTACGATGATTCTATGAGTGAACCCGCCGTTTTACCTGCTATTATACCAAATCTCTTAATGAACGGCTCAAGCGGTATAGCCGTTGGTTTCGCTACAAATATTCCTCCTCATAATCTTAATGAAATTATAGACGCATCCTTGTTATACCTTGAAAGTGACGGAGAAGTTGATATTGAAGAGATATTGAAATATATAAAAGGACCTGATTTCCCTACAGGTGGTATATGTTCCGATGATATGCTCATTAAAGAAGCTTATAAAAAAGGTATGGGAAAGGTTCAGATAAGATCGAGGGTAAAGGAAGAAAAAATAAAAAATAGAGACGCTTTAATTGTTTATGAACTTCCTTATCAGGTTAATAAATCTTTACTGATACAATCAATAGCAAATTTGGTTAAGGATAAAAGAATAGACGGTATTTCCGATTTAAGGGATGAATCAAATAAAGAAGGAATAAGAATTGTTATAGAGCTAAAAAAAGATACTCAGCCTGATGTTTTATTAAATAAGCTTTATAAATACACAAATATGCAGGTTACATTCGGTATCAATATGCTTGCCCTTGTAAATAATGTTCCAAAACTTCTAAATATTAAAGATGCAATAGGCGTATTTATAAAACACAGAATTGATGTTGTAAAAAGAAGAACCGCTTATTTGCTTAATAAATCAAAAGATAGAGCTCATATACTTGAAGGTTTGAAAATTACGCTCGATAATATAGATGAAGTTGTATCTATTATAAGAGCATCAAAAGATTCAAATGAAGCTAAGTTAAAACTTAAAATGCGGTTCAAGTTAAGTGATAAGCAGACTCAGGCAATTTTGGATATGAGGCTTGCAAGACTTGTTGCTCTGGAAAAACAGAAAATTATAGATGAATATGAAAATGTGATTAAAGATATAGCATACTATGAGAGTATTTTATCCAATAAAGAGATTTTAAAAGGCGTTATTAAGGATGAGCTGAATTATGTAAGAGACAGCTATGGCGATAAAAGAAGAACCGAAATAGCAGGAAGCCTTAAAAATATCGATATTGAAGATATGATTAAAGATGAAGAGCTTGTTATAACATTTTCTAAAAAAGGTTATATTAAAGCTGTCTCCGGTGATGTCTACTCAACTCAGCATAGAGGTGGAAAAGGCAGAATGGCTTCAAGTTTTTCCGATAATGATTATGTTACGGATCTGTTTTTAACAAGGAGTTTGAGTACGCTTTTATGCTTTACCAATACAGGAAGGGTTTATCAGTTAAAAGCATACAATGTTCCAAACCTTCTTCCTTCGGCAAGAGGAAAGGCTATTGTAAATCTCCTTAAACTTCAGCCTGGTGAACAGATAAAAACCATACTACCTTTTACTGAAACTACAAGCCTGTTTTTTGTTACCGAAAAAGGGGTTGTGAAACGCTCTCTGATAGACAATTTTAATCACATTCAAACAAATGGAAAGATTGCTATAAAATTAAATGAACAGGATTCTCTTGTCAGGGTATTTAGCGTAAGCGATGAAGATGATATTGTAATTACGACAAGAAGAGGTATGATTATAAAGTTTAGTACAGGTGAAGTTAGAAATATGGGTATGACAGCAGCCGGTGTAAAAGGAATTAATTTGTCCAAGAACGATATAGTTGTTTCTGCAGACAGCTTCAGTAAAGAAAAACATACTAAAATAATATTTGTCACGGAAAAGGGTATGGGAAAACTGATTAAAATAGATAAGGTAAGAAAAATTAAACGAGGCGGCAAGGGTGTAATAGGTATAAAGTTGAATAAGATGGATAATGTTGCCGGCAGTTTAACCCTAAATGAAGAAGATAATGTTATGGTTGTGAGTAAAAACGGCAAAATTATTAAACTTGAAGCAAAGGATATAAATGTAGTTGGAAGGACTGCGAAGGGTGTTAAATTAATTAACCTTGATGATAATGATATTGTTGTAAGTATAGTTGTATCTAAGGAACAAAATGAATCTGATACTGAAAAATGAAATAAAAAAAGACATTGAAAGTGTAAATAAAACCCTATCCTTAATAATGCGTCCGAAGTGTAATTTGACTAATGATGTATATAAACAGGTGATAGGTTCAGGTAAAAGACTTAGACCTTTGATAGTTCTATACACTGCTTTAGCTTTAGGCTACAAAGATATTAACGCGGCTTTAAGGGTTGGTTCAATAGTAGAATTAATCCATACGGCAAGTTTATTGCACGATGATATTATAGATGAAGCGCTAACGAGGCGGGGAAATCCTACTGCTCACAAGGTTTTTGGCACAAAATCGGCTGTACTTGGCGGAGATTATCTTTATTCGTTGGCTTTTAATGAAGTTTTGTCTTTTGATGCACGAATAGCCGATACAATATCAAAAGCAGCCTATCTTTTAACCGAGGGTGAATTGCAGGAGCTTGAAAATGCTTTTAATCCGTCTTTAAGTGAAGATGATTATTACGATATTATATACAAAAAGACATCTGTTTTAATAGAGGCAAGCAGCATAAGCGGAGCTGTATTGGGAGATGATAAATACATAGAAGCATTCAAGGAGTACGGCAAAAATTTAGGTTTTGCATTTCAGATTAAAGATGACTGTTTGGATTATGATTCTGATATTGAAACACTTGGTAAAGATGTGGGCAGTGACCTAAAAGAGGGTAAAATAACGCTCCCTGTTCTGTACGCTCAAAATAATGATAATAATTTATCCGGAATGATTAAGGCATATTTTGACAAACAGGATGATTTGCTATATGAAAAAATAGATAGAAGTGTCAAAGAAAACGGAGTTGCGACAGCTATAAAAAAGGCTGAAGAATTCAGTGAAAAAGCAAAATGTGCAATAGAATTTTTGCCAAAAAGCAAATATAAAAAGTATTTAACGGCAATAGCCGATTATTCAATAGAAAGAAAGAGATGAAAGAAAGAATTATTACCCTTATAGGCACAAATCATAAATTTTCAGACCAAACAATAAGAGGCAGGTTGTCTTTTAGAGAGAATGAGATAGAAATATACCTTAAAAAATTAAGACTTATTAAGGGTGTCAGAGAGGTTATGATACTTTCCACCTGCAACAGAGTTGAAATTCTGCTTGTCTCCGATTTTAATATAGACGATAGTATATTGAATTTCTTATCTGAATATTCAAAGATAGACATAAATAATCTCTCGAATATAGTTTATATTAAACATAGTACCGATGTCGTAAGGCATATGTTTAGGGTTGCCGCAGGGCTTGATTCTATGGTTATAGGAGAGCCTCAAATTTTAGGACAGCTAAAGGAAGCTTATAAATGGTCTGTTGAATTTATGTCAAGTGGCTCGACAATCAATAGAATAATGCGCAGGACTTTTCATTCTGCAAAAATAATAAGAAGTAGAACAGATATTGCAAAAGGTGCTATCAGCGTTGCTTATGCAGCTTTGTTAAAGGTAAAACAGATTGTCGATTTAAATTCTAAAAAGGTGCTTATTGTGGGTGTTGGTGAAATCAACCGTCTTGCCGCTGAACATTTTTCAAAAGCAGAAGCCAAGATATCAATTATTGCAAACAGAACTATCGATAAAGCTCAAAGCTTTGCGGATACATATTCCGCTAAGGCTATCAAAATTGAAGATATAAAAAAAGAAATTGGTAATGTAGATATTATAATAACATCCACAGCGTCAAAAGAGCCGATTTTGTTAAAAGAGTATATCCCTTTAAACAAAAAACTTATTATTGTGGATATGGCTATGCCACAGGATACGGAAAAAGAAATTGAAAATTTGGAAAATGTAAAATTGATACTGCTTGATGATTTAAAGGGTATTGTGGAAAATTCCAAACACTCAAGAATTAAACAGGCATCTATAGCCGAAAAGTTAATAGATAAAGAGGTAGAAGCATATAAAGAGTATGTGGATTCCTTGGATTACGATGAGGTTGCAAGACAGCTTAGATATACTGCAGAAAGAGTAAGAAATATTGAAGTTGCAAAATTTAGAAAAAAGTATGCAGACAATCTTAACGATGAAATAATAGAGGGCGTGGATAATTTAACAAAATCACTTCTAAACAAGGTACTTCACGAGCCTACAAACAATATAAGGCTTTTTGCAGAACATCCGGAGGGTGATATGTATATAGAGCTTTTGAAGCGGATTTTTAAGATAGAGGTTTCCAAAAAGGAAGTTAAATGCTTTTTCTCGGAAAACAGTTAAAGATAGGTACAAGGGGCTCTGCACTTGCACTGTGGCAGGCATCTTTTGTAAAAGATAAGCTTGAAAATCACGGCATTACGAGTGAAATTATAAAAATTAAGACAACCGGTGATGTGATAAAAGACAAGCCGCTTTATCAATTTGGCGGAAAAGGTCTTTTTACAAAAGAGATAGAGAAACAACTGATTGATAAAAATATAGATATTGCAGTTCATAGTTTAAAAGATGTAACCGTTTTTGACTTGGAAGATTTTGATTTTTTATTTCTAAAAAGGGATTCATACAAAGATGTTTTGGTTTCTCATAAGGGTGATTTGTCAAATTTACCAAGTGGTGCATCGGTGGGAACAACATCCTTAAGAAGGCAATTTGAAATTTATTCAAAAAGAAGGGATTTAAATTTTGTGAGCCTAAGGGGTAATCTTGATACCCGTTTAAAAAAATTGGAAAGAGGCGAAGTTGATGCAATAGTGGTATCAAAATCGGGGCTTTTGAGGTTGGGTATATTTAATAAATCCTATATGTATGATATTGATATTGTGCCCTCGGCAGGACAGGGGGTTGTTGCCGTTCAATTTTTAAAAAACGATGAAATGAGAGAGAAACTCTCTTTTTTAGAGGATGAGCATACAAGGATGTGTGTATCCGCAGAGAGGCAATTTGTAAGAGAACTAAACGCCTCGTGTAATTATCCGATAGGTGCCTATGCTTATTTTCAAAATAATAAATACTGTATGAATGTTGCATACGGCGTAATAGATAATATTGAAAAGGTTATACATTTTCAGGTCTGTTCGGATAGTTTTGAAGAGGCTGTTGATGATTGTGTAAAATATGTAAGAGGTGCAATATGATTGTTAAAATATCCAACAATGTAAGTTTAAGATATTTCCCGTATTTTACGGAAGATGTAAAATTTGAAGAGGGTGTTCATAAAAAATTTATGCTTAAATGTCAACAAGTTGTTAAAAACTCGGAATCCGTGTTAATAACCAATAAAAATAATATTGTGCCGGACTTAAAGATAGAATATGCGCAAGAAAAACGGCGTAAGAAGGTTTTATTCAGTGCAAATAGACAGGATTTGATAAAATATACGGAAAAGTATGATGATATTTTTGATATCTATCCTATGGAATCCATAGATTTTAAACCGATTGATTTTGTTATTGACGATAACTATAAATGGGTTGTATTTACGAGTAAAAGAGCCGTAGAATTTTTTCTTGCAAGGGTTAAAATAAGGTACTTTTGCGATAAGAAAATAGCGGCTATAGGTTCAAAAACAGCGGAAGTCTTGAAAAGCAGGGGCTTGTATATGAACTTTGTTCCGGAAAAGTTTTATTCTGCGGATGCAGCTGAATTTTTAAAGGATAAAGAAGATGTTGCCGTTATTAGCGCAAAAAAACACACCCATGCATATGATGATATGGAAAATATACAGGTTATACCGGTCTATGAAAATGTAATACCTAAAAATATATATAATTTTGACTATGATATTGATTTTGATTATGGATTATTTAGTGCCCCGTCAACATTTTGGCATATAAAAGAGGTGTTCGGCGATAAGATAATTAAAAGAATTAAAAATATTATTGCAATAGGTGAAACAACAAAAGACTATATAGAATCGTGCGGTTACAAGACCGATATACCCGAAAAATCTACTTTTGACGATATGTTTTTGTATTTAAAAGATAGGGAGAAGTTATGAGTGATATTGAAAGTTTGGAACAGATTGCCAAAGAGGTGAGACGAGATATATTAGTAATGCTTAATAAATCAGGCAGTGGTCACAGCGGAGGTTCGTTAAGTGTGACCGATATACTTGTTGCCCTATACTTTGGTAAAATTATGAACTATGACCCACATAATCCTGAGGATGAAGAGAGAGACAGGCTTGTTTTATCAAAGGGACACGCGTGCCCTGCTCTTTATGCCGTTTTATCGAAAGCCGGTTATTTTGAAAGGGATTTGCTTTGGAGTTTGAGAAAGCTCGGAAGCCCTCTTCAAGGTCATCCGGACTCGAAAAAGCTTCCCGGTATTGATGCTGCAACCGGTTCTTTGGGAAACGGTATAAGCCAAGCTGTAGGAATGGCTCTTGCGGCAAAGGTTTTAAAGAAAAAATATAAGGTTTTTTGTATTGTAGGTGACGGTGAGATGGACGAAGGCTTGGTTTATGAGGCGTTAAATGTAGCCGGACACTACAAGCTATCAAATTTGATAGTCATAGTTGATAATAACGGACTGCAGATAGACGGTAAATGTTCCGATGTTATGAATATCTATCCTTTAAAGGATAAATTTGACGCTTTTAATTTTAAAACATTTGAGATAGGCGGACATAACTACAAAAGTTTGCTTGACACATTAACCACAGCAAAAAGAAATGTCTTAAAACCGTCCGCTATTATAGCAAGGACGGTAAAAGGTATGGGTGTTTCTTTTATGGCAAATAAGGTTGAATATCACGGTGTTGCGCCAAGTGACGATGAGCTTAAAAGAGCTTTGGAGGAGTTAAAATAATGGAAATGAAAGCTACAAGAGAAGCCTATGGCAAGGCTCTGATTGAAATAGGTAAGAATGAAAAAGTTGTTGTGCTTGATGCGGATTTATCCGGCTCAACAAAGTCTGCGGATTTTAAGAAGGTATATCCTGAAAGATTTTTTAATATGGGTATAGCTGAGTCAAGTATGGTGGGTACGGCTGCCGGAATGGCGCTTTCCGGTTTAAAACCTTACGCTTCTTCTTTTGCCGTTTTTGTGACAGGCAGAGCTTTTGAACCAATTAGACAATCAATATGTTATCAAAATCTTGATGTTGTTTTGTGTGGTTCTCATTCGGGTATCAGTGTCGGAGAAGATGGCGGCTCTCACCAATCGGTTGCGGACATCGCTCTTATGCGTTCTTTGCCCAATATGAAGGTTGTTGTTCCGTGTGATTACAATGAAGCGTTTCTTGCTGTAAAAGCATCGTTGGAGATTGAAGGACCATTGTATATTAGAACCTCAAGGGCAAAATCCCCCATTTTAACAAGCATTGATGATAAATTTGAACTTGGAAAGGCAAAAATTTTAAAAGAGGGAAGCGATACGGCTATTGTAGCCTGTGGAATGATGAGTTACATTGCACTTGAAGCTGCAAAACTGCTTGAAAAAGAGGGTATAAGTGTTGCGGTTGTTAATTCTCCATCCATTAAGCCGCTTGATGAAGAAACTATTTTTACATTAAGTAAAAATGTATCAAAAATATTTACGCTTGAGGAGCATTCGGTTATAGGCGGGCTTGGCGGAGCTGTAAGTGAATTTTTGTCAGAGAACAATCCTGTCGCAATCCATAAAATAGGCTTGGAGGATGTTTTCGGAGAGTCTGGAACGAAGGATGATCTGTTCTGCAAATACGGTTTTACAAAAGAATCTGTAGCGGAAAGGATAAAAAAGAAGCTTGGTTGAATTTATAGAAGTTAATAAAAGTTTCGGCAAAAAAAAGATATTAAATAATGTGAATTTTAGAATTTCGGCAAATAGCATAAATCAAATAATTGCACCTCAGTCGTCGGGTAAGAGTACGATTTTAAAGATGATTTATGGTGCTGTTAAATTAGACAACGGATTCATTCGTGTTTTTGATACAAGTGTGTCTGAGTTAAAATATTCGGCTGTTATATTTTTAAGGCGTTATCTTGGTATTATTTTTGAAGACATAAGATTGATTAAGGGTTTAAGCGTCAAAGACAATCTGTATATTATAACAAAGATGACAAAAAGGGATTTGTACTTTTCAGATGATGTGATTGAAATTTTGTCAATTAGTCACCTGCTTGATAAATATCCCTATGAATTATCCCTAAGCGAACAATCTTTGGTAAATATTGCAAGGGGCGTGATTTTTAATTTTCCTTTGGTGCTTGCCGATGAGCCTCTTAGGTATTTATCCGACGAATATAAAACCAAAGTATTGAATCTTTTTAAATATTTAAATAAAGAGCGCGGTATAACATTTTTAATAGCTTCTCAAAAAAATCTTGATGAATCATTTAAAGTATTGGATGTGAATTTAAATGAAAAAAAATAGTATAAGTATGGCATTTTTTTTTGTTGTTGTGGCATTTATTCTGACTATGAGTGTACTAATGAGCATCTTTTTTGCCGTTGATGAGCATGTTGTTCAGAAAAAATCCAATATCCCTATGTATGTTTTTTTTAATTTAAATACAAACCTTAATATTGTTAATCGTGTGTCTAATGATTTTAAACTTAATCCCAATGTTAAAAATGTAAAATTAATAGATAAAGATAGGGCTTTCAATGATATGGTCGGTAAATTTTCCATAAATAAAAGTCTATTCAACAAAAATCCCTTTCCCTACTCATTGGAGATTTTCTTTGAGCCCAACGCCACAAATTTAGTCAATTTCAAAAACTTTAAAAAAAGTGCACTTCAAAGGGAATCCGTTGACGATGTTCGCTTTCCGAAAAAATTTTTGCAAGATATGGAAACCGTGCATTCAAATGTTCTGATGTTTTCCAAGATTATAATTTCCATTTTATATGCAGTCGAATTTGTTGTTTTTTTGTCAATTACAACTATTTTGTACTATTATAACAAGGAAGATTTCGATACCTTAAAGTTTTTTGGCATAAAAAGAGGTAAAATTTTTGGTATTTTCTTGCGGAATACTATGTCAACAACTGTTTTTGCGTCTATTTTTTCCGTATTTTTCATTATTGCCGTATATTTTCTCTACGATAAATATGCAAATATTCAATACATAAATAAGGAGCTTTTCAAAAGCTCGCTTCAAACTACATTTATTCTAAACCTGTCTGTGGGATTTTTGTTTACATTCTTCTCATCTGCTTTTGTTTTTATTTTTAAAGATGAAAAAGTATAAATTTGTTTTTGTTTTTCTTCTCACTTTCATTTTTAGCATAGACTGTTTTGGTTTAAATAAATCTTTTGTTGAAAAAAAAATAAAAACCCTAAACAGTGCTTTGGAGTCAAAAAAAAGCGATTACATTAAACTTAGACTACAATATAAAGTTTTAACAAAAAAAATAGAGTTAACAAACAAAAAAATAGCAAAAATAAAGAGTGATATAAAACATAAAAAAAGCGGGTTAAAAATTTTAAATCGTAAGATAACGCTTCTAAAAAAAGATGTTGTATCCGTAAGCTATACGCTTGAGTTTCAAAAACAGCAGCTTTATAAAGAGCTTAGGGAATATTATAAATATTCAAAAATCAGCAGATACTATAAAAAAGGTATTTGGTATGAATATATGAATAACTTTATAGGTCTGTATATGCAGGACAAAATTAAAAAATATGTATCAAGAAGAAGTTATTTAAAATCAAGAATAGAAAGCCTGAATGCTTTGATAGAGAAAAAGGTCAATATACTAAAAAATATTAAAGAACAGGAAAGGGATTTAAAGAAGGAAAATGTACAGCTTACTGCATTTGCAAAAAAAGCATCAAGGCAAAAAAAGGTATATTTGAATGAGATTGCAACACTTCAAAAGGAGCAGGAAAAATTAAGGTCAGTACTGAGCGACATAATAAAAAAAGAAAGAATCGAAAGACTTAAGGCACTTAAAAGAAAACAAAAAAGAAAAAAACGGCATATTGTTAGTGTAAAAAAACAACAGACTGTTGATATTAAAACCGTAGAGAGGGAGTTTAAGGCTTTAAAAAACAGAATTAATCCGCCTGTAAGAGGTAAAATTGTTGACACTTTTGGAAAAAAATATGATACTTTATTCAAGGTCTATACCCGAAATGACGGTATAGATATAAAAGCTTCAAAAGGAAGCTGCGTAAGGGTAATCTATGGAGGTAAAATAGACTATATAGGTCGCCTTCCGGGATATGGTCATCTTGTGATTGTTAATCACCTTAACGGGTATTATAGTGTGTATGGAGGAGTGTTGACAAGATTAAAGATAGGTAGTAGAGTAAAAAAATATCAGTGTATAGGCAATATGGAGAGTAGTAAACTTCATTTTGAGATAAGGAGGCATGCTGTAGCTATAAATCCTTTAATATTTTTAAACAAGGGGGCTTTGAGGTAGTTATGAAAAAAGGTGTAAGTGTTTTATTTTTTATTATTCTATTTAGTGTTAGTGCTTGTGCCGCACCTAATAGCGACATAAAAA
>Ga0256842_1002094_pt1 | contig 14823 bp, 13 predicted proteins | sample 4559240metaG_FD_185973 | JGI IMG/M metagenome (GOLD analysis project Ga0256842, IMG submission 185973) | Hydrothermal vent microbial communities from Guaymas Basin, Mexico - 4559-240 | ecosystem: Environmental > Aquatic > Marine > Hydrothermal vents | place: Mexico: Guaymas Basin | collected...
AATATCCAAAGGTATATATGGCGAGATAGGCATATTTCGTTTTTTAGGGAAATTGGATTATTTACCTGGCCAATTTACCATATTAAAACATATAGAATCTGGCTTATTTAGGCCATATTCTATTACTTCTATTTCATCAATGCCTTTTGTTGAGTTATTTGTTCATAACATAAATGGAAAAATGACTTCATTATTGTTTAATTCAAACATAGGAGAATTATTTGATTTAACGTCCGGTAAAGGTACTTTTAATTTTAATAATGAAAAGAAAGCAGTTTTTATAGCAGGGGGTGTTGGTGCTGCACCCATTATTTCTATATTAAGACATATTGAATATAATAACATAAATGGTGATTTTCATGCCTTTCTAAGCTTCAAAACACCTAATATACCTTATATATCTGAATTCATGTTATATAAAAATACAAATATACATATTACATTTACACGAGAAGAAGTGAATGGTTTTCATCATGGTAGGTTTAGTCCAAATGATGTATTTAAAGGAAAGGATTTTACATATTATATATGTGGTTCTAAAAAATTTGCTCATACTTTTAGTGCTTTCTTAAAAGAGCATGACGTAGAAGATATTAAAGTTGAATCTTGGGGATAAGTTCTTTTAATTCACTTAATCTCCCAATCTCAAAATCAGCATTACTTTTCAATCTTTTTCTTTTTCCTTGTTTAATTCTTATTGTGATATGTCCAGCTTTTTTGGCATATTCAATATCGGTTATAGGGTTATCTCCCACCATAATACCTTTTTTCAAACGTTTATACAATTTAACATCCTTTTTCTTTACTATTAAAATATTTTCAAAATAATCTTCAATACCTAAAATAAATATTTTTTCCCATTGTTTTTTCTTTATACCTTGACTTAATAAATATAAGGAATAACCTTTTTTATTTAAATAGTTCAATACATTCTTTGTTTCTGGATATGGCATAATAGCAGTTTTCATTAATCTGTAATACATTACAGCCTTTGCTATATATTTTTCTTTATTTGTTTCAATCCCTATTCTTTTAATCAATTCATCAAAATGGTATTTATAATTTGATCCTTTTTCTTTCAATATTTGTTTCAATATGTTATACAACTCTTCTTCTGTTTTATCTATTCCTAAAGAAATTATTGCGCGAATACCGTTTAATCTAGATAGTTTAGCATAATACGCACTGGGATAAAGAGTATCATCTAAATCAAAATATATTCTCATACAATATCTACCTTATATAAAATTTTATATCTTGCATGTGGTTTTTCTAAAATACTTTCATATATGTTTATTGTTTTTGGACAGAATTTACCAAATTCTGTGTTTTTATATTTTTGAATTGTTTCCAATATTTGTTTTTTATCTTTGGGTTTGAAATTCACTCTATATATTGTTAAATGAGGATCTGTGGTTTTAAAGCCTTTTTTTCTAATTTCATCTAATAATGGCTCCAATCCATCAACATTTATATAAATTATTCTTATGAATTCTGGAATAAATACATTAACTCCCTTTAAATTTACACAAACATTAGATTTTATACCTTTTAATTGTTTATAAATCTCATTTACATTCTCAACTTCTCCCAAAAAACTTAAAGTTATATGTAAATTTTCGTCAACTGTTCTTTTAAACATGTTATCAAATTCATTGAATTCTTTTATTCTTTCTTTAATCCGCTCTGGGATTTCAATACCTATAAATGTGCGCATAAATTATTATACTAATTTCTTTTTAAATATGATTTATAAAAACTTTTAAATTCTTTTGTTTATGTTATCCTTTATGGTTGAAAAAGTGATTAATATTGAATCAAGAAGTAAGCACAATGGATTTACACAATACATACTAAATGAGGATTTTAAACAATTGAGGCAGAGTTTTGATAAACACACCATAAATAAAAGAGATAAATTGGGTAGAACACCTTTATTCTATGCTGCTTTTTTTAATAGATTTGAATCATTGAAATTGTTATTAAATCTTGGCGCGAATCCATTTGTTGTGGATAATAATTTAGAAAATATATATGATGTTACACATGATAAAAAAATAAAAACATTTTTAGAAAAAGAAATGAAATACTATTTTAAGAAGCATTTTAATAATATGGATTTGTTTAACAAACAAACCGCTCTTCAATTATTCTCATATTTTAATTATGTTGAAGGTGTGGTTAAGTTAATAGAAAATAAAATAAATATCAATAATAAATTTGATAAATTTCTTCGAACCCCTTTGATACGAAGTTTGGAAAGAGAAGAATTAAGTGACGTGTTCTTTATATTGATTGAAAATAATGCCAATGTGAACGCAAAGGACATCTATTGTAGAACACCTTTATTTTATTCTATTTTTAATAAATCTATTCTATCTATTTCAGAAATTATGGTTGAAGCAGGAGCAAATGTGAATGTTTTTGATAAATATGGAAATACGTTATTACATGCAGCAGTACTTAATGGTGATATGAATAAGGTCTTATATACTCTTCAAACACTAAATATAGATATAAATACTCCAAATAATGATGGAGAGACACCCATCTACTATGCTGTTAGGAGAGGGAATTTAAGGATATTGTCATATTTATTGAAAAAAGGGAGTAGTTTTAATGATGATTTATTACATGTTGCAGTATGGCATGGTAATTTAGAGGTAATTAAATTTTTGATTGATGAACTAAAAATAGACATTAACGCTAGAAATAAATATGGAGAAACACCTTTACATTATGCAGCGAAGACAAACAATGAGCAATTGATTACGTATTTATTAAATAGAGGCGCGAACCCAAATATTAAGGACAACGAACATAGAACGCCTTATGATGTTACATATTTGATTTCCTCCCGTTTGTTGTTAAAGTCATACATGTAAAATATTATCTGAAAATATACCATCTACATGTAATTGTTCCATTTTTTTCTTTTCTTCTTCATTGTTAATTGTCCAAACAAATATTTTTATGTTGTGTCTATGCGCGTAATTTACTATATATGGATTTATGTTATTTACATGTATATGTATGGAATAAGGATGAATTTTTCTTACAAATTTTATTGCATTATTTGAATGAGTGAGTATCCCTAGTTTAATTTTTTTATTTAATCTATGCATATTTATTAGATTTGAGATGTAAAATGAAGAGATTATAAAATTTTCATACTCCCAACCATTATCTAAAAATTTATGTATTGTATCATTTATTTTCTTTTCAATACCAAGTGTTTTTAATTCTATATTTACTAGTGTTTTTTTATTCAATTTAAGTAATACTTCCTCTAAGGTTGGAATATTTAATCTTTTTATGTCATTAATGGAAAGTGAATTAACAAACCCTTTAAAATTTGTTGTTCTATCCACAGTTTCGTCATGTATGACAACTATTTCGCCTGTTTTACATTTTTGAACATCAAATTCTATACCATCTGCTCCCAATTCAAGCGCGTATAGAAATGAATCTATAGTGTTTTCTAATTTGTACGCGCATGCGCCCCTATGTCCTATTACTATCATTGAGTAGTATTTATATTATCCACATCTTTAAATATTGGCATTCCATTTTCTCCTATTAGTATATAAATAACTGAATTCTGATCTTTTAATGTATTTATCCAATACCAACGCAAATATTTGTCTGTTAAACTTTCAGCAATAATACGTTGGCTATCTGCAATTCCTTGAGCTTCTACTACTTTACGTTGTGCTTCTAATTTTTCTTTTTGTAATATGTACTGCATTGTCAATGCTTCTTGTTCTGCACGTAGTTTTGTTTCTATTGCTTCAGTAACTCTTTCTGGTAAGATAATATCCCTTATCAATACATCTTCAATAAGTATTCCCCTACCTTCTAATTGTTTTTCTAATTTTTGTTTTAATTGTCTTTGGAGTGTAATTCTCTTGTCTGTGGTATATAAATCTTCAGAATGATATAATGCTACTAAATCCCTTACTGCTGCGCGTGTTGAAGGAATCATAATTATATCTACGTAATCCTCTCCCACATTTTTGTAAACTTCATGGGCTTTGTTGGGTTCAATCCTATATAATACAGTTATGTCCATCCCAACTTGTAATCCTTCTGCTGTCAAAACGGTCAAGGATATATCATCACCTCCAGGATGCATGTTTAATGCTTGTGTCCTCATGCTAAATTCTACTACATGAATCCAAGGAGGCATTAAGTGAAAACCTTCTTTTAATTCATATGTTTGAACCCCTCCATTGAGTGGATCATAAACTACACCAACATGCCCAGCAGGTATTATAACAAAAATATTTCCAAATATGCCAAGCATAATTTTCTCCCAAGCATTTAAATATTTTATTATTAATTAACAATTACGTGGATCTAAAGGTAATTATGAAATATTGTTTGATTGCTTTAATTGTAAGTACTGCTTTTATGATGATATTTTTCCACCTTAAAAATACATTTTCTGATTCAGGAGATCATTATTTAGCAAACATCTCCTCTCAATTAATGTGGATTTCAATTGGGTTTATGTTCCTTTCGATAATTCTTTTTTATTTGGGTTGTTTTTATCTTGCTATTAAATATAAGCATTACTTATGGTTTATACTCATGCTCCTATTACCAACTATTATGCCCTTTGTATATTTTCATGATAAGGTCTTCAAAAAGGAATGGAAATAAATTATTCCATAAAATCTTCTGGTTTTGGAGGTGTTTCATTTAATCCTTTCCTTTTTCTTATGCTTATGACTGTTTTATTTAATATATCTCTTGGTAATGGTTCATAACCATAATATTCTTGATACCAAATTGCCCTACCTTGCGAAGCACTACGCAATTCATTACTAAACCCAAATGACTCTGCAACAGGTAACAATACAGATATTTTAGATAATTCGTCTTCTTGCTCCATGTTTAGTAATTGTCCACGTTTCCCATTAATTAAATTTAGTACTGCACCTGCATAGTCATGTGGCACTTGAATTAATATTTTTAATTTTGGTTCTAAAAGCATTACACCTGCTTTTAACATGGAAGCATAAATTGGCCTTTTTACTGCAGGAATAACTTGTGCTGGCCCCCTGTGGACATTATCTTCGTGTAATGTGGCATCAACCAATATAACTTTAACTCCTGAAACCTTTTCATGAGCTAATGGTCCATTATCCATGGCTTCTTCAAATGCTTGTAGAACTAATTCTTGAACCTCATTTAAATACTGAACCCCCTTTGTTAAGTCAATAAACATATTTTTATTATATATCTCCCATACACCTTTTGCCTCTTCGCGCGACATACCTAATGAGACTAGTTTTTCGACTAATTGTTGTGCTTTACCCTTTATTCTCATTTCTTTTATTTCATTATTTTCAATTGCTTTTACAATAGCCTCTTCTAACGGTTCCACCTTTATGTAAAATTTATTGTGTTTATTTGGACTTTTTCCTTCAATTACATCTCCTTTATTATTTATAGTTTCCCTATATACCACAATAGGAGGAGATGTAACAATAGGTATTCCTTTTTCATTGTTTATTTTATATTCCACAATCTCTAAATGTAGCTCACCCATACCTGAAATTAAGTGTTCTCCTGTTTCTTGATTTAATTCAACTTTTAATGTAGGATCCTCTTTTGCAATACCTCTTAATGTTTCTATTAATTTTCCTAAATCCTTACTATTTTTAGCTTCAACACTCTTTGTTACTACTGGTTCAGAATAGTGTTTAATCTGTTCAAAAGGTTCTACTGGTTTAGAACTAATTGTTTCACCAACATAAACATCCTTTAAACCAACTAATGCACCTATGTTTCCAGCAGATAAGAAGTCTGCTTGAATTCTATCAGGACCCATATAAATTGCTACTTGTTGAACTTTTGAATAATCTAATTTTGACGCTAAATATAAGGAATCACCTTTTTTTATTGTACCTGAAAATAATCTTACTACTGCTACTTCACCTGCATGTTCATCATGCACAACACCAAATACAACCCCTATTGTTGGACCATTAATATCACATTTAACCATTGCTTGTCCCTCAGGGGAGTTGATATCTCCTGTCCATAATCTTTCTATTCTATATTTTTGAGCAATTTTTGGATTAGGTAATTTGTTAACAACCATTTCAAGTAATACATCATCTACTGGTGCTTTTTCTACTAATGTTTTTAAATCATTGGCTCTAACTAATTCGTAAATATCTTTGAATGATATCCCTTTCCTTTTCATGGAATCAATACTTATTGCCCATCTTTGGAATGCAGAACCTATTGCTACTTTTCCATTTTCCACCGTTACTTGCCATTCCTCTTTAAATTCTTTTGGTGCACTTCCTAAAACGATTTTATTAATGTTACTTATAATTTTAGCCAATCTTTGCATCATTTGTTGTGAATCTAACTTTAATTCATTTATTAACCTATCAACTTTATTTATGAATACAACTGGTTTCGCTCTTTCTTTTAATGCCTGTCTTAATACAGTTTCTGTTTGTGGCATTACTCCTTCCACAGCATCAACAACTAAAACAACTCCATCTACAGCGCGCATTGCGCGTGTAACATGACCTCCAAAATCAACATGTCCAGGGGTATCAATCAAATTAATTAAGTAATGCTTGTTATTATATTCAAATCCCAAACTAATGTTTGCGGATTTAATAGTAATACCTCTTTTTTGTTCTTGTTCTTCAAAATCCAACACTCTTTGTTGACCTGCTAATTCTTTATTGATTAGTCCTGCACGCGCAACTAATGAGTCCGTTAATGTAGTTTTACCATGATCCACATGTGCAACAATAGCAATATTTCTCACTTCCTCTAAATTTTTCATAATATGTTGAACTTCCTCAACTACTAATTCCTTTTTAGCCATATAATCACCAAGTTGTTAAACGTTTGTAAATATATGTTTAAAAAACTTTACTTCAATCTTTCATTGTATGGACTTATTAATTAATAGCAGAGAAGTAATCACATTAGTTTTATTCCTAGGCTTTTCCTTATTATTTGGAGTCTTATTTAAGATATTATTAAAAGTAATTAGGAATTTATCTAAAAAAACAAAAACAAATCTCGATGATCAAATCGTAGATATTCTAAATAAGAATTTATGGTATTTGATTTTAATTTTAGGTGCATTTGTTTCTGTAAGTTTAATGTATGGAAATATAAGTATTTTAGGAAAAACAATTTATGATTGGACATTATTACTTCTATTTTTAGGTGGAGGAGTTGTCACCATAAAGGTAATAGAGATATTATTGGGTTATTATATTAAACATATTGCTCCAAAAACAGAAACGACAATAGATGATGAGATTTTACCACTGGCTAAAAAATTAACTATTTATGTATTATACGCTATATTAATTTTAGTTCTTTTAAGTCAATTAGGGATAAATATATCTCCATTACTAGCAAGTTTAGGTATAGGTAGTTTAGCACTAGGTTTAGCACTTCAAGATACATTGTCCAATTTCTTTTCAGGGATATATATAATTGCAGATAAACCAATAAGGATAGGGGATTACATAAAATTACAGGGTAAAGATGTTGAAGGTTATGTAGATATAATTAATTGGAGAACAACTAGGATTCGCGCATTGGGGAATAAAACAGTGATTATTCCTAATAAAGATTTAGCAAACAGTATAATAATAAATTATGATGATCCTGAAAAGAAAGTAGGTCATTTAATAAAGTTTGGAGTAGCATATGGCACAAAGATAGATAAGGTTTATAAAGTAATAGATAAGGTTTTATCTCAATTGATAAAAGAAGGTTTAATATTAAACGAAGAAAATGCCAAACCATGGTATAGGATTGATGAATTAGGAGATTTTTCTTTAAATTTCAAAGTTGGGTTTACTGTGCCACACTATACGAAACGTTTTGCTGCACAAAAAAGATTTTTAGAATTACTTTATGAAGAATTAAACAAAGCAAAAATAGATATTCCATTCCCAACTCAAACCATATTTTTAAGAGGGAAGTTAAAATGATAACACCATGGGATGTGACAGGCGAGATTGATTATACTAAATTAATTAAAGAATTTGGAACTCATGAGATAACTCAAGATTTAAAACAACAAATCCAGCGCGCAGTAGGAGAATTACATTTTTTAATTAAAAGAAATTTCTTTTTCTCTCATAGAGATTTGGATAAGATCTTAAATGATTATTTATCCGGCAAAGGCTTTTTTCTATATACTGGAAGGGGACCTTCGGGACCTATGCATATAGGACATTTACCTTCATATATTTTAACAAAATGGTTTCAAGATAAATTTAATGTAAATGTTTATATCCAATTTTCAGATGATGAAAAGTACTTAATAAAGCACATGAGTTTTAGAGAAATAGATCATTTTACATATGAAAATATATTGGATATTATTGCATTGGGTTTTGATCCAGATAAGACGTTCATATTTAGGAATACAGAATACATAAAACACATGTATAAAAGATCTTTAGAAATAGGTAGAAAAATAACATTTTCATCAGCAAAGGCTGTGTTTGGATTTAATAATTCTACAAACATCTCCTTAATTAATTATCCTGCTCTACAAATGGTTCCCACATTTTTTGAAAAAAAGCGTGCATTAATTCCAGCAGGTATAGACCAAGACCCCTATTGGAGATTACAAAGAGATGTGGCAGAATCATTAGGTTATTATAAAACAGCGGCTATTCACTCTATCTTTCTACCACCATTAAGTGGTTTTAATGGAAAAATGAGCACAACTGAACAAACAAATGCAATAATGCTTACAGATGATGAAAAAACTGTTAAGAAAAAGATAATGAAATATGCGTTTTCAGGTGGTCAACCAACTATTGAAGAACATAGAAAGAAAGGTGGTAATCCATATATTGATGTAAGTTATCTATATTTATACTATCTATTTGAATCAGATGATAATAAAATAAAAAAGATAGAAGAAGATTATAAATCAGGAATTCTTTTAACAGGTGAATTAAAACAAATACTGGTAGATAAAATAAATGATTTTCTTTATCAGTTCAATCAGAAACGTGAACGCGCGAAAGATAAAATAGACAAGTTTTTATACAATGGAACATTAGCACAAAAAATGTGGAACATTTAAATATTTTTTTATCAACATGAATTAAAAGTGGTGTGATGAATATTTATAAATCCAAATTATATTTAGTTTTTACATTTATTGCGATTACATTAGTTTTATACTCTTTATTTGTAATACCTCATATTAAATTAGGTGTGGAATTTAAAGGAGGTTCATTAATTACAGTTGATACAAAAACAGATGTTTCAGTAGATGCATTAAAAACTAAATTAGAACAGATTGGTTTTGAAGAAGTAAAAATAACAAAATTCCAAACACCATTTGGTTATAGATTAGAAATAGAGGTGCCAAATAGTGATGCCATTGAAAAATCAGAACAGTTTAAATCACAATTTGATGAATTACTAAAAAAATGGAGTGATGAAATAAGAAATAAAGAAGATACTACTGAAACAAAAAAGGAAATTGATCATATTATGGAGCAAATGGCAATTATGTCCCATTCTTCTTATGTTCAGGGGGACAACCCAAATAAATATAGCGCGCAGTTTTTCGAAATGTATTCAAAAATACGCAATGATTATCAATCTTCTTTAGAAGGAATAATCCGCCAATATGTAGATGCAAATAGTTTCAAATTCCAAACAATTAGTCCTTCTTTAAGTTTATCTTTTATTGATAAAGCAAAATCCGTTGCTTTAATTTCTGCTCTTTTATCAATTATTATTGTATTTCTAATATTTAGAAACATAGGCCCTAGCATAGCTGTAATTATTGGAGCTTTTAGTGATATCATAGTCTCAATGGGTGGTATGTATGTATTTGGTATTCCTTTGACATTAACTAGTTTCTCAGCTTTGTTAATGTTGATAGGTTATTCATTGGATACAGATATTTTATTAACAACACGTGTATTGAAAGACAAGGGAGATGTTAGGGAAAATGCTTATAAGGCAATGAAAACTGGATTAACTATGACTTCAACTGGTTTATTATCCTTTGCAGTTCTATTTATTACATCATATATATTGAAAATTTCTTTATATAATCAAATTGCTTCTGTGGCGTTGATTGGTTTAGTTGGGGACATATTTACAACTTGGGGCATTAATGCCATAATATTAATTCATTCAAAACGGTAGTCTCTATGGATACTATATCTAATATAATAATTGGAATTTTTGTTTTAATGCTATTAGGTTTAATCTTTTATGGGCATGTGGCAAATTTACTTATGCTTTTATCTCTATTTATATTTGGTTTAATCTCTTCTTATTTCAAGAAAAGCAAATATAGATTCTTATCTCTTGGTTTATTAGTTCTATTGAGTTTAATTAATGTTTATATAAATGGTATAAATTGGGGAATTGATTTTAAAGGGGGAACAAGAATTCCTTTAACATTAAGTCATACCGTTGATGTAGATACCATGAGAGAAATTGTGAATAAAATAAAAACACGCGCATCTGCATTAGGTATGGAACAGATAAATGTAAAATCTGTTGGAGATGATTTGATATATGTAGAGGTTCCTTCAGATAATGAAGAAACATTGAATAATGTTGAAAAGATAATAACCGAGCAAGGAGTATATAATGCTGTTGTAGATGGGAGAATTGTTTTGACTGGGGAGGATATACTACCAGGTACAATTTCATCTGTTCCGCCACAATATTTGCAGGGTGCTGATTGGGGTGTTCAATTTTCCATAACTAGTGAAGCAGCAACAAAATTCGCGCGTTTAGTTAAAGGAAAAGCAGGATATCCTGTTTACATGTTTTTAGATAAGCCTAATAATTCTGTGATTGTTTTAAATCAATCTAAACTTGTTAATAATTTAACTGTAGATTATGTAGATTTGATAACAGCATTAAATGATGTTTTAGAAAATGATGCAGGACATATCAAATTGTTGTTCGAATCTAATTATAAACAAAATTTAATTAATGATTCAAATGTTACGTATATAGTTGAAAAGGGGTCTAGTGTTGAAAAATATTTGAAAGATCATAAATACAATGTAGTTTCCTACGATGAAAAGGACATGTATCCTCATGTAATTGTTGGTCAAAATACAATCATAATAAATAGTTGGAAAGCAATAGGTTTAATCTCAGCTCCAACCTTATCTGAATCTGTTACAAAAGGTAGTGTATCTTTAACCTATACTATTAGTGGTCAAGCAGAGGGTTATGGGGCAGAAAAAGCAAAGAATGCAAAACAACAAACAAAAGAGATGATTTCTTTATTAAAAGGAGGTTCTTTCCCTGTTAAAATAGAAGCAGGTAGTAGAACATCAATCCCACCAACATTAGGTGAGAAGTTTTTACATTATTCTGTTATTGCAATTCTTGTTGCTTTAGTATTTATTGCTCTATTTGTCTCAATAAGATATAGAAAATTGAAAATTATTTTACCTATGCTTTTGGTTACAATTGTAGAATTAATTATATTAATTTCGTTGGTGGGTTCATTTACAATTGATTTATCTGCTATGGCTGGAATTTTAGCATCTATAGGAGTGAGTATTGATGCTCAAATTGTTATTACAGATGAATTACTTAAAGAAAAGGATGTTAAAACAGCATTATCTAAATCGTTTTACATAATTAATAACAATGCACTTGTTGCCATACTTGCCATGATGCCTTTATTGTTTATGAGCGTGGTTGAGGTTATTGGTTTTGCGCTTTCTACTATTTTGGCATATCTTTTAGGTGTTTTAGTATCCAGACCTGCTTATGCCATGTTAGTTGAGAAATGGTTATTGCACATAAAATCGGATTAGGTTTATAAATTTTATAATGTATGAAATTACAATGGAAAAAGAACGTATGTCATTTAAAGATAATTATTCATTATATTTATTCCTAAAAGATGGAGAAATTTTGAAGGATAAATATTCTTTATCTAATCTTTTGCCTTATATACAAAATAAACACACGCGTAAATTTTTAGAGAATTTATTAAATACTTTCTTTATGAAAAAGTATATTTCAACAATGTTTAATATGAACCAAGTAAAAAATAAATTCAAAAAGCCTAAAAACTTAAATGATTTAATTAAACTGTTTGTTTTAATTTTATCTGATTCTAATTTGAAAAGATTAATTTCAAAAATGAAAACAAAAGAAGAGTATAAACAAATTGTTAATGTATTGGATCCAATTTCATTATATCTTTATCTTACAATGATTTTACCTTTGTTTATTAGTTCTGCTTTGACAAGAAAGTATGTAAAAATAATAAATGATTTAATTATAGAATTGTATTTGAACAATATATTTAAATATATAGAACTTCTTCCTACTATAAGGGATATCCTGTTTAAATTTGGCATGCCAGATGGCGAAGTAATTTACACATTGTTAAGAGGGATTATATGATTCCACCAAATCTACTAGATATTGAAGCACCATACCTTGAAACATTTAGTGCAAAGATTTTAAAGCGCGCATTGAATGGATCATTAAGAGATATCATATTTTTAACACCTTTACTAAAATATACATCTAAATTACCTTATGCTCATGACTTTGTTCCGTTTGATTGTTTTTATTTAAAAAAAGTTAAAAAACCTCTATCCACATTTAAGCCAACATACCACCCATTAGGGCTTCATGTGTATGAATTCAAAAAGGAAAATATAGAGATAAATAATATTAAAGGGACAGGCTTATTATTTTATGATAGAATTGAAGAGAGTTTGTATAGATCAAATTATAAATTTGATTTGAATATAACTCCATTTTCAATTTCAGCAATTGGAAATGACACATTTTATTATACATGGGATGTAAAATCTATTGATTTACCAAACAATTTATTGTGGGCAATGGCATATTTAACAAAAACAGATTGTTATGGTTTTACATTTAATGGTAAGTATTATCCAAATGTATTGTATATGTTAAACAAACAATATATATCAGAACAAATAACAAATACAACTGGTTTGGAGCGTTTATATCTATTGAATAGATATAAAACATTAATAGATGCTTTTTCATTTTTTAGAATCTTCATGAATGAAGGCAAAATCAAAGCGCGTTTTGAAAAAAGATTAAAACAACATAATTTCCTAATGCGTTATGTCACGTTACATAAAGATATCTCTTCTGTTATTGACATCTCTAAATTAGTTAGAGATGTAGATTATAAACTAGAAAAAAACCATATGTACTTGAAATTAGGGGTTGTAATACTTTTATTGTTGGAAAGAAATTTAGAACGTAAATTATGCCTTAAACCTGATTTTACCCTGTCCTTTTTGACTAATTTTAATATAGGGGATTATTATATTGACTATCACTTAAATAAAAAGCATATGCGTTTGATTGTAAATATCTCCCGTAGTCCTTTATACATAGGAGACGAGTTTTTGAGTTTTACATATACATTCAAAATCACTAAATTAAAAAATAGATTGGTATTATTATATGAATAATGAAAAATGCGCGTTTATATATTGCAGGTGAAATTGTATTTAGTGATGTGCCGGGTTTAACAATGAGAAAATGGAGAGAAATATTCCAAATAAATCAATCAGAATTAGCTGCACATCTAAATATTTCTCCTTCAACAATCAGTGATTATGAGGCAGGTAGACGTTCAAGTCCAGGTATAAAAATGATTAAAAAATATGTAAATGCTTTATTTGATATAGATGCTGAACGGGGTTCACCAATATCAAAGAATTTAAATGAAGAACAAGAAAATAAATGTTTTGAAAGACAAAATTTTATGAGGCCAATCACAATAGGGGAATTTATAAAATTGATTGATGGAAAACGCATGAATGAAGCAGGTAATGATAACGATAAGATATATGGATACACATTATTAGATAGTTTAAGAATTATATTAGATATGCCATATGATGATTTTCCAAAACTTTATGGAGGGATAAGTGACCGCGCATTTATATTTTTGAGTGTTAGCACAGGTAGAAGTCCCTTAGTGGTTATTCGTGTTGCTCCAACAAAACCCAAAGTGGTTGTTCTACATAATTTAGATAAAGTAGATTCATTAGCATTGAAGATAGCTGAGAGAATGAATATTCCAATTGTTGTTACGAAACTAGATATTAATGAATTGAAAAAACGTTTAAGTATATGATGTTATTGTTATATATTTTAGCAATTCTTATTGCATTACTTATTTCATTTTTACCAGGAATACACATAAATTTAGTCTATTCCATATTTAGCAAATATATTTATGAGAAATCTTTCTTCTTATTTTTACTTGGTTTATATCTTCCTTTGTCTGTTATCCCCTTACTTTTATTTAACGTATCAGAAGAAAATATAGCATCTGCTCCATATTTTCAACGTATAAAGAATAAATCTAAATTATTTAGTTTTTATGTAGCTTCTGTTTTATTATCTGCTTTTATTTCATTATTTTTTCCTAACACGTTATTTAATGTAGTATGGAAGATAAAACCATATATGCCATATATAATTACTTTCATATCTATTATTATGGTTGTTAAATCAAAACATAAATTTTATTTCATTATCTTTTTTCTTTTGTCTTCTTTACTAGGTTTCCATGTTTTAAATTCACCTTTGAAAGATAAATTTTTACCTATGTTCACAGGTTTTTTTGCTGTTCCTTTTCTTTTATTTTCTATTTCATCAAAAAGACAAATATTATTTGTCGATATCGATCCATCATTTATACTTCCTACATTAGTAGGTGTTGTTTTTGGTTTCATAGCTTTATTGTTACCAGGCGTAAGTTCTCCTTCCGTAGTATCTTTGCTCATAAATCCA
>Ga0256842_1002095_pt1 | contig 14819 bp, 16 predicted proteins | sample 4559240metaG_FD_185973 | JGI IMG/M metagenome (GOLD analysis project Ga0256842, IMG submission 185973) | Hydrothermal vent microbial communities from Guaymas Basin, Mexico - 4559-240 | ecosystem: Environmental > Aquatic > Marine > Hydrothermal vents | place: Mexico: Guaymas Basin | collected...
TATAAATAGCAGCAGTTAGACCACCAAACATATCTCCTGACAAATTTTTAAACATTTTTATCCCTTTTTAAAACTTTAAAAGTAGATTCATCAGGATCATAGTATTTTATCTCTCCATTGTGAATATCATAAATCCAAGCATGAATATGGATACTTCCTTCATCTACGCCTTTTTTTACATAAGGATAAGTTAGTAGGTTTTCTATTTGAAATACAACAGATAACTTTTCAGTTAGTCGTAAAAGTTTTTCTTTACTTGCATCTTTGTCAATTGTAAGTTTTGCTAATGATTTTGCCTTTTCTCCTAGAGTAAGCCATTTTTTAGTATGTATAAAAGGTTTGTCCTCAACACCATCATAAAGTGCTGCAATTGCTCCACACTCAGTATGTCCACAGATAATAATCTCTGATACATTAAGAGCAGTTACTGCATACTCAATTCCAGATGCAGTTGCATGAAAATCTTCATCAGGTTTATATGGTGCTACAAAATTTCCAACATTTCGTAAAACAAATAAATCACCAGGTGCTGATTGTGTGATAAGGTTTGGTATAACTCTTGAATCAGCACATCCTATAAAAAGTGCTTTTGGTTTTTGACCATTTTTAGCTAAATCTAGCAACTCTAGTTTATGTTTTTTAAAGTAACTTTTTTTAAATACATCATTACCTTTTAGTATTACACTATTTTTTAACATAATTATTCCCTTATATATAATTAATTTTAGTAAATGTTATGAATTAGGAGAAATTATAGTGTTATAGGTGGTCTAAAGTGGGTCGAAGAGATTTTAAATGTATAAAAAATCTCTTTAAAAGTATGAGGAGTTTTTATTTTTATTTGAAGTGGCTGTATTACTGAAGATACTAAGTAATCATCATCTATAAATTTGTCTGATATTCTTTTTTCAAGAACATACTCTACTGTTTCAGTAGATGAGTTTTCAACTAATATCGTATTTGATATATACTCAAATGTAATTATTGATAGAAATGCTAATGATAAAAATAGACTTATTATGCGAATCCTCATACAAACATTCTATTTGTATAAGGGTTACTTGTCAAGATTTATAATAAGTTTGGAAAAAGGTATTATAGCGATGATACTGTAATACCCATTTATAATAAATATTTTTAATTAAATGCCAGCTACTCTAAGGGCTTTGTCTTTTCCTACCATCATATCTACTGTTTTTCCAATTCTAGTCCATACACTTTCTTGTCTATACTCAATGTTATGTTTACGACAAACCTCTTTTACAAGTGGTTGCATTTTTTGTTGATATGATTGTGGAGTATTTGGAAATAGATGATGCTCAATTTGATAATTTAAAAATCCATGAGTAAAATCTATAAAGTCTGTACCTGTGTTGTAATTTACACTACCCATAATTTGACGAAGGTAAAACTCACCTTGAGACTTATGAGGCTCTGAAAATTGGTAAATATCTCCAGCAGAATGGTTTGGTACAATTACTAAAAATGAATGAAGATTTGCATAAATTTCTGCCATAACTAAAATGATAAAAGCAGACCAAACAGCATCCCAACCAAGTGGCAAGAATAGAAGAGGCATAGCTACAAACTGAAATAAGCCATATGGTAAATAAAAGTTTTTCCAAAGTTTTCTTCCTGTCTCAGTTACTGGAAGATAATGATAGTCTGTTGTTTCAGGTTGCTTGTTTTTTCTTCTTTCTTTGTTGTCAAGTATTCTCATAGTATTTGGAGCATAGTAGACAGGTTTCCAAACACATGCAAAAGCGTAAATAACCATTTTCCTAACAAATATTGGAGCTGGAGAGTTTATAAGCCATTGAAGATTTTTCTCAACATTATCTGGATCATCATCTTCACCTAAATGATAATGATGCATAATGTTATGTTCATACTCCCAAGCATCAGGTTTTATCCAATCAAGCCAATCAACATAACGTCTCGTACCACGAGCATAACCTTTTTTCTTGTACTTTAAAGGAACATTTGGAACTTTATCGTAAGCACCATGTAAGATAGGGTGAGTGATATCTGCCCATCTTGTAACATTTCCAACACCTATAAGTATTGCAGCAATTATCCCTAAAGTCCAAAAACCAAATGAACCAAGACCAACTGATACTTGTAGTGCTGTTACTACATATATCATAAAGAAACCTAAGTAAGTTGCACCGCGAGACCAACGTTCTAATTTTAAAAGATGTTGAAAATCTTCCTGAGAAACAGGACCTATCTTTTCTTTGATCTCTTCTATATCACGTTGTAGTTGATCTTTATCTATATCTTCATACTTTGTGTATACATGATCAGCTGGAAGTTCTTCAAATATTTGTTGCTCTGGAGATACATCTTCCACTTCTTCAAAGATATGAGTCTCCTCTTTAGCTTCATTAGCCCATATAGCCTCTTGAAGTTGTATTTCTAGTGCTTCTTCTGCTGAAATTATAGCTTCTCTTGCTTCTCTTTCTTCTATTATCTCATCTAAGGATTTTTCTGGATTATTTGACAAAATTTACTCTCTTATGTAAAAAATTTATAATATGCATTATATAGAAAAATACTTAATTTAGCTTTTATTATAAATATTTAAGTTTTATTTTATTAGTTATTATATTTTATTATATTTTTCTCAAAAAATCTAAAAGTCCTTGTATTATAGTTTGTGGAGATGGTGGACAGCCTTGAATATGGTGTGTGACTTTTAAATGATCTGATATAGGTGCTTGTATAGCATATGTTTTTTCAAAAACTGATTCCATTGCAGGACAATCTCCAAGGGTAATAATCCATTTAGGTGCAGGTATTTGTTCATATGCTTCTTTTACATGGGGTGTCATATTAAATGTCATAATACCACTGATAAGCATCACATCTGCATGACGAGGACTTGCTACAAAATATATACCTAATCGTTCTAAGTTATAGTAAGGATTTGAGAGTGCATTACACTCTGTTTCACATGCGTTACAACTTCCACTATCTACCATCCGAATTGCTAAAGAACCTGCAAATTTCTTTGTCACTTTGTCTTTAATCTCTTTTTCTATCTTCTTTATCTCTGCATCAAATTCAATATTTTGTGTTAAAATACCAAGTTTTAATCGTCTATTTAAAAACTTAATCATAGATCACTCCCAGCATAACTTAAATCGCAACTTTTATTGATAAGAGGAAAATCTGCAATAATATCATCGTACATCATTAGATGAAGTGCTTGCCAATTTACAAAACTTGGATCTCGTACAAAGAAGCGTTCAATCTTAGAATCTTTTATGTCGATTGCCATAAACAACTCACCTATAGAACTTTCACAAAAACTCATATACTCACCATCTTTAGGCGCTTGTAATTTCATTTTTGAGCTATCTTCTTCTAAAAAATTTTTCATCATAGTGAGTGAATTAAATACTTCTGCCAAACGGAGTTTAAAGCGGGCTGAAACATCACCACTAATCTCATTTGACATAACAAAATCATGTTTAAGATAAAAAGGTGTTAAACGTCTATCTATGCTAAGTCCTGATGCACGAGCGACAACACCAACACTATCATATTTAATTGCTTTTTTAATATGAAGTTTTCCAGTAGTATCAAATCTATCCCATAGAGAAGGAATATCTATAATCCACTCTTTAAAATAGGAGATACTCTTATGAAGATTCTTAAGCCACTCTTTAGTTTCTATAATATTTATATAACTGTTTTCAAAATTTATAGCACCAAACCCAAAACGGTGCCCTGTAAACTCTTGCATCTTTCTTCGTGCATCTTCACAAAGTTTGGATGCATATGCTAGAGCAGTACCAAAACCAGCATCATTAGGGATAAATCCTAAATCTGTAAGATGGTGAATAATCCGTTCAAGTTCAAGTAAGAAAGCATCTCTTTTTTGAAGTGATAAAGAGAGTTCTTGTGAGGATGCTTGCAATGCAATATCACGCCAACAAATTTGATAAGCAATACTTTCATTGCCACTTATCCTCTCTATGATAGGTTTTGCTTCTTTAAGAGTTTTTCCCTCAAGCATCTTCTCAATACCACGATTTTTATAAAAATGTCTTACTTCAAGATGTAGCATCTCTTCACCTGCTTGTGAAAACTGGAAATGCCCTGGTTCTATAATTCCTGCATGAATAGGACCAACTGCGACCTGAAAGACTCCATCACCTTTAATAGCCTCATATTTGTACTGTACATAAGGTGCTTCATTTATCTTTTTTTCTTGAAAATTTTTTCTAAGTGGATGAATGTTTTTTGGAAATCGTTCCTGATGCACAAGAGGACGAGCATCAAAAGCATCTTCAATTACTATTCCAAAATCATCATGCATTTTACGCTCAAACCAGATAGCACAAGGATGCTTTTTAGCAAGTGTTTTTATAGATGGATTCTCTTTGCTTATTTTCTCTTTTTGTATCTCATTTTCATAAACAGTAACAATTTCAAAACTTTTTTCAAGCTCTTTGGCATATCGTGCTATAAACCTCATTTTCTCTCCAGTTTTTCTGTATCTTTCGCAAGCAATTTCATCATATAGTCAGTTACTCTATCTCCAACATGGGCTGTTATAACACTGATTTTTAGTTGATTTCTTGATTGTATTTTTTTTGCCATATTTTATACTCCTATATCACAGAATGAAGAAATTCTAAGGTTTGTGGTAGAAGCAGTATCACTAAAGAGATTGCAAAAATCACAAGTGCAAAAAGTTCACTACTGTAAACAGTTTTTTCTTCCTCTTCACCTTCATACTTCATTGTCTGGTAAATAGCTACAAAGCGATAAAAAATAATGGATAATAATATAAGTAAAAAAAGTATAGCCCCTATCATTGCTAACATATGGTCACTCTCTTTGGCTGTAGCTATCATCGCTCCAAAACCATATAGTTCACTAAAAAACATTGGACTTGGTGGAAGAGAAATAATGGCAAGTAAAAAAAGTGAAACTAAAAACCAAAAAAGTGTACCTTTCTTCCCTTTGTAGCCTCTAAGTGCTCCTGCTATTTTATATTTTCCTGTTGATTCTAAGACTCCTGTAGAGATGAAAAGTGCTGGTTTTAAAAAGGCATGTGCGCCAAAGTGCAATAAAGCAGCGAAAGGAGCACCACTTACCCAAAACATTACAACAAGTGCCATATGCTCCACTCCTGAGAGAGAGAACAGACGCATAAAGTCTTTAGCTCGATAGATAAGAAAAGAGACGATGAAAATTGTTAAAATTGTATAAATAAAAATAAAAATGAAAAGATGATCATAATTAACTTTCATAGCAATTTGAGAAAAACGAAAAAAGCCGACAATAACGGCAGATTCTAAAATACCACTAAAAAGAGCTGCAACTGGATAAAAAGAAGCTCTTTCTATATTTGCTAACCATAAGTTCATAGGGAAAAATCCCATTTTAACAAACATACCTATGGTCGTTATAGCAAAGCCCATTTCAAAAAGAAATGGAGAGGGTATATCTTTAGCATGTGCCAAAAGAAGGTCAAATTGCATAGCCTCCTCACCTAAAATTGGTTTGGCACTTGCATACATCAAAATAATTCCAAAAAGCACAAGTGAGATAGCAATAGCACCAACTATCATATAGTTCCAAGCCTCTTTGTGAGATGCTAAAGTATGGTTTGTTTTAATCATATATACAGTTGAAAGAGTAGCAAGCTCTAGTCCTATCCAGTAAACACCCATATGATTTGAAAGAATAGAGAAGATAAGTCCTACCCAAAAAATAGCAAAAAATCTATAAAATCTTCTATAAGAATTTGCTGAAACTTTTACATGTTTATCAAGTGTAAGTAGTGCTAAAGTAACACCAATACCTACAATAGATGAGACTAAAAGAACATACGTATCTAGCTTGTCAGCCACAAGGTAAGTTCCTAAAATATTATAAGGTTTTGAGAGTAAGAAAAGTTTTACTATAGGCAGTAAAATAACTAATGATGTAAATGCTAAAATATACTTTGCTTTATTATTTTTAATAAAACTCACACCAAACATAATAAGGGCAGGAAGAAGTAAAAGTGATAACATCATAAAGATATCTCCTCTTTGTGAAATAGTAGATTGATTACCACAATTGCCATAAGTAAGTCAAAAAATATACCAAGCTCTACAAGCATCGGCATACCATTAGTAGCCGTAACACCAAGTAAAAAAAGTGAGTTTTCCATACTTAAAAATCCTATGATTTTAGGAGCTACATGTTTATGTTCCATCATCAGTAGGAGTGATAAAAAAAGTGATGAAATACTAATAGCTACATAGTTTGCATTTGTATGAATCATATGAACAATGGGTTCTGAAAGGTAAAAGGTAAAAACTAAAATAGCAGGAATAAGCATAATAGCATACTGCACTTTTATCTCTGGTGTAATCTGTCTGACAAAATTAAACTTTTGTGAAAGATTTTTCAAGATATAAGGAATACCAATCGCCTTAATGATTATAGTTATAACACCTGTAATAATCATTGCATTATCATCTATGTCTCGCCCAATAGATAGTGCCAAAAGACCAAGTGTTAAAGAGTTTAGAGAATACCAAAGTAATAATCTATAAAGTCTTGTTGTAAAAAGCGCAACAATAAGTGAAGCTAAAAAAAGTCCAATAAGAAAATCAACCATTTATGCTCCTAATACATAAAATGTGATAAGAGATAAAAAAGCAAAAACGATAGAAAGCCCTAAAAGATTTGGAATCTTAAAAAGGCGTAATTTTGCAGTACTTATCTCTAAAAAAGCTACTAGAGTAGCGATAAAAAATAATTTAAGGATAAAAACAAGCACGGCCAAAGGGGCACTTAATTCATACCCAAAGGGGATAAAAAGTGAAGAAAATAGAGAAGCAAAAATAACAAATTTTATTGAAGATGCACTTTCAATAATAGCTAGATATACTCCTGTTAAATCAAGTATCATTGCCTCATGAATCATTGTAAGCTCAAGATGTGTCTCTGGGTTATCTACAGGAATACGACCATTCTCAGCAACAAGTAAAATAAAAAAACTAATTCCAGCAAATAAAAAACTTGCCATATGTTCTTGTGGAAAATGTTCTGCTAGATTAACCCCTGCTTGACCAATACCAAGATTTCCTGCCATAAGTGAAACAGAAAAAATTGTTAAAACCATGGCAGGTTCAACTAATGCTGATACAAAGGACTCTCGTGAACTTCCCATCCCACCAAAAGCACTAGCACTATCAAGACCTAAGAGCATAAGAAAAAAAGTTGAAAGAGAGATAAGTCCCGTAATGGTAAAAGCATCAACAAAACTTACATAAAAAGAGCCATGTACAATAGGTGGTAAAAAAAACATAATTACAATAAGTGGTGAAAGCACTAAAAAAGGTGCATAACGAGTAATAGAACTTGTCTCTTCTGAGATAATAGTCTCTTTTTGTATCAGTTTTGAAAAATTTCTATATCCTTGAAGTAAAGATATTGGTCGCTTAAAGAGTAATAACATCTTTACTGCTTTGATATAAGAGAGTAAAATAGGAGCGAGTAAAATCAAAAAAAGTATGGTTGTCAAGTAGATAATCATTTTTTATCTCCAATTATTAAAATTTTAACAGAAATCATCATCACTAAAAACTCTAAAACAAAAGTAGCCCATGAAAAACCATGAGCAAAGATACGGTAACTAAATAGTACCATCAACAAAATGTTAAATATCATCGCTGCATAACGTGTTTGCTCAAAATGGGCTAATCTATAAACCCAATAACTTATGATATTAGTCAGTTTTTTTGTATTTTCATATAAAGAGCGTTCAAAAAGTGGTTTAATATGAATAGTATAATTTGCATCTGAAAATTTTGTTGTATGCCCCGCTAAATTTTGTTTTATAAAATGTTCTTGCGGTTGATAAAGCCATGTAAAAAATCTTCTCATTACACCTGAAAAACCTGTAGCAGTATATTGTGTTTGTGCCGATGTTTTGTAACCACAACTCCAAGTATGATAAAATCTCTCTTTTACTCCTAAAGCTTTATAAGAAAAAAGAAGTAATAAAGTAATACCAACTAATGCCCCAAGTAAAATAAGTGGCGAGACAACACCACCATGAACACCTATAGAGTGCATGGAGAATATATTTTGTGGAAAAATATCTGCATACACTGATGGCATTCCAAGAGAAACAAAAAGTGCATCAAAATAATATAAAAATTTTGGAGTAAAAAGCATTAATGACGTTACATAAAGTGCCATAAGAATCATACCAGTTTTCATTAAAAAGTTCACTTCATGCGCATGTTTTGCATTAGTACTTCTATGTAGCCCCAAGAAGCTAATACCATAAGCTTTAACAAAAGTTGCAATAGCTAAACCACCTGTCATAGCAAGTGCAAAAATAGCAAAAGGAATAGTAAGCTTTAGTGACATATCATTTGTTATATTACTAGAACTAAGCATAGATTGAAAAATCATCCATTCACTTAAAAAACCATTACTTGGTGGTAAGGCGGTGATGCTTATAGCTGCAAAAAGGAAGGTGAAAGCAGTAATAGGCATAGACTTTATTAGTCCACCATATTTCTCTATCTCTTTGGTATGTGTTTGGTGTAAAATTGCTCCTGCACCCATAAAAAGAAGTGATTTAAAGCCCATATGATTGAAAATATGAAAGAGTGCAGCAATAAATGCAAATGTACTAAGGGTGTGCATTTGCAGGGCATCAAAAATCATTCCCATAGCAAATGCAATTAGAATAATACCAATATTTTCTATCGAAGAATTTGCTAAAAGTGCTTTAATGTCATGTTCTGACATAGCATATAAAATACCTACTAAAGAGGTGATAGAGCCGATAATAAGAATGAAAATTCCCCACTCTAAAGGCCATGGATAAAGTACATCAAATAAAAAGCGAAACATTCCATATAAAGCAACTTTTAGCATAACACCACTCATAAGAGCAGAGACAGGGGATGGAGCTGCTGGATGTGCATAAGGAAGCCAAACATGTAAAGGAACTGCTCCTGCTTTACTTAAAAAACCTAAGATTAGAAAAAAGAAAAGCATTGTAGGATAGGCAAAATTAGAAGCAATTATTTTCATTTGAGCAAAACTTATTTCTAAGTCACCATTTGTGACAATAAGAAAGAAAAGTAGTAAAAAGATAAAACCAAAATGTGTCATAAAAAAGTAAAATTTTGCTGCATTGATAGTATTTTTTTCTTTAGGTTCTGTCAAAATCAACTGCCACGAACTTAAACTCATTATCTCCCAAAAGAAAAGGAAGACAAGTGCATTAGCGCTTACAACCACTCCAAGCATAGAAAATATAAAAGTAAAATAGTGTAAAAGATAATGCAATTTTCTATCAATATGTGGCAGATACCCAGCAGAATAAAAAAGGTTCGGTATTGTTGCAAAAAATATTAAAGCAACAAATGTAAGAGAAAGGGTATCAAAAAGAAACATTAGAATAATAGCTCCAAAAATATTTAAATGGAGGGCTGTTTGTAAGTTTAAAAGGAGAAATCAGTCCTGAATTATTTGATGCAATTATACTTAAAATATGCTTAAGTTATGTTTAGTTTCAAATTTGATTATTTCTTTAAACCCTTTATCCATGATTGCATCCATGCATTAACTTCTGGTCTTGGAGTTTCTAAAAATTCTAAAACAAAACTATTTTGTGTTTCAATCATAGCAATAGATTTTGGTCTAAATGCTAGTATTTCCATGTTCTTTATTGTATGTCCAAAACAAAAGATTAAATTTTTAGCATCTAAAATAGTATCTAGAATTTCACCATTTAGTTGTTTTGTATGTGCATAATGGTCAAAAACAGTAATAAAACTAGCCTCTGGATTTTCTTCAATTTTTACTTTAAAGTACTCTACTATTTCAGATATATTTGAAAAAGTTGTCTCACTTTTTAAAATTTCGATAGCATACATAGGATGTGTATCTAATAATATAGATTTAGTCATAATTTTCCTTTTTTAAATTATATCTAGTATAAACTTTGCTCAATCTTACACTATGCAATTTTAAGAAATTTTAGATAAAATACTAATAATTATAATATATGGAGATTTTATGGATGCAGCCAAGTATATTTGGATGAATGGAGAGTTTGTAGCTTGGGAAGATGCAAAAGTGCATGTTTTAACACATACAATACATTATGGAAATGGTGTTATTGAAGGCACAAAAGCTTATAAAACTGAGAAGGGTTATGCCATTTTTCGTTTAAATGATCATACTGTTAGACTTAAAGAATCTGCAAAGATGACTATGATTAATATACCATACAGTGTTGAAGAACTAAATATGGCACAAATTGAATTGGTAAGAAAAAATGAATTTACGGGCGATAATGTTTATCTTCGTCCATTTTCATTTTTAGGTTACGGTGTTATGGGTCTTTACCATAAGGATGCCCCAGTTGAAACTGCAGTTGCAGCTTGGGAATGGGGTGCTTACCTTGGTGAAGAGGGTATGAGAAAAGGGATTAAACTTAAAATAGTTTCTATGACTCGTCCTGCAAACACTTCAAATATGGGTAAAGCAAAAGCTACAGCAAACTACTTAAATTCTCAAATGGCTAAATATGAAGCTATTGATTGTGGATATGATGAAGCACTATTGCTAGATGATCAAGGTTATGTGGCAGAAGCTAGTGGTGCTAGTTTCTTTATGGTTAAAGATGGAGAGTTGATTACTCCACCAAGTGATAATGCATTAGCATCTATTACTCAAAAAATGGTTATTGAGATGGCTGAAGATTTTGGTATTAAAGTAACTCGTCGTCGTATAACTCGTGAAGAAGTATATGTTGCAGATGAAGCATTTTTAACTGGAACTGCAGCAGAGATAACTCCTGTTGCTAATGTTGATGCTAGAGATATCGGCTGTGGAAGTCGTGGTGAAATGACTGAAAAAATCCAATCTACATATTTTGATATTGTATTTGGTCGTAATAAAAAATACGAACATTATTTGACATATATCGATTAGAAAATTAAGGAAATTAAATACAATGAACAAAGAGGATAATATTTTAATGGCATCAGATATGAATGATTACTTTAACAAGAAAAAATCACAAGGTAGTGGTAATGGTGGAGGAAACTCTGGCGGTGGTAATGGTGGTGGACAAGGTCCAAAAATGCCAAATATAGATTTTAATATGGGTGGAAAATCAGGGATAGTTTATTTTTTAATAGCTCTTGCTCTTTTACTAGTTTTAGCTAAGCCTTTTACAATCATTGAAGAGGGTCAGCGTGGTATTCTTAGTACAAATGGTAAGTATCAAGATACTGCACTATTACCAGGTCTTCATTTTATTGTTCCTGTGATTCAAAAAGTTTATTTGGTTGATACAAAAGTACGTATAATTAACTATGCAACTCGCATCGAGACAAACTCTAATGCTTCTGGTATTACAACAAAACCAGCAGTTACTGTACTTGATAAACGCGGTCTTCCTGTAAGTATTGAACTTACTGTTCAGTATAGACTTAATGCTCAGTTTGCAGCACAAACTATCTCTAATTGGGGATTTTCTTGGGAAGACAAGATTATCAACCCTGTTGTTCGTGATGTAGTTCGTAATGTCGTTGGTAAATATGATGCAGAGTCACTACCAACAATGAGAAATAAAGTAGCTACAGAGATAGAAGTGGGTATACGTAAAAGTGTTGCTAGTTTGAAAAATGCTCCTGCAATTTTACAATCAGTGCAACTTCGTGATATTGTACTTCCTAAAAAAGTAAAAGAGCAAATTGAAAATGTTCAAATAGCTAAACAAGAGGTACAACGTGCACAACAACAAGTACAACGTGCAAAACAAGAAGCACTTCAACGTGCAGCACAAGCACAAGGTGTAGCAGATCAAGCAAGAATTGAAGCAAAAGGAAAAGCTGATGCGATCACTATTAATGCAGATGCTCAAGCAAAAGCAAACCTTCTTATCTCAAAATCTTTAACACCAAAACTACTTCAGTTAGAGCAGATGAAAGTTCAAGGGAAATTTAACGATGCACTTAAAGTAAATCGTGATGCAAAAATATTTTTAACACCTGGTGGATCTACTCCAAATATTTGGGTAGATACAAAAGATGTTAGAAAAAGAACTACGGCGAAGTAAAGATGAATGAAGCTGTAAATAGAGTAGATTGGGAGAAGAGTGAACTTCTTCCAGTAATTGTTCAAGATGTTGAAAATAATGAAGTTTTAATGATGGCTTATATGAATAAAGAAGCATTAACTCTTTCACTTCAAACTAAAGTAGCGCATTATTTTTCAAGAAGTAAACAACGTATCTGGAAAAAAGGTGAAAGTTCAGGACACACTCAAACTATTCACTCTTTTAACATTGACTGTGATAATGACACTCTTCTTATAAAAGTAACTCAAGAGGGCGTAGCTTGTCATACAGGTCGTCGTTCTTGTTTTTTCACAGAGTTAGAGAGTGGTGAAGTAAACTCAGAGGTTGAAGTAGATACTGCTGCTGCTAATGGAGTGATAGATACGCTTTACCATACTATACAAGAACGTAAATCTGCAGACCCTAAAACATCATGGACAGCAAAACTGATAAGCAAGGGTGACAATACAATACTGAAAAAAGTTGTAGAAGAAGCTGGAGAATTTTGTTTTGCATATAAAGATGATGATGAGCATGAGATGATTTATGAAGCTGCAGATTTGACTTACCATATGTTAGTTGCTCTTGCTGTTAAAAATATAAGTCCTGATAGAATAAAACAAGAACTTGCTCGAAGATTTGATATGAGCGGGATTACAGAGAAAGATTCTAGGAAAGACTAATTGACTACGACTAAATTAAGTTTATTTATTGATAATTTGATTCCTTATGATTATATATTATTTGGGGGATCTTTTTTTTTATTTATACTTTTTATTATCTTGGGCGTATTACTTAGAAATAACACTATAATCTCCATATTATTATTGATTTTGGCTTTTGCTGTTGTGATTCTTGGACCAACCCTTGGGTACTTAAAAATGCACGAGTACTTGTTTAAAAATGAAGTAAGTATAGTTTCTCAAAAGAAATTAACTTTTACAAAAGCAGTAGTAATTGAAGGAAAACTTAAAAATATTTCAAATACTAACTTTGATATATGTAAGATTGATTTCGAAGCTTACAAGGTTTCAGGAAATAGTATTAAAGATTATATATATAAATTTAAGCCATTGAAAAAAATGTCGATTTTAAAGTATGATATAGCTGAAGGTAAAACTATAGATATAAAAGCTATACTTGAACCTTTTACTTATAGTAAAGATTATAATATTTCTGTAAAAGCGAGTTGTAGATGACACTATTTAATTATTGGCATGTTATTGTTTTATTAATCATCTTGTCCTTTGGTGCTCTTGGTATATATAGTGCCTTTAAACAAGGACAAAAAAAGCTTATTATACCTATGATATTTTCGGTATCACTTATAACTATCTTAGTTGCAAGCTTTTCCGTAGTGGTAGTTGATAAGTACACAAAAATTGCAAAATTATACAAACTTAAGAATAAACGAATCCTTCAGCAAGAAAAAATTATGTATACTGGAATAGTTAAAAATGAGGGTAATTATAAAATTGGTAAAGTTACTTTTGAGATAAAACTTGTAAATAAAGGGATGGCTGTTGGAAATGTAAAAGGTGGTTCATTTTATAAACCAAGTGGATTTTTTGACTTCTTTTCTGGTGGAGCAAATAAACTTTATAAACCACAACAAATTATAAAAGAGTTTGTAGTAGCTAGAAATCTAAAACCAGGTCAAGCAAAAGAGTTTAGAGTTTACTTTGATTTCCCACCATACTTTAGGTCAGTTTCTCAGTTCTCTAAACTTTACGCTCACTAATATTTTAAACCAATAGTTTTTAGCTTTTTATTTATATTTTTTATTTGAGTATTTTTATTTCTGCACCAATCAGGTGATAAAAGTGAATCATCATCTATACCTGCTGTTACTCTTTGTACGTTTACATGTAGAGGTTTCATCTGAATAGATTTAACTAATACATCAAGATACTCCTCTTGTGTAATGGGAGTAAACTTACCCTTTATAAAATCATTTCCAAGTGCTGTTTTTTTAACTACATAAAGTGGATGGTATTTTACAGAATCAATCCCCCACGCATAAGCTTCTTTTGAAGTCTCTAGCATCATCTCTTGAGTCTCATCAGGTAACCCAAAGATTAGATGAGCGCATACATGTAGACCTGCATTTTTAGACTTTATTATCCACTCTTTTACATTGGCTGAGGAGTGACCACGATTGATTTTATCTAGTGTTTCATCATACACTGATTGTATACCAAACTCTATCCAAATCTCTTTCGTTTTATTTAATTCTGATAAATATTCTAAAGTTTCATCTGAGATACTATCAGAACGTGTACCAATACTTAATCCTATAACATTCTCAAATGACAAGGCTTTATCATAAAGAGCTTTAAGCGTCTCAAATGGTGCATAAGTGTTTGTAAAAGATTGAAAGTAAACTAAAAACTTTTCAGCTTTGTATTTATCTACTTGCCTTTTGCTAATTGCGTTAAATTGAGATTCTAGTTGTTTTAGTTGGAGTTCTAAGTTAGGATTTGTTTTTGACTCTAAGTTTAGATGAAAACCTTTAAGCTCCTGAACCTCTCCAGTGCTAGCGGAAAAAGAATCATTTTCACAAAAAGTACATCCACCTTTAGCTACGGTCCCGTCAATATTTGGACAAGTAAAACCTGAGATGTTTATCCCAACTTTATAAACCTTGCATCCAAACTTATCTTTTAAGTACTTACCAAAGGTAAATATTTGTTTTTGTCTCATCAACGAA
>Ga0256842_1002096_pt1 | contig 14814 bp, 14 predicted proteins | sample 4559240metaG_FD_185973 | JGI IMG/M metagenome (GOLD analysis project Ga0256842, IMG submission 185973) | Hydrothermal vent microbial communities from Guaymas Basin, Mexico - 4559-240 | ecosystem: Environmental > Aquatic > Marine > Hydrothermal vents | place: Mexico: Guaymas Basin | collected...
ACCATCTAAAGTATAAGTTGTGCTTACCCATTTTTTATCATCACTAGTTCCTGATTCAAACATCTCCATACCATCTTCAAAATTATATGTTTCTTCGTTTATCAAAACTGAAGACCAGTTATTGCTTGATTGAATAAATTCAAATGTTGCTTCATCTATTTCTTCATCTGTTAATCCATTTTCAGCTAATAATGATAGCGATAATACAACAAGTGCAAACATAACTATTAATATTCTTTTTTTCATTTTCTTATCCTTTTTTGTATTTTTTATTAAAATTCAATTCATTGATTTTGAAGTTAACAAAATATCTTCTATCCGTTGCCACAAATAGCGATAGAAGATATTTGCCGAATGAATTTGTTTTTTCCGAGATAGAAAATATTTTCATAATTATTTATGAATTTAATAAAAAAGTTGTGGTATTTTAGAGTTTTGGCACAATAATTGCGAGGGTGGGGGGGGTAAACGTCAAATATTCACACAATGAGAAAACTTCAGAAAAATATCTTTTATGAAAACATGATCTCCAAAATCTCATTGTTACTCCCTAAAATTTTTAATTATTTGCAAATTTACGTTTGAGAAAATAATCGTCAATATTTTTTTATGATTTAAATTTTTTCTAAAAAAGAATTGGATTCATTTTTTTGCTCCAAATTTGTTTTATCGTAAAAAACCTTTTGAGATTCCCAGTTCCCGAATGATCGGGAAAAATGACAAGAATGAAAAACTAACCACAGACTTTCACGGACAGACACAAAAATATAGAGACAAGACAATCTTATCTCTACAATATTAATTTTCCAAATCCCTTAAACCATGAACCTTGCACCATAAACCTTAAACCTTGCACACTGCATCATAAACCTTCCGATTATTTCACCAAACGTCATTTTTTTTGTAAGGTCTTTCTTATCTTTGTTGCTATATTTTTAACCATATTTTACGCTTATTTTTTAACAATTCAATTTTTTCTTTTGGAATTGAATCCGCAAGTCTAAAGTGGCAAAATACCATGAGTTTTTTTTGGTCCAATGAGGTAATTTCCCTTTTTTAATAATTATCTCATCATTTGGATTTAAAAAAGTATCTGAAGCATCTTGCTTTGGATTTTGAATTGCCAAAGATTCTTGCTTTTTCAGATTCAAAAGCTGAAAGCTTTTGTTACTTTGGCGGGTATTTTTGAGATGAGCTATCAAACTTTCATCAACCATATAATTTACAATTTCTTATGGAATATAAAAAGAACCGGTTTGTTTTCCGGCAGTTGTTTTAGTTTCAAAATTATAGCTTGCGAGCAGGTTTTCAAAAACTCTCCCGAGAAATTCGGAATCAAGAGCAACTTCAATATCGTTTGGTTCATTTTCATCAATAGTAAAATTATAATTTTTGAGGATATTAATCAAACCCATAACTGAAGCTGTTTTTGTCTTCTTATTTTTTTCCCCGAATTCAGCTGTTAATTCTGTTTTTTCTTCCATACCGAAAAATAAGTAATCAGGAACAACAAGTTGATGCTCTTTGGAGAGATTATCCGAAAATCCACTGAGATAAAGGTTATTATATTTATCATCAAGACATTCAAAAAATCCACAATTTAGAAAAGAAACATAATCATTCATTAAATTCAGAAAACATCAGGATTTTTTAAATACGTTTTGTAATAGTTTGAAAGATTTCAGGTGGTTTAAGGAATGGGTTATTCCTTTTTAAAAAGATTTGAATTCAAAGAATCAATATATTCTACATTCCTAAATACACAATCCGCAATTTTTATTTGACTTAATTTTCTCAAAAAAAATTATTAAAAAATTGGAGGTTTTATGATTGAAAGTATTCGTATATCAAAAAATAAAGTTGAGATTTTAGACCAAACGCAATTGCCGTTTTTGGAAAAATATCTTCCTATTAAAGATTATCGAGAAATGGCTGAAGCTATTTTTAAATTGAAAATACGTGGTGCTCCGGCAATTGGAATTGCAGCGGCAGCCGGGAGTTACTTAGCATCTTTAGAATTTTCCGATAAAAAAGATTTTTCGGATAAGATTTTTACCGCAATTACCGATTTGGAAAATACCAGACCGACAGCGGTAAATCTATTTGCGGCAACCTCAAAAATACGGGAAATGATTCAAAAAAATCCCGAAAATATTTCCGAGCAATTATATAACTTTACTTTAGATTTGATGAATTATGAAAAAATCGCTTGTGAAAAAATGGGTGAAATAGGTTCTAAATTTATTGGAAATGTTAAAAATATTCTTACTCACTGCAATACGGGAAGTCTCGCAACTTACGGAATTGGAACTGCTTTGGGCGTTATTCGAACCATTTCTTTAAATCATCAAATTAAGGTTTTTGCTGATGAAACTCGCCCGCTTTTACAAGGTTCACGTTTAACAATGTGGGAATTAAATAAATCTCATATCGATTCTACTTTAATTACTGATAATATGGCTGCTCAAATTATCAAAAAAGAAAAAATAGATTGCATCATTGTTGGTGCTGATAGAATTGCAAAAAATGGTGATTCGGCAAATAAAATCGGAACTTTCGGGCTGGCAATTTTAGCAAAACATTTCAAAATACCATTTTACATTGTTGCTCCGGAAACAACAATTGATCGTAAAATTATGAATGGAGATGAAATCAAAATTGAAGAGAGAAATTATAATGAAGTACGTAAAATCAAAGATTATCCGATAACTTCGGATGAATTTAAGGTGGCAAATCCGGCTTTTGATGTAACCCCGTCCGAAATGATTACCGCCATTATTACAGATGAAAAAGCTTATCAATATCCCTACAATCTTTAAGATATTTTTACTTATTTTCATACCTTTTCAATTAAATGGTTTTGAAAAAATTAAGCCGGTTTTTCCGTTTGAGAGCTTGCTTAATAGTCAGATATATTTAGATAAACTGTTTAAATCTCAAAGTCGGAAACAAAAGATTGGTGAGGTTAAATTTGGTTACAATGACTCTAATTTATTTTTTATTAAGATATATAACCGACAGGATTTTGTAGAATTTAATTCTCGATTTAAACAGCATTTTTCGATAAATAAATTTCAAATAAAAATAGACAGTCTGCATTTTTCTCTAAAAAATTATAAATGGGAAAATAAAGATAATTTGGAAACTTTAAATCCTGGATTTTCATATTCTAATAAAAATGATTTTCCGGATTTCCAGACTAAATATCAATATTTTAGTAACTTTGATTTTCATAATTTAGAATTTTCGATTAGAAAAAAATGGTTGGAAATCCCAATTACAATCTCAGCATCTAAAAAATATTCTTATAATACCGGATTCAGATTTATCAAAAAATATGAGGAAAAAATTTATGCTGCCGGCTTAAATTATTCTAATGATGAAAAACATCTTTTCCCGTTTTTATTATATTCATTTGAAAAGAAACATCGTTATTTTTTTACTTCCAAACTATCTTTAAAACAAAATTCTTATCCGATAAATTCTTATTTTAGCGAGAAATCTTTATTTTGGCAAAGTTCTTATCCACAAAAAAATATCAATTCTATTTTGAGTAAAGAACTGAAATTAAATTTAGATTGGCAAAACAATAATGTAGAAAACAGATTTAACGCGACAATCCATTCTTCAGAAAAATCTTGGAAATATATCTGGTCAGGAAAATCATTTAGTATCGGGACTGAAAATAAAGAAATTTATACAGCAGATTTATCTTATTCTTTGAAAAGGAACAGCTCTATTTTTGCAGTAAAATATCATTTTGGAGATTTGACGGATTTTAAAAAAGAAGCTGAAATTTCCTTTATTAAGAAAATATTTTTGAACGATATAGATTCTGAAATTGGCATTTTTTGGATTAGAAATCTCAAAATTAATCAGGATAAATTTTCTTATCCGGAATTAAATATAAAGCTAAATCTAATAAGATTCAATTCATTTTTAGGTTTAAAATATTCCTATATTAATGATTTGAAATATCCGACAAAAAGTAATTTTTACCTTTCAGTCGGAATTAACTTTTAGAAACTGAAGGAATTTTATTGAGCTCCTTCCCTAAATATTTAACCTTAAATCCTAAAACCTTTCGCCTTCTGCATAAACAATCATTGACAGAAGAGCAATAAATTTATTTTTTTTTCAAAGAGGTAAAAATGGTAACTAAAAGTCAGAAAGTAAGGCTCGGAATTTTCGTTTCTGTTATGATTATTTTATTAATAATATTATCTATTTCCGTAATAGGAACTCAGATTTTTCAAAAAAGAAAATATTTTTTTATAAAATATAAAGATTCGTCTATTAATGGACTTCAGGTCGGAGGAACGGTCAAATACCACGGAATTAATGTCGGACGAATTGACGATATTAGCATTGATCCTGAAAATGTTTCCAATATTATTATTAAATTTAGCGTAGATCCTAAAACTCCCATAAAATCAGATGTTAAAGCTCAATTAATCTATGTTGGAATTACCGGCTTAAAGCAGGTTGAACTTGTCGGAGGTTCAAATCAAAGCAAAGATCTTCCTCCTAATTCTTTTATTATGCCTCAAAATACCGCTTTAACGAATATTTCCGGAAAAGCTGAAGTTATTGCTGAAAAAGTTGAGTTGCTTTTAAATAATTTAAATTCTCTTGTTAATGTTCAAAACAGAGAAAACATTACCTATTCGATTGCAAATTTCACCGATTTATTGGATTCTAATAGAGATAATATTTCATCAATTGTAACGAATGTTGACAGCATTACTTTTTATACCAAAAATATTACGCGAGATGCTTCTAAAACGATGGCAAAAATAAACAATATAATTAATTCCAAACAATTGGAGACAATTTTGAACAACTCTTCTGATTTTTCCAAGCAATTGGCTTCAATTAAACTTGATTCTTTGGTTACCAATCTTCAAGCGACAATATTTCAAGCTAATAGATTGGTTACTCATGCTGATTTAACTCTGTTGAAAAGCCGACAAGATATTTTGAGGACATTCGAAACTTTACGCGAAACTGTTGATTATTTGAATGAATTTGCCAGAGAAATTAATGATGATCCGAGGTTGTTACTTCGAGAAGCTCAAAGAAATACAAAAAATTAAAAGGGGAAAATATGATTGCATTAATTATGGCAGGAGGGGTTGGAAGTAGATTTTGGCCTTTAAGCAGAAAAACTAAACCGAAACAATTTTTAAATATAATATCTGAAAAATCAATGATAAAAATGACGGTTGAGCGTTTGAATCATAAAATTAAATTAGAAGATATTTATATTGTTACTCAAAAAAATCAAGTGGAATTGCTGAAAAAAGAATTACCAATTTTACCGACGGAAAATATTTTAGTAGAACCGATGGGACGAAATACCGCACCTTGTATTGCTTTCAGTGCTTTTATATTAAAAGAAAAATACGGTAATGATGAAAAGATGTTGGTTGTTCCGGCTGATCATTATATTCCCGATTCAGATGAATTTTGGGAAAAAACAAATATTGGTGATAATTTGGCAGATCAAGGCGGATTAATTACTTTTGGGATAACTCCGACTTTTCCGGCAACCGGATATGGATATATTGAAGTAGAAAAATCTTCAAACGAATATCAAAAGATACTTCAATTTAAAGAAAAACCTGATGAGGATTTGGCAAAATCATTTTTGGAGAATGGAAATTTCTATTGGAATAGTGGAATGTTTGTGTGGAAAATTGGAGTTATTTTAGAGCAATTTGAAAAATATCTTCCGAAAATTTATTCTTTATTACAGCAAATAAATGAAAGGGTAAAAGCAAATCAAGATTTTGCAGAAATATATCGTCAAATGCCAAATATTCCGGTTGATATTGGAATTCTGGAGCAAGCCGAGGAAAGGTTTTTAATTCCGGTTTCTTATTTTTGGAGCGATGTTGGGAGCTGGAAAGCTTTGTATGAAATTTCAAAAAAAGATGAAAAAGGAAATGTAATAAATTCTGCTCACTTTTTTGATAAAGTAGAGAATAGTTATTTTTCTTCAGACAAATTTGTTGCAGCTATAAATGTTAAAAATGTCGCTATTATTGATTCTAAAGATGCAATATTGGTTATGAATCTCGATGATTCTCAAAAAGTAAAATCTGTTGTTGAATTCTTAAAAAACAATAATGAAAAATTATTATAACTTATTCACCGACAATCACACAAAATTAGTTAATAAAATAAATTAATGGAATATATTTCTGCTCTAATGCTCTTTAAATCAAGGAATTACAAACAGATTTTCTATGTGGATAACTTGTGCATAAAACAGTTCAATTTTTTAAAATTCTTCCATAACTACCTAAATTATAAAGAGTTATGGCGGTGGACAAGTTTTTCCCGAAATGTAGATAACTTGTGGTTGAATGAATTTGAATCATTATTTATTTAATATTTATGGTTGCTAAAACTAACTATCTGGAAATAAAAAACTTAGGGATAAATCTCGGTGATTTTATTCTAAGTAATATTTCCTTTTCTTTAAAAAAAGGTGAAATGTTAATCTTATTAGGACACAGCGGATCCGGAAAATCTACGATAATAAGATTAATTTCAGGATTGCTAAAACCGGATGAAGGTGAAATAAATATCAATGAGAAAAATATCATAAATGTGAAAACTTATAAAAGGAATTTCGGGCTTGTTTTTCAAGATTTCGCTTTGTTCCCGCATCTTACCGTTTCAGAAAATATCGCTTTCGGTTTAAAAATAAAAAAAATGAGTAAAAATGAAATCCAAAAAAAAATCTCTTATTTCTTGGAAATGGTTGGCTTAAAAGGTTATCAAGATAGAAAAATAGAAATGCTTTCCGGAGGTGAAAAACAAAGAGTTGCACTCGCGAGAACTTTGGCACCGGAACCTGATTTGATTTTATTTGATGAACCTTTAAGTGCTCTTGATGAAAATATGAGATTAAATTTGCGAAAAGAAATTAAACGAATTCAAAAGAAATTACATTTTACCGGCATTTTTGTAACTCATGATAGAAAAGAAGCTTTTGAGTTGGGCGATAAAATCGCTTTAATTTCTAATGGAAAAATGCTTCAATTCGGAGAGCCTAAATCATTATATTTGAATCCAAAAACACCCGAAGTTGCTGAGTTTATCGGAATAAACAATAACTTTTCGGGACAAATTATTCATTATGAAAAAAATCTTAAAATTGCTGAAATGAACAAAATAAAAATAGAATTTGAATCAAATATAGATTTTGAATTAGATGAAAAAATACGTATTTATATTAAATCGGAGCTTTGTTTTTTTTCAAATGAGAAAAGTGAAAAAAATTGCTTTGAGACAAAAATCACTAAAATTACCGATTATGGTCAAAATATTGAAGTCATAACTTACCTGGGAAAAAATGTTTTAAAAATCCCGATGTTACGCCCAAATATGACTCTTGACGAACTTTTTGAAATGAAATATCTTACGATTCCAATCCAATCAATTAATGTTTTTAGGAGGTAAATAATGCGAAAATTCCTAATAATCTTTGGTTTAATGACAATTGTTTTTTTTATCACTTCTTGTTCGGATTCAAAAAGCGGAAAACCTAAAAAAGAATGGACTGTTCTGATTTATATGAATGGCGATAATTCACTTTCCGATTCGATTAATCCGGACATAAATCAAATGGAAGCTTCTCAATTTGATGAAGAAAAAATGAACATTATCGTTCAAGCAGATTATAATAATTTTGCATCTGATCCCAGACCTTGTATTTATAATATTAAAAATGACGAAGATAATTCTACGATTTCATCACCCAAAATAAAATCACTCAGCGAAGTTGATAGCGGAGATTGGTCAGTTGTGGCAAATTTTATAAATTGGGGAATGAAAGAATATCCGGCAGAAAAATATGCGGTAATTTTATGGTCGCACGGAAACGGTTGGATGCCGAAAAATGATAGATTTTCCAGCTTCTTTCCTGATAGCGTAACCCATAATCATATCAGCATTGTAGATGGTGACTATCATAATTTATTTAATTCGTTAAAAAATAAAGTGGATGTTTTGATTTTGGATGCTTGTAATATGCAAACAATAGAGAATTTGTCGGAATTGTCTCCAAAAGTAGATTTTGTAGTTGGCTCTGAACAAACAATACCTGACACCGGATTTCCTTATGATGATGTTTTTCGTGATTGGAGCAATTTGGATAATCCGCGAGATTTTGCAATTTCTGCGAGTGAAGATTATTACAATTCTTATTTTCCGGGAGGAAGTCAAAACTATCAGGGTGATAATTTTACGATTTCAATTAGTGCGGTTGATATGAGTAAATTCCAAGAATTTAGGTCTGATTTTATGGATTTTTTGGAAACGAATCAAGCCAATATTTCGACTGAATCTTTTCTAAGTGCAAGAGAAAATTCTGTTGAATTTAATGATTTACAATGGGATATTGATATTGTAGAATTTCTTCATAATCTAAAAAATGAGGTTGATAATCAAAATATAAATAGTCAAATTGATAGCTTAATTACACTTTCAAATGAGTTGTTTATTTCGGCTAAATCTTATGATTATTTTACTTATTATGTTGGACAGGCGACGATTTGTTTCCCGAAAACAAAAGAAGATTATGAATATTTAATTGAGAGATATGAAAAATTAGAAATTGCGAAAGATACATATTGGACTCAATTTTTGCGTAATATTTTGAATTAATTTGGAGAAATTATGAGTGCTAAATTTTGCTTTGATTTTGACGAACCGATTGTGGGGACAGCTATTCATAACGGTCATAAAACAAGACATTTTACTTTGAATAATTTTGCGATTTCTGATTCTCAAAGACTTTATGAAGAAGATCCTTTTACTGATTTTTTTGTTGAGAATTTCCATAATAATATTGTTGTTGATTTTAGCAGATTTGAAGTTGATTTGAATAGATCAAGACCGCATTCAGTTTATTTGGAGCCGGAAGATGCTTGGGGTTTAAAGGTTAGGAAAAAGCAGGTTCCCAAAAATCAAATTGAAAAATCTTTAGAAATTTATGATGATTTTTATCGAAGAGCAAAGTTGTTTTTTGACGAATTGGTTTTTAAATACGGGTATTTTTTTGTTTATGATATTCATTCTTACAATCACAGACGAAACGGAGCAACTGCAGAAGTTGATGATCCTGAAAAAAATCCCGAAATAATTATCGGAACAAGTAATATGGATGCTAAATTTTCGCCAATCGCCGAAGTTATCAAAAAATCTATTTCACAAAAGTTTTTTTTAGGAAGAAAATTAGATGCGAGAATAAATGTTAAGTTTCCCGGAGGAAATTTTGCTCGTTGGATTCATCATAATTATCCTAATTCCGGGGTTTGTATTTCTCTGGAATTTCAAAAGATTTTTATGGATGAATGGACTGCGGAAGTTTACGCCCCAATTCAATTTAGATTACGAGAGATATTAGAAAATAGTTTGGGTGATATTAGAGAATATTTGAAAGAAGAACTTTTTAAAAATAAATTAAGTTAGAATTATTTTAAATAAAAAAGCGACTCAGCTTGCTTTTGCCGAGTCGCACAATTTTTATTAACATTTTTTATTTAAATTCATAAACCAGTTCATTTTCACCTTTTGGAAAAATCTGACCGATAATGAGAGCACCTTTTGCTTTTTTATCAAGATCAAAAGTTTGATACGAATCATTCATATAATGGAACATTTTTCTAAAGGAAGAAATTGCTTTTGCACTATTCCAAACATAAATCGAAACAGATTTTTCGGGATTATATGTAGAACCGAAACTTACAATCATCGAACCTTTTTTAGATGAATTTATTGTACCGTTTATTTCAAAAGCATCTTTTGAGATTTTTATATTTTGAGGAAGATGAATTTTTCCCAAAAGAGAATTATTGTCATATTCTCCCAAAACAAATATTGAATTATTTTTCAAATCATCTTCGGTAACCTTATTTGAAAGCTTGATTGTAATTTCATATCCGCTTCGAGCAAGCATTGAAGCAACCATTTGCAAACGAGAGGTCATATCACCTTTTTCAGGTAGAATAACAAGCGGTTTATCATTTAAAGTTCGGTTCAAATTATATGGCATACTTTCGTTAGAAATCTTTTTAAGAAGGAATGCATCCGGATCTATTTCAATTTTAGCCGGTTCATTTTTTAACTTGATTGAATAAGTAGCTTTCGTATCAAGAAGAGTGATAGTTTTAGTTATTTCATCACCATTTTTCAAGGTAACTTTTACCGGAATTTGAATTGGCATCGAAGGATCTTTTTGTAGATTGAAAGTCAGAACATTGTTGTTATATTTAACGCCATCAAAACGAATATGAGCCATTTCTTTTGAATTTAACCAGAAATCAAAAATTTTATCGAGAGATAATTTTCCCGAATAATGTTTTTTAAATACAGTTTTAATATCATTCCAATTTGTAACTTTGCCTTTGTTGGTTTTATAAAAATCCTTAATAGTATCAAAAAATACATCTTTCCCCAAAATATTATATAGATTTACAAAAAGCATTGCTCCTTTTTGATAACCGATTGTTGCTTCATCATCATTATGTTGATAAACAAAATCTTTGAGAGGAAAGTTCTTTTCAGCAGGAAGAAGATTATTTTCCAGAATTGCTTTTTTTCGCCAATCTTTTGCTTTGTCAGGTTCATCATTCAAAATATTTTGATAATAATTTGATGAAAAAACGGTGAGAGCTTCACACCAATTCCCTTCTTCATAATCTACATAAACACTATTCCCCCACCAATTATGACAAAATTCATGAGCGATTACACCCGGAGAAAGTGTTATAAATGGCATTTTTACAATTTCTTTGGTCAATAAAGTATAATTTGGCATTCCAAATCCGGAAGCGAAAAAGTTTTCAACAACACTAAATGAGCTAAATGGATAATCCCCGAAAAGTTGAGAATACTCTTTAAGATATTTTTCTACACCATTTAAATAAACGTCTGCCAATTTTGCATCATCAGGAAGTAAATAAGTTCGAAGTTCAACTCCGTTTACCATTCTGCTTTTTACTTCAAATCTATTTCCAACTAAAGAAATATCTGAAACCGAAAGCTCGGTTTTCCAATTATAAGTGGTTTTTTCATTACCAACAGTTTTGGTTTCTTTACCGCTTGTGAGAATTTTAAATTCATTTGGACAGATTATTGTTATGTCAAAATCAGCTAAACCTTCACCAATAACCGGATACCAGTTTTGTCCGGGAAGATATATTCCTTCATTTTTGGCATCGGAAATAATCCCCATTGTTCCATCATGTGTTTGATTGAGAGCTCTGCCATTTAGAGGAAAATAAACTTTACCGCCATAAACAATTTTTACTTTATTTGAATCGTAATTTTTAGAAAAAACAATTTTCTGGTAATCTTTATCTTTCTCTATGATTTGATATTTTATTTTTTCCCCATTCATACTTATATTGGAAATATTGTAAGCTGATAAAAGAGCAATCGTATCATTTTTAGTGATTTCTTTTGATAAAGTTAATTCGTCAGATCCGGTTAATGTTTTTTCCGAGGGAATAATCTCCAAATTTAAATTGTGTTTAAGAATAGTATTGGAGATGTTATTAAACATTTTTGGGGTTTTAAATTTTTTTTCTTCTTTTTGAGGAAATCTTTTGGCGAAAATTAAAAAATCACCTAAATCTTTTTTCTCCGGATTAAATTTCAGACTTTCACCTTTTTTAATTATTACCGGAGTGATAACCGCAATTTTTAAATTTGGATTTAATAAACTCAATTTATTGGCTGTTCCAAGATGAGATTCGCTATGAAAATCTCCATTAAAATGGATAACTTGAGTGCCTTTATGTTTTTGAAGATATTCATAAATACTTTCAGCCATTGTGTCGTCTTTTAAACATTGAGCCGCATAAATATTTTCCAACATTTTATTCATTCCCATCGCACTTTTTCTTCCCATATTTGCTGCCATAGTTTCCATAAATTGCTTTTTGTATTGATTGTCTAAAACTTTAAGATTTTTTGCAATATACTTTTTCTCGTTTGGAGGAAGGTTTTTTAAAGATGCCGGAGTTTGTTTATTTACCATAGCAGCATATTTTCTGGGAACATTGGCTGCGATAAGATCATAATTATTTTCTTTTGCAAAATTAACAATTTTCTTATAATCCGTCGGATAATTTGGCCAAGCTCGTGATTTCTTTAGAAATTCTTTTTCTCCAATTTTTCCTGCCAAAAAATCATTAACAATATTTTGGGTATCGCGTTCAAACATTTCCATTGAGATAGCTAATTTCTTTTTCTTTCTGAAAATGCCTTTCTTAGCTAATAAAGGTAAAATATCCGCTTCTAATTGATGAATAAGAACATCATCATGCCACTCTCCAAAAAAGATTACATCATAATCGGAAAGCTGTTTTGCCAATTTCTTCATCGATAATTCTTTTCCGTTGGAAGATTGGTAAATTCTGAAATCGTTCCTATCAAAAGTTTTAGCTGTCAAAAGTGATAAATTTGTAATTAAAAAAAGTACAAATATTAATGTCAGTTTCCTCATTTTTACTCCTGCGATGTAAATATAAAATTACATCTTATTTTGATAAAAACAAATGTCTTTAGGTAAATGTTTGAGTCAATTAATTATTAATGGATTGGTGATGCCAGGTCATCTTTTTTTCAGTACTTCTGTAATGTCGTTCATCTTGTTGATGTCACCAACGCCGGAGTTGTCGGATTTATGGGGAATCCCGGTTAAGTTGTTTTTTAATATTTATCTGTCGATTAATGATACTGAATTGCCCTGTATGGAATTAAATTTCATTATTATTACTTTCGCCCGCATTTATTATAGGATTTGTTATAGGAGTTTAAATTTTTACTGTTTGAAAATTAAAGAGGAAGTGAAATAAACACCTCCTCCTAATCCATAATTTTATTCTACTTCGTTATTTACAGCTATAATCACCATCAATAACTAATTTATTTTTACATCTCTTTTGGAATATCTTTGAGTTTCTCAACATTAATTACATCAATTCTTAAACAGCGTCCCATGATATACATTTATAACAGTCTTTACAAAGGTAACCAACCAGAAAATAACTAAAAGCAAATATAGAGCAAAACCAATGTAATCGATTAGTTGAATTCCAAATAGTGTTGATATTGTATGACTTGCGGCTACATATGCTCCAAGAGGAAATGTAAAAGCCCACCAAGACATTGCATAGGGAAGTTTAAGTTTTCTAATATAGTGAATGGTCATTGCAATAGCCATTATAACCCACCAAATACCTAATCCCCAGAATATAAATCCAAATACAAAGAAAGGTTCCTTCACTGTTATAAAATATGAGTTTTTGGTTAAGTTAACCAGCGCAACGGTTCCCGCTCCGATAGGTCCAAGGTTTATCCATATGGTTGAGGCAAGGGTGTTTGGCAAAGGCTTGTGAAGAATAAAACGATACATTGATATTGCAAATAGAGCAAGATAGATAAAAAAGCCGGAACCCCATCCAAAATAGTTAATGAATATAACAAATTCCTGCAATATTCCTGAAACATGCGGAATAATTAAACTTCCTGCAATAGGAATTACAATTAGCCCGACCGGTGGAATAAACCATGCCGGATTTATATGATCAAGTTTAACATGCTCACCTTTGAACATTATATATGGTGTAAGTACGCCAAAATATATTGTCCCCAACGCTCCTATAAACCAAAAGATCTCTCCAATAGCAATATTTTTACCGATTACAATAAAATTCGCTGCTAAAACAAGCATACCTACCGCTATTGTAGCATAAAAATTTGATAATACCGGATGCTCTAAATCTTTTAATGCTTCTTTTCTGAAGAATATCCACCTAAAAATCCATGGAATTAATAAAACAAAGAAAAGAATAATGTTGAAATAAAATAAGATATTAGCCACATTTTTCAAAAATGGAATATACTTAGAATAGGATAAACTGGTCAGAGCCAGTATTCCCGTTCCCATGACACTTGCAAACCAAGATGGTGTAAAGTTCTTAACTATCTGACATTTACATTCTATATCTCTTAACATAAAGACACCTCCAATATTTTATTTTTTTGAATTTACTGTTTTAAGATTTGAGAAGAAGTGAAATAAACACTCCCTCCTAATATTTACAGGTATAACCATAATCAAAAACCAATTCACTTCCGGTAACAAATTTTGATTCATCAAATACAAGATAAAGAATTCCGTATGTACCACCTGTTACGACAACGATTTTTTTTTCTCCTTTTTTCATAACTTTTCTCCTTTTTTATTTATTTGCTTTTTATAGTAAATTGTCCTCTTTTTTATTTTATGTGTATTGCTTACAATTGCTCTGTAAATGATTGAATATGGATAGTTTGGCATTTCAATGCTTAAATTTGTCAGTTTACTATTGTGTTTATTTATTACTACAGTCTTCATTTCCAGCACTCTCTGCCAAATGTACTATATTTTTGTTATAACCGGACATAACGATCACCTTTGTGATGCCGTCTTTTTTCAGCGCTTCCGCAACATCGTTCACTTTGTTGAAGGCACCAACACCGGAGTAATCAAGGCTAGCGGTTCTCAACTCAAACATCTTGCAGATGTCTGCTTCCTGTCTCATCAATTCCCCCTATTTGATAACATAATATCAATATGAAGTTAGCGGATTTATGATGAAATTCTCCGTCAAGATATTTTTTAATATTTAATTGTCGATTGATGATAAAGGATTGTCATGTATGAAGATGAAATTTTCATATTTTTGCTTTTGTACGCATTTTTTATAGGATTTGTTATGGGGGGTAATTTTTTCTTTTTGAGGAAAT
>Ga0256842_1002097_pt1 | contig 14814 bp, 13 predicted proteins | sample 4559240metaG_FD_185973 | JGI IMG/M metagenome (GOLD analysis project Ga0256842, IMG submission 185973) | Hydrothermal vent microbial communities from Guaymas Basin, Mexico - 4559-240 | ecosystem: Environmental > Aquatic > Marine > Hydrothermal vents | place: Mexico: Guaymas Basin | collected...
AAATTATTTTCGGGGCAATTAATTATTCCAAATTCAATAATCGGCAATTTGCAAAAATCCCGTTAGGGATTTTGTGATCTTAGCCCAGTAATGTATTGCTGGGATCACCATTGCCTCGCCTACAATGATGTCCCGCCAGGGACATTTGAAATAATTTGCAATTTCCAAAAAATAAAAATAATCCGAGACATTTTTAGCCAATCCTTACGGGCTGTAATTGTTTCAGGAGTGGGACTTTCAGTGCGTGCCGATTTGCGGCAAAGTCATCACCTTCATGATGAAGACAGCCGAATCTGCAGAACCGGCCACAATTGGGTGAGAGGGTTCGGTGGCTGGATTTTGGTTAAGGGTTAAGCGTGGAAGGATGGAATGTTAAATTGTTATTTGTTCTCCGCATTTAGCACAAAAACGGACTTTTTGCTCCAACTCCAATAAAAACAAAGCACAATCGATTTACGCTGAAAAAATGGAAATTTTCTTCGGATTAGCTGATTATTATATCAGGCGCATTATCCTAAATTTAAAACAATTTTAATTTGCATGTTTAAATTTATTTTAATATTTTTCGAATAGTTTTGTTTAATATTCGAAAAAGGTATTTAAAATGGTAGACAAAGCATTACGTAAATCAAGAATACTTGAAGTGGCACAAAATTTATTTGCCAAATTTGGTCTGGCTAAAACGACCATCGATGATATTGCAAAAATGGCCCACATGGGCAAAGCCAGTATCTATTATTACTTTACAAGTAAAGAGGCAATTTTTAAGGAAGTGGTTGAAAAAGAAGGTAAAATACTAAAAGAAAAATTAATCGAAGCCGTTAATTCTCAAAATACGCCTCAGGATAAAATCCGCGGCTATTTAATTACCAGAATGACCGGAATAAAAGATCTCTCCAATTATTACAGAGCCTTACGTGAAGAGTATCTAAAGCATTACTCTTTTATCGAAAAAGCACGGGCCGCTTATGATTCTTTCGAGATCACCATGATAAGCACCATATTAAGCGAAGGGCAAAACAAAGGTATATTCGATATTGAAGATATCACCCTTGCTGCCGAAACAATTGTTGCAGCCATGAAGGGAATGGAATATCAATGGAGCCTGGAAGGCAGCAAAGAAGAAATTATTGAAAAAATAGATGTGTTGTTAAAAATTTTATTTAAAGGTGTCGAAAAAAGAAACTAAATTTTTTTTGAAACTTTTTTCGAACATAAAACGTATTTGTTCTAAAAGTACAAGGAGTAGCCCTATGAATAAATTTGCCGATGCTGTTATTAAGTACCGAATTCCTATTATTGCTATCGTCGTTTTATTAACGCTCTTTTTTTCTTACCAATTTAAATACATAAAAGTAAACAGCGATGTCATCTCCTATTTAAGGCAGGACGATCCTGATGTACAATTGTTTAATCGCATCGGAAAAGAATATGCAGGCACATCTATTGCCATGGTTGGCATTGAAGCGCCGGATGTATTTGATTTTCAGACATTAAATGTCATTAATCGACTCACAGAAAAAATAAGGCAAATTGAGGGTGTGGCTACGGTAATGAGTTTAACCGATGTGCTGGACATTCGTAGTGCGGAAGGAGGACTGGAAGTTGGCAGATTAATCGATAAAAATAATATTCCCAACGATCCGGCAGAACTGAAAAGAATCCGTAAATATGCGTTATCAAAGGATATGTACAACGGACGCATAGTATCGCCCGATGGCAAGGTCACCATTATAATAGCGCGTTTAAAACAGGACGCAGACAAGCAAGCGGTGGCACTTAAAATAAAAACAATTGCGCAAAAAGAAGCCGGTAATTACAAGCTCTATTTCTCCGGCCTGCCCATGCAGATGTTGGAAGTTAACGATATTATCATTCATGATATGATTTATCTGGTGCCGGTAGTCGTTTTGATGTTAATACTGATGCTCTATTTCAGCTTCCGCACAGCACGAGGCGTAATTTTACCATTATTGACTGTAATCATAAGCACCATCTGGGCGATGGGGTTGATGATACTCCTGGGCATCGAACTTTCCATTATTTCGAACATTATGCCGGTTTTGCTGATTGCTGTCGGTTCTGCCTATGGAATCCACATGATTGCCCGTTACCAGGAGGACATTCATCACTGTCCGGATAAAATTTCCTGTATTAAGGCATCCTTGAGCGAAGTGGGCGTGCCGATCATTCTGGCTGGTGTAACCACGCTTATCGGATTTTTGTCCTTTATCGGGTCATATTTAACAGCGGTTACGCATTTCGGTGTTTTTACCGGTATTGGCGTAGCTTTTGCCCTGATTATTTCCGTTACATTTATTCCTGCCCTACTCACATTTTTAAAAAAGCCCAAAATAAGACGCAATGAAGAAGGCAAAGAAGACAACGTGATTGTTCATTTTTTGGACCGGCTGGCCTTTTTTGTTCTGAATAATGAAAAACTCATTATTGCAAGTGCAATTATTTTAATCGTTATTTCGATTATCGGTTTGCCCAGACTTACACGCGAAGTAAACATGGTTGAATACTTTAAAAAAGATACCGATATTCGCATCGCCGAAAATATGATGGAAAAAAATTTTGGCGGTTCTACCCCCATCCAGATCGTAGTCAAAGGCGACCTAAAAAATCCTTTTGTCCTAAAAGAGATGCGGCAACTGGAAGAATTTATGGAAACGGTCCCTTATGTGAGCAAACCGCAATCTGTGGCAGATTTAATTTGTGAGATGAATAAGGTCATGAATCATCATTACACAATTCCCGAAACGCGCCAGGGCGTAACCAATCTCTGGTTTTTCATTGAAGGCGAATCCATTTTAGAACAACTGGTCAATGCCGAAAGCAGCGAAGGCATTATTCAGGCAAATTTAGGGACCGTGAAAACCGGAGAAATTTTGAAAACCGTAAATACGATAAATGATTACATCAAGTCTAAAATGGATACTTCATTAGTTGTTGCTCAAATTAATGATCAAAATTATTCGAAACTATTAGACTTTAAGATTCAGAAAATTTCAAAAGATATTTTGGCCGATTTTGCAAAGCACAAAACAAAAACCAATACAAATGAAGACGATTTAAAGCAAATAATCAGAAAAATTAATGATCAAACGATAGTTCATTTTAATCAGGCAAAATTGAATGATCTCGCTAATAGATTGGATGATTTCTTTTTGAATGAATCTGAAATTGAAATTGAAAACGAGCACCTGATCAAGAAAATCAACTCTAAACTTATCGAACAGATAAAAACCGGACAAAAGCCAGATGAAGAACGCATCAAAAAAATATTAAATCAACAACTGGCAGGAAGAGAAAGTTTTTCCAAAGAAGACATTGAAGATACTGCCTATTCGCTGTTCGTAATTTTAAATGATTATTGGCAGTATGAGCGAATCATGGCCGGTGTTGAACAGATCATTAATAAATATGCTCCGCAGGCATCCAAAAATCAAAAATTAAAAGATGATTTGCGTGACGACCTGTGGCTGTTAAATGAAAACCACCTTGCTGTTCCAAAGGCCATTGCCGCAAACCTGGGGATAGAAGGTGATCATCTCTCTGTACATTTTATCCAATCGGGTATGCCTGTTATTTTTACAAAATTAGACGCCAGCTTAATGAAAAGTCAAATTCAAAGTTTGCTTATTGCGCTGGTTCTGGTAACCATAATCCTGATTGTCCAATTAAAGTCCGTTACCGGTGGATTGATTTCGGTTACACCTATCGTACTAACCGTATTGTTTAATTTTGCCATAATGGCCTATTTTAATATTCCACTGGATAACGCCACCATGATGATTGCCAGTATCGCCATTGGTATCGGCATCGACTATTCCATTCATTTCACCAATCGTTTTAAAGAAGAATTTGCACGAAATAAAAACGCCACACAAGCGCTGGAAAAAACATTAACCACGACAGGAAGAGCAATCTTAATAAACGCCTTATCCGTGGCAGCCGGATTTATTATTCTGCTTTTCGCTCAGCTAATTCCGATCCAACGCTTTGGCTGGTTAACCGCTTTGACCATGTTTTTCAGTAGTTTTAGCGCCATAACTTTTTTACCTGCGCTTTTTCTAATAACCAGAGCTCGATTTATTGGTGATTTTAACGGAATTATTATGAACAGTAAGAAAAAAATGGAGAAGTTTTTAAAATGACTAACGCGACAAAACAAATTCGCTATAACAAATTAATTCATTATGTTCGACGTGCGGTTATCATTGTGCTGTTATATAAGCTGCATTCTTTTATTTATTACAATATTAGTGTGCATGCTATACACAGCCACATTAATCTGATGACTTCCTTCGATCATTTAATTCCATTTGTTCCCTGGATGGTTTATCCGTACATGTCTTTGTATTTAGGCATCTTTTTAGCCGCCGTTTTTTTAGAGAGACGGGCTTTCGTATATTTTGTCGGTATCTTGTTTTTCAGCGAATTGTTAACATATCCATTTTTCTATTATTTCCCGGCAGTTTTTCCCACACCTCAATTTGCTGCGAACGATTTTACAACACGTTTTTTGCAATGGTGTTTTAAGGCCGATGTACACAACAATACATTTCCCAGTTTACATGTAAGCCTGGCTCTTAGTACGGCTTTAGTAATAAACCGATCAAACAAAAAAATCGGGTTCTTTGCTATTCTCTGGGCAATCACGGTAGCGTTTTCTACGGTTCTGACCAAAAAGCACTTTTTTATCGATGTCTTGGGCGGGGTGATAGTTGCACAGTTGGCTTACACCTTTGCAGTCAAAAATAATCTTAGCGTATGGCTTTTATCCAAAGCAAAAGGCGCCTTGCACAATTTTTCTCAGGGAATAGATAAATTTTTAGAGCCCTTAAGCGCAAAAAATCATCCAATATTTAAAACGTTGACAATGTTATTAATTTTTATAGGTCTAAAATAAAAAGGAGGTATCATGGTACGAATTTATTCACTTTTAGTTGTTGTTTTATTATTGGTCGGAAATTTATTGGCGCAGAATGCGCAGGAAATTGTGGCTAAAGCCGACGCAGTAGTAAATGCTCCCAAAGATCAAAAAGCCACAATGAAAATGGTTCTAATCGACAAAAACGGCAACAAGAAAGAGCGAAAAGCCGAATTTCTGCAAAAAGGAAATGAAAAACGCATCATGCGTTTTATCGCTCCGGCTGACCAAAAAGGCATTGCCTTTTTAGGCTTACCCAATGATGTGCAATATCTTTACATGCCAGCTTTCCACAAAGTACGGCGTATTGCCTCCCATGTAAAAAACACCAAATTTGCCGGTACGGATTTCACCTACGACGATTTAAGTTCCTTTGAATTTGCAAAGGACTATAATGCCAAACTGATTAGCCAGGATGACAAAAGCTGGATTCTTGAACTAACGCCAAAGCCGGGTGTTAAAAAAGACTATGGGAAATTAAAAATGTGGGTACGGAAGGACAATTACTATCCCTTCAAAATAGAATACTATGACAAGGGAGGAAATTTGTGGAAGGTAATGGAACGACGCAAAATAGAAAAAATAGGGAAATACTGGTTTTCCAAAGAAATGGAACTAAAAGATCTAAAAGAAGATCACAAAACCATAATGACTTTGGAAAACGTAGAATTTGATACCGGATTAAAGGATAAGCTGTTTACTAAAAGATATTTAAAAAGAGCAAAGTAATTAAAAGAAATAAAGGATGGGTGCCGAAAAAACAAGACCCTTGGGCTTAAATCATAAAAAATGATTTGTGCATAAGCCTCCAATTTATGATGAATCATTATATTCCCAAGGTTAAAGGCCCGGGTTCCGGGATAGAACAAGACTATCCCACATTAAAATTCCGGCACCATCCTTTTTAAACAAATCAAATTAACAAAATTTAAAGGAGGACACAATCATGTTAGACCTTATTAAAAAAAGCATTTATCTGGGCATGGGAGCGGCCACAGTCACTAAAGAAAAAATAGACTCCCTGGTTGACGAATTAATAGAAAAAGGTCAATTGAAAAAAGAGGAAAAACCGAAAGTAGTAAAAGATTTAATGGATAAAATTGAAAAAGAAGAAAAAGAACTAAACGATAAAATCAAGTCTGAAATTCAAAAAACTATTGAAGAACTTGGACTTGCGACTAAAAAGGATATTGATGAGCTGAATAAAAAACTAAAAAATTTAGAAAAAATGCTCTCTAAAAAAGAAAGTTAATCTAAAGGGAAAAAACGATGAATCCGTTAGGATTGCGCCGTTCCTGGCGTCACCTGAATAGGTATCAGGAAATACTGAAAATTTTTGTAAAATATGGTTTTTATGATATTGTAGAAAAAATCCGCGTCGGGTTAGTATTTGATATTTCAAAAAAGATATTACCTCGTCTGGAGAAGAAAGAGTTAGCGACGCTGGGAACGGCTGTCCGATTACGCATGGCTCTGGAAGAACTTGGCCCTACATTTATCAAATTAGGCCAGATGTTGAGCATCCGGCCGGATTTAATTCCGCCATATATAGCTGATGAATTTAGCAAGTTACAAGACGAGGTAAATCCTGTTTCTTTCGACATTGTTAAACCTTATATCGAAGAGGAACTGGGTGGTTCTTTAACGGATTTGTTCTCAGAATTTAATCAGGATGCAATTGCCGGTGCTTCCTTGGGTCAGGTGCATTGGGCTAAACTAAAAAGCGGCGAAGAGGTCGCAGTTAAATTCTTGCGTCCGAATATTCAACATGTCATCGAAACCGATCTGGAAATTTTATACGATTTGGCCAGATTATTGGAAAAACATATCCCCGAAAGCGAGCTTTATGATCCGGTAGGCATTGTGAACGAATTCTCCACTACGATACGCAAAGAACAAAATATGATTTTCGAAGGCAGAAACATCGACCTTTTTCGCCGATATTTTGAGGAAGACCCAACGATTAAACTACCTATTGTGTATTGGAAATTAACTACTGAAAAAATCCTGGTAACAGAATACATTAAAGGAATTAAAATTTCAGAAATTGAGGCTCTTGAGCAACAAGGAATAAACCTTAAAGAGGTTGCCAATAATGGCGCCCAACTTATTTTAAAAATGATTTTTGAATGCGGCGTTTTCCATGCGGACCCTCATCCGGGAAATATTTTTGTTTTACCTGGCAATATCCTTGCTCCGGTTGACTTTGGCATGGTAGGTCGCATCGATGACGAAATGAAAGAAGGCTTAGTTGATATCTTACGCGGGATTGTAGATAAAGATACACACAGAATCTCCAGAATATTACTGAAAATTGGAATGGTTGAAGGCCAGATTGATCGCAGGAAGCTAAATAGAGAACTATTGGAATTTCTGGACAGATATTACCGTATTCCCTTAAACCAATTGAACACACCACAATTATTGAATGAATTCTTGGAATTAATTCGCAATTTCCGTATTAAATTACCACCGGATCTGGTAATGATGGGCAAAGCGCTGGCTATTTCCGAAGGTGTTGGGCGAAAAATTTATCCTGAATTCAACATGTTTGAATTAATTGTACCATATTCTGAAAAACTGCTGCTTCATCGTCTGAGCCCATTTTATCAATTTAAATATTTTGCCAGATTCATGGAAACAGGCATTGATCTTTTAGGGAATCTACCTGATGACTTCCGATTAATTCTTACAAAATTAAAAAAGGATCAGATCTCTATTAAATTTCAGCACCAGGGGTTGGAACATCTAACCCGTGAATTAGACCGGGCAAGCAATCGATTGGCTTTTTCTTTAATTATTGCAGCCTTACTCATTGGTTCTTCAATGCTTATTCAATTTAATAAGGGGCCATTTTTATTCGGATATCCGGCATTGGGAATCATTGGTTTTCTTTTGGCCTCCTTCATGGGGCTATGGTTGCTTATCTCCATTATGCGCTCAGGGAAATTGTAAACAGGTTTCTTCTGTTGTTGAAAAGAGGTGTAAAGATGCAAATCGACTTAATGGATCGTAGCAAATATTTCAGGGCAATGGTTATTCTAATCAAAAGAGATTTAACAATTTCTCCAAAAGAAAAAGACTTTTTTATGCGTATGGGACAAATTTTACAATTCAGCACTGAATTCTGCGAAGAAACGATCCATAACTTGCTAAAGAATCCCTATATTGACGAGAAGCCTCCGGTGTTTTCCAATATTAATATGGCTAAAATATTTTTAAAAGATGGCATTACAGTAGCTTTTGCTGATAAAAATTTACATCAGAAAGAATACAACTGGTTACAAAAAATAGCCCAGGCCAATCATATTTCGGATGAATGGCTTTTTAAACAATTGCATGATTTTTTGAATAATCCGCAGAAAAAAAAGAGCAAAACGCTTGAAATCGAAAAATATTACCAAAAGTATCAGGAAATCTCAAAATCTAAACAGTAAGAATAAACAGCGGAGGAATCATTGGACATATTCGCCAAATGCAGAAATTTTACTAAAGCCCATGAAGTCATCGAGATGGGTATTTATCCCTATTTTCAACCTTTGTCGGCCAATGACGGGCCACGGGTAGAAATGAACGGACAAGAAACAATTATGTTGGGTTCCAACAATTATTTGGGCTTAACTCATGATCCGCGTGTTATTAAAGCAGCTTTGGATGCCACCTCAAAATATGGCACCAGTTGCTCCGGATCAAGATTTATGAATGGCACACTGGATTTGCACCTGGAACTGGAAGAAAAGCTGGCCAAATTCATGAAAAAAGAGGCTGCTCTTATTTTCAGTACCGGATTTTTAGCTAATTTAGGCGCCATTTCGGCTCTTGCCGGAAAAGATGATTATATCATAATCGATAAGTCAGACCACGCTTCTATTTATGCCGGAATTCAAGCTGCGTTCGGCGCAACCGTAAAACGATACAAGCATAATGACATGGAAGACCTGGAAAAAATCATGCAGAGCCTCGATCCGCAAAAGGGTAAGCTCATTATAAGCGACGGCGTTTTTAGCATGGAAGGCGACATTGTAAATTTGCCGGAATTAATAAAAATTGCCAAAAAATACAATGCGCGTGTTTATATTGACGAAGCTCATGGTTTAGGTGTATTAGGAGAACATGGACGGGGTGTATGTGAGTATTGGGGGCTTGAGGACAAAGTTGACCTTGTCATGGGAACATTCAGTAAATCTTTAGCTTCAATAGGAGGTTTTGTCGCAGGGCCGCGTGAGGTGATAGACTATATTAAACATTCGGCCAGAGCGCTTATTTTTACGGCTGCTCCCTCCCCTGCAGCTACCGCCGCAGCTCTAAAATCTCTTGAAATTATTGAACAGGAACCGGAGCGGGTTGCAAAATTAAGCGAAATTTCACGATTCATGCACCGTTCGTTAAAAGATATCGGCTTTGATATTGGAAAAAGCAACCATACGCCCATTATTCCGCTCTACATTTACGATGATATAAAAACCATGTACTTTTGGAAACAACTTTTTAACGCAGGGTTATTTACCAATGCTGTTCTTCCTCCGGGTGTGCCGCCAAAACAATCTTTAATTCGTACCAGTTATATGGCAACGCATACAAAAGAAGATTTAAATGAGGCCATAGAAATTCTTGAAAAGATCGGTAAAAAAACCGGGGTGATATAAATGGAAAACATTAACCCAAAAATCGCTTTGGTGTTAGGCAGTGGCGCGGCCAGAGGCCTCGCGCACATCGGCGTGCTCAAAGTTTTGGAAGAAGCGCAAATTAAACCGGAAATCGTTGTTGGCACAAGCATGGGCGCGCTTATTGCGGGAGGTTATGCGGCTGGCCTTTCGGCTAAAGAAATGGAAGACATTGCCTGTAAAACTAACTGGTTGCGTGTTGCTAAACTTTTGATGCCTCGCAAATTACAGCGGGATGGTTTGATCGACGGCGGTCGAATTGAAGATTTTATTATTGCACTACTTGGCGAACAAAAAATTGAAAACTTGAACACACCTTTTGCCGCAGTGGCCACCGACCTTTTATCCGGTGAAGAAGTCATTTTGCAAAGCGGATCTCTTGTAAAAGCGATCCGGGCTTCCATCTCTCTTCCCTTTCTCTTTTCACCGGTAAAGATTAATGGTAAGCTTTTGGCTGACGGTGCAGTTACCAATCCTTTACCAATTAATGTAGCCAGAGAAATGGGCGGTGAGTTTGTTATCGCCGTACAAACGACGCCGGCTATCGATTATCATATCCGGCAAATCAATTCAGGTACAATGATTACTAATAGAGTAAAGAAAGCCGCCAAAAGCGCAAACACCTTTTTAAAGAGAGTCCTGGATGATTTGAACAATGGATTTACAAAAGGCCAAAAACACGCACAAGACAAGCCCCAGTTAAGCGTAACTCTCGGGCTAAGACAAAATGCCATACAAGTGAGCACAATTATGGAAAATATGCTCCTATACTACAGATTAAAAGATAGTCCGCCGGATCTATTGATTAAGCCAGATGTGGATTCCTTTGCCTTCTTTAACTTTACTCAAGGTAAGGAAATTATTCAGGCTGGTGAAATGGCCGCACGGAAAGCCGTGAAAGAATTTACTGTTAATTGAAAATCACTTAGAGGAGTATAAAAAAATGACGGGAGAATTAACCGTAATTCAGGCAAATTCGGGTGAGGCATTTAATGATTTTATTAAACTTCCCTGGAAAATTTATAAAAATAACCCTCATTGGGTTCCTCCGCTAATTAGTGAGATGAAAAAGAAACTAAATCCTAAACTCCATCCTTTTTTCAAACACAGCCAGGTAAAACTTTTTGTTGCCTATGAAAATTACCAACCGGTAGGCAGAATCGCGGCCATTATCGATTATAATCATAACAATTTTCATCAGGAAAGAGTTGGCTTTTTCGGACTTTTTGAAGCCATAGAAAACTACGCCGTTGCTGAGGCCTTGCTAAATAAAGCAAAACAATGGTTAAAGAATCGCAATATGAACGTAATGCGCGGCCCCATGAATTTAAGCATGAACGACGAATGCGCTTTTTTGTTAGAAGGATTCGACTCTCCGCCGGTATTTATGATGCCGTACAATCCCGAATATTACCTGCGCTTTATGGAAAAGTATGGCATGGTAAAAGCCAAAGACCTGTACGCTTACTTAAACGAGGGCATAATTAAAACACCAGAACGCATTGAAAAAATTGCCAGACGCGCACGGGAAAAGTACAATGTAAAAATTCGTCATGCTGATTTCAAAAAATTTGATGAAGAAATTCAAAAGATAAAAGATATTTACAATGCCGCCTGGGAAAAGAACTGGGGATTTGTGCCCATGACGGATGAAGAAATGGACTATTTGGCCGCAGATTTGAAAAAAATTACCGAGCCCGAGCTGGTGCTGTTCGCTGAAGTTGATGAAAAACCGGTAGGCGTTGCTGTGACTGTTCCAAACTACAATGAGGTTTTTATTCATATGAACGGGCGGTTAGATCCGATTGGAATTGCCAAATTTCTTTACCACCGAAAGAAAATAAAAGGATTACGTTCATTGATTATGGGCATGCTTAAAGAATATCGTCTGACCGGTATCCCCGTTTTGTTGTTTACCGAAACAGCGAAAGCGGCGCAAAAATTAGGTTATGAATGGTGTGAAACTTCATGGAATTTAGAAGACAACCATTTGATCAATAAATTTGATGAAACCATTGGCGGTCGGCTTTACAAAAAATATCGAATATATGAAAAAGAGATTTAAGATTATGTCTTTCAAACGGGAGGATCTAATCATGAATGCAATAATTGATAATTTAAAGAACGAAGCAATTTCAATCTTTTTAAAAGATCTTTCAAAAACAAAAGTCATTCGAGATACCAGCGTAAAAATTCTTCGAAAAAAAATGTGGGAAGACTATGTGGAAAAAAATGTTTTGAACTTTCCCGTAGGAGTTCAAGAAGACAAATATTACCTGGCTGAAGCTTATTTGAATACTGCCATTCGAGCATTTAATCAGAATTTGGTTTCAAAAAAAGTTTTAAAAAAATTGATTCATGTTTATGAATCTTCTCACTTTGGTAATAATAAGACGCAAGAATTCAAAGAAAAATATGGATTTGAACCGCCTTTGTTTTTAACCGTTAGCCCTACAAAATTTTGTAATTTGCGATGCATCGGATGCTACGCCAGCAGCTCAAAAGATTTTAAGAACAAGTTACCGTATGATATTGTGAAACGAATTTTACAAGAAAAACAGGATCTTTGGGGGCGTTATTTTACCGTCATTTCCGGCGGCGAGCCGTTTGTGTATCGCGATTCCGGCAAAGGCATTATCGATCTGGCGGCTGAATTTCCGGATCAATTTTTTCTGGTTTATACCAATGGTACTTTAATTGACAAAACGACCGCCGAAAAATTGGCCGAAGTTGGAAACATAACGCCAGCTATTTCTGTTGAAGGATTCGAAGAAGAAACCGACGCCAGAAGAGGTAAAGGTGTGTTCAAAAAAATACTGGCTGCCATGGAAAACCTGCGAGAAGTCGGCGTCCCCTTTGGAATTTCCATAACGGCAACTCGCAATAATTATCAATTGGTGGTTAGCGATCAATTTTATGATTTCTTTTTTGATGAACAAGGGGCGTTATATGCCTGGATATTTCAGTACATGCCCATTGGACGCTCTTTTACTATTGATTTGATGCCGACTCCGGAGCAGCGCCTGTATATGTGGGAAAAAGAAAGAATCCTGGTAAGAGAAAAAAAACGTTTTGTTGCCGATTTCTGGAACAGCGGTCCCATTAGCAATGGATGCATTTGCTCAGGTAAAGACAGAAGCGGATATTTTTATATTGACTGGAATGGCAACATTATGCCTTGTGTCTTCATTCCTTACTATACTCACAATATTTTGGAAATTTATAAAAATGGCGGCAACTTAAATACTATTCTATTTCAGCCTTTCTATTCGGAACTTAGAAAGTGGCATCACAGTTATATATTGGATCGCCCGCCGGAAAAAATGGGAAATATGTTAGCCGAATGCGCCATTCGCGATCATTACCAGATGTTGAATCGTGTCGTTAAAAAACATCAGGCCAAACCAGAAGACGAGGCGGCTTCTCAGGCGTTAAATGATGAAGATTATCGTAAAAAAATGATTGAATACGGCAAAAAGCTTAAAAATATCATGGATCCGATCTGGAATAAATTCTACTTAAAAAAGGAAATTAATTCAAAAAAATACGCGAAAACGGCTTAAAATATCGGAGCATTTAAAATGAATAAGGTAAAAACAGTTTCGGCAATTATATCGGTTTACAATGAAGAAAGAACCATTGAAAATGTAATTACCAGTTTGTTGAACTGTTATTTAATTGACGAACTTATTGTAGTAAATGATGGATCAACAGATAAATCAGGACAAATTATCAGTAAATTACAAGAATCCTTTTCATTCCAATATATCGACTTCCCGCAAAATCGCGGGAAGTCTTTTGCCATGGCAACCGGGGTGGAAACAGCACAGGGCGAAGTGATCGTGTTTGTTGATGCAGATATCATTGGATTGAAGTGTTCACATATCCAGAAAATGCTGCATCCCCTTTTAAATGGAGAAGCTGATATGGTCATAGGTCAACCCTATGCCGATTCGGAGAAGAAGACTGATCCGTTAAAGCCGCTTGAAATGTTAGCCGGCGAACGAGCAGTTTACAAGCAGGATATTTTACCAATTATTGACAAAATGAAACACAGCAAATATGGGGCTGAAACCTTGATGAATTTATACTATAAAAGTCAAAGAAAGAGAATAAAAATCGAATACTTATGGGGGCTTATTCATTTAAAAAAATTTCAGAAAAAATCATTCCATCACTCTTTTAAAGATTATTCAATTGAGACGATCCATATTTTTCGGACAATCGCCGCGAATTACCTTTTATTAGCCAATGTTACAAAAAACTTTATTTTAAAAGGATAGCGAGGGATGTTGGTCATTGCTTTCTTAATGGGTATTGTTTATTCCGTTCCCCTGGGGCCGTTGGGCCAAATTATGTTAAACAAGGCGGTTAACAAAGGATTCTGGCACGGGTTTTCCATGGCAATAATAGGGGCGGTAGCGAATTTTGTTTACGCCTTTGCATTCCTGATGGGCACCGGGAGCTTGATCTTTAGCCCAAAATTAAGAATCACCATACAATTAATCGGTTTTATATTTCTACTGTATGTTGGGACAAAAGAAATATTATTACCATTAATTTCCAAGCCTAAAAAAAAGAAAAACCGGGAATTAGAAAAAAGTTGTGAGCCTGAAATACCATTTAACGGAAAAGTTTTTCTCACAAATTTTTTTACTGTTATATCCTATTTTATTTCCAATCCGACCATTGTAGCTTTTTGGATTAATATGTCGGCTCTAATTAATTTAAAATTAATTCATCAACACAGTTTGTGGAACTATGCTCTCTTCAGTTCAACATTTTCTTTCGGTACTCTTACTTGCCAATATCTGGCCATCTCAATCGTAAAAAGAGCCCAAAGAACCCCTAGCTTGCATGGTATAGCTCGCTATGTCTCTTTAAGTATTTTTATTATTACCGTTACTTATTTTCTCTATCTAACCATACGCAATTTACAAAGTTTATATGGATTTTAATGGCACTTAATATTACAAGAAACGGAGGTGAACAATGAAGCGAATCATGATTTTGTTGTTAATTCTTTTATTTTCAGCTCAACTCATTGCTCAGGTAAATATTAACGGTTATGTGAGAACTTACAACCGATTGCGATTGCAGCAGAATGGCAAGTTTACTTGGAACGAAAATCTTTTGGGTTTAAAATTCGAAGGAAATCCATCGGACAAAATTCACTATTACAGCGAAGTTCGATTACGCGCTTTTGGCTTT
>Ga0256842_1002098_pt1 | contig 14807 bp, 10 predicted proteins | sample 4559240metaG_FD_185973 | JGI IMG/M metagenome (GOLD analysis project Ga0256842, IMG submission 185973) | Hydrothermal vent microbial communities from Guaymas Basin, Mexico - 4559-240 | ecosystem: Environmental > Aquatic > Marine > Hydrothermal vents | place: Mexico: Guaymas Basin | collected...
ACAAAAACTTCAGACACAAGACAAAAAATAAACTTGCGCATTATTTAAATAAACTCCAAAAAAAAACTGCCAAGCTAATAACTTGGCAGTTTATATTTATATAATAAGATTACTTCTTATTTTTTCTTCTTAGATTTTCTAGCAGCTAATTTAACAGCTTCATTTTTCTTCATTGTTTCGTATGCTATTGGACTGGCCACAAATACAGATGAGTAAGTACCAATTATTACACCTACTAATAATGAGAATGCAAATCCTCTGATAACCTCACCACCAAAAATGAATATTGTAAGTAAAACTACGATAGTTGTACCGGAAGTATTTATAGTACGAGACAAAGTAGAATTCAAGGCATTATTCACATTCTGCTTTAATGTGTGTTTAGAATACAGTCCTGTATATTCACGAATACGGTCAAATATAATCACTGAGTCATTAATAGAGTAACCAATGATTGTTAGAATGGCTGCTATAAATGCTTGGTCCACCTCCATATCAAATGGTAGTAATCCTGAGAATAAAGAATAAACAGAAATCACAATTAAAGCATCATGCACCAACGCAACCAGACCACCTACACCATACTGCCAGTTACGAAAACGTAAAGCAATATATAAGAAGATAATAATAAATGCGAAGAATAATGCACCATATGCTTCATATACCAAGTCATCAGAAATAGTAGGATCTACTTTCTGAGAACTCATCATACCTCTGTCTTTATTTTCATCAGAAGATGAGTATTCCTCATAAGTAATTGGCTTAGCAAATGTATTCTTAACTCCATTAAATATTGCCATATCAACAATAGAATCAGCGGAAAGCTCCTTATCATTAATTAGATATTTAGTTGTAATTTTAACCTGAGAATTAGGGCCAAAAGTCTTAACCTCCGGACGCATTGGCTTACCTTCTTCATCAAGCAAATATGTTTTAAGATCATCAGCTAATTTTACAGTATTTACAGGTTGATCAAAACGAACAACAAATGTACGACCTCCAGCGAAATCAACACCGTAGTTCAACCCTTTAAATACTAAACTTCCGATTCCAATTACGATAATAATACCAGAGAAAATGTATGCTTTCTTTCTAAAACCAATGAAATCAAACTTAGCTTTAGTCATGAAATTCTCTGTTATTTTAGTCGAAAATGGCACTTCTTTATTTCTATCTAACAACCAAGCAAAAATTAATCTAGAGATAAATATTGCTGAGAATAATGAAGTAATAATACCTATAATAAGAGTTGTAGCAAAACCTTGAACCGGTCCTGAACCAAACATAAATAGTACAATACCTGTTAATAATGTAGTTACGTTTCCATCAATAATTGCAGAATAAGCATTACGATAACCATCACTAATTGCCAGCCTAATACCTTTACCTGCTCTAATTTCCTCTTTTATCCTTTCAAATATAATAACATTAGCATCCACGGCCATACCAAGAGTAAGAACAATACCTGCAATACCAGGAAGTGTAAGCACAGCTTGTAGAGAAGCCAGAACACCAAATAAGAAGAATATATTTGCTGCTAATGCAATATCGGCAATAATTCCTGCTTTACTATAAAATAGCACCATATATATCAATACTAAAACAAATGCAGCGACAAATGATATTAAACCGGCATTTACAGCTTCTCTACCTAAAGACGGTCCCACGATAGCCTCTTCAATGATTCTAGCTGGCACCGGTAACTTACCACTTTTCAATACGTTTGCAAGGTCAGCAGCCTCCTCTAATGAATATCTACCGGTGATTTGAGAACGACCTCCACTAATTTCAGATTGCACTGTTGGAGCAGAATAAACCGCATTATCAAGAACAATAGCAATTGCTTTTTTAAGGTTGTCATGAGTAAGATTCTTCCAAATATGTGCTCCTTCTGAATTCATATTCATATTTACCTCAACAGAACCTGTATTACCATAATCTCTTCGCGCATCAGTGATAACTGATCCATCAAGAGGAGCTTTACCATCACGAGATTTAACGTGAATAATGTATAAGCTAAGCAAATTACTCTTAACTCCATTTTGGTCAGTCTCTCTTATTCCCCATAATAACTTCATGTCTCGAGGAAATAAAGATTGTACCTGAGGTAATCTAAGCATAGCATTAACTCTTGCTGTATCTCTTATCAAAGCTCTACCCATTACAGGTCCATTACCAGGATACCATTGATTATCCTTCCCTTGAATAAAGTTAGGATATAAATATTTAAATAAACTTATTCCATTATCTGTTTCTTCAGCAGCTTTCTCCTCGGCTCCGTCTAAATTTAAAGAAGTAGATGCAGTATCATCACCTTCTAATTTAAGACCTTCATCATCAGTTGAATTACTGTCTGTAGTAACATTAGTATCATCAGTGCTTTCAAGAACTACATCTTCGTTTTCATTCTTTTTGCTAACTTTAGTATTAGAATAATACTTAGCTATAATTTCATTAGCTGCCGTTAATGCATTAAAAATCTTGGGATTATTAAAATTATAAGTCTCCCAAAACTCAAGACGAGCTGTCGATTGTAATATTTTTCTAACACGACGAGGATCTTTAACACCGGGCAATTCTACCAATATTCTACCATTCTGCATTTTTTGGATAGATGGTTGCGCTACACCAAACTGGTCAATACGTTTACTTAAAATATCGTAAGTATTACCAATAGCAGCATTAGCTTGATCGTGAAGCACTTTTAATACTTCTTCATCTGTAGCATTAGGAGCAATCTGGTCCTTCAATTCAACAGTGGCAAATACTGATGCTAAATTAATTCCAGGGTTATCTTTTTGCCAAGCTTTATAAAAAAGAGTGATAAAGTCTTCTTGAGAATCTTTTTGTGCTTGTAAAGCATCTTTAATTGCTGTTTGAAAATGTGGATCTTTACTATTGCTTCCTGCCATTGCAACAACAACGTCTTGTACTGATACTTCAAGAGTAACATTCATACCGCCTTTTAGGTCAAGACCTAAATTAAGAGCCCTTGACTTACACTCCTTATAAGTGTAGTCAACTATACCAAGTGAATATACTTCCTCATTCTCCATAGAGTCTAAGTAATAATTCTCATAAGCTTTTTGTAATGAATCAAGGAAAAAGTTTTCCGATCTTCCAGTACGCTCTGAAATCATTGCAGCTTCATTGTGAACTCTGTCACTGCTAGCAAATTCGCGAGCTTGCTTTTCGGTTCTTGCAGTAAAATAACTGAATGATAACTGGTATAAAGATACCAGAGCAAACAAGATTGCTAATAGTCTGATAGCGCCTTTATTTTGCATAAGTTAAAATTTAATTTATTTGAAAAAACTATTCTAAAAAATAAGGCTGCAAAGTTAAAATAACATATTTAATTTACCAAAAGTTAAATTGAAAGAAAATATTATCGTTAAACTACTGATTTCCCATATATTAAATAGTTTTAGATAATATATCTCAAGGGCTATTATCCATATAGTCTAAAATATGATGCCTTATTATGCTTATTTATCGATGCAATTATTTTTTATAAAATCTTCGAATTGGCTTATCTTTTAATAATAAATAGATACAGTATTTGTTAAAGATTACAACGAATTTAATTTTTGTTAATTAAGTTTATATTTAAAATAAAAAAACTACTTTTGGGCTTTATTTTTATTTATTAAGTTTTTATCTCAAAACATCAAATCATTATGAAATATACATCGTTTATTGTATTAGTATTATTACTAAGCGTTAACACATTTGGCCAAGTAGGAAAAATTCAATTTGAGAAAACTACTCATGATTTTGGGAAAATAAAAGAAGAAATAAAATCTGCTGTTTATAATTTTAAATTTACAAATACCGGTGATGGAGATTTAAAGTTATTGAATGTAAGAACAAGTTGTGGGTGTACAGCTTCAGAATATACTAAAGTACCTATTAAGCCCGGCGAAAAAGGAGAAATAAAAGTTACATATCATACAAGTCACAGGCCAGGCTCTTTCCGTAAATCTATAACTGTTACAATTAATAATCCTGACAAACCAAATACAGTTTTGTTCATTAAAGGTTTTGTAATTCCAAAATCTAAAACTAAAGGCGATTTTTATCCAACATCAATGGGTAATCTTAAACTAATGTCAAACCACTTAGCTCTTAATGATGTAAAAACTAATGAAGTAAAAGTTGACAGCATGAAGATTTATAACAACTGGGGACATCCAATGACAATGAGCTTTGAGCAAGTGCCTCCACATATAAAAGTAAAGCTAGCAAATGGGAAAAACGAAATTGGTGTTGGACAAGAAACCTATATCGTTGTTACTTATAATGCAAAATTAAAAAAAGACTTCGGTCTGGTTTACGACCGTATTTTAATGCTTACAAATGACAATGTACAACCTAGAAAAACTCTAACTGTTAGTGCCAGATTAAGTCAAGACTTTTCAAATTTATCACCTAAAGACCTTAAAAAAGCTCCAAAAATAGTTTTTGATGAGTATAATTATAATTTTGGCAAAGTAAAATCAGGAACAGTTATTACTTACAAATTTCATTTCAAAAATGAAGGTAAGAAGCCTTTAGATATACTTAAAGTAAAAACTTCTTGTGGCTGTACAACTACTAAACTAAAAGAAACAACTTATAAGAAAGGTAAAAGTGGTGTTATAGAAGTAAACTTTAATACTTCAGGAAGAAAAGGACGCCAACATAAAACAATAACCGTTATAACCAACGATCCAAAAAATCCGGAAATATTATTAAATATTAACGGAGAATTAAACTAATAACAATTGTATTTAAAAAACAATTGTACAATGCGTTGTTACTCTGAAAAAGAGAAAGCATAATTATATAATTTAACTGCTTGCTTTTTTCTAATCTGAAGCAGAAAAAAGCAGGCTTTTATTTAATTAATAAACAATCTATTACTTAAAATGTTAGCATTATTAAAAAAAGAAATTGCAAATTTCTTCTCATCAATAATAGGCTATATTGTAATAATAATTTTTTTACTTATTACGGGTCTTTTTTTATGGACTTTCCCCACGGAAGTAAACATAATGGATTATGGCTTTGCTCAAATGAACGGGCTTTTTTCTATAGCTCCTTATGTATTTCTATTCCTAATTCCAGCCATTAGTATGCGCTCTTTTGCTGATGAAAGCAAAGTTGGTACATTTGAACTATTGGCAACAAAACCCCTAAGTGATTTTAAAATTATCATGGCGAAATTTTTGGCTGCATCCTTATTGCTGATAATTTCCCTACTACCAACACTAACATATTACTTTTCTGTATATTATCTTGGTTACCCTCAAGGAAATATTGACAGTGGCGGAGTCTTTGGCAGCTATATTGGACTTATTTTACTAGGAGGTGCATTTATAGCAATCGGGCTCTTCGCTTCCTCTATAACTTCTAATCAGGTGGTGGCATTTATCTTAGCAGTATTCCTTAGTGGACTTATATTTATGGGATTTGAATTTATTTTTCAACTATCATGGCTAGGAAATGCCGGACTTATTGTGAAATCATTAGGAATTTACGACCATTACTCTAGTATTAGTCGCGGAGTGTTAGACACTAGAGATTTATTATATTTTTTAAGTCTTATCGGTTTATTCCTATTCTTAACAAAGTTTTCGTTACAAAGTAGAAATTGGTAATATTATGATGACAGCTAAAAAGTTAAAACAACAAAATATTATTCAATTATTTGCAATTATCATTGGTATTATTGCTCTTAATATTTTGGCTCAATTTTATTTTGAACGATTCGATTTAACAACAGAAAAACGTTTTTCCGTATCAAATACAACCAAAGATATCGTTGCCGACCTTGATGACTTTATTTACTTTAAGGTATATCTTGAAGGCGATTTACCTACAAATTTTGAACTTTTAAAAAATTCTACACGCGAATTATTAGATGAGTTTAGAGCTTATAACAAAAACGTAATGTATGAATTTATAAACCCTTCTGAAAATGATAATAAGAAAGAGAGGTTTAAATTCTACAGACAATTAGCGAAAGAAGGTTTAGCATATTACAATGTACCTGTAGAAACCAAGGATGGATTTGCACAAAAGACTATTTTTCCAAGCATTCTACTAACATATAAAGACAAAAACATTCCGATAAACTTACTGGTAAGCAGCAAGAAAACACCTTCAGATGCTGATATTAACAATTCTATTCAGAATTTGGAGCTAAACATGGTAAATGCCATTAGAAAAATTAGCAAGCAAAAAATACCTAGAGTAGTCTTCACCACCGGTCATGGTGAATTGGATAGCTATTCAACTGGTGATTTAGCTTATGAATTATCAAAAACGTATGATGTTGGTCAGATTAAACTTGACAATAAACTTTCTAGCCTGATGCGTCGGGTAATGATAGATTCTTTAAACTCTAAGATGATCCCTCTTTACGATTTAATAATAATTGCAAAACCACAAACTCCATATACAACAAAAGAGATTTTTCTTCTTGACCAATACATTATGCATGGAGGAAAAGTTGTGTGGGCTCTTGATTTAGTAAAAGCAAATATGGATAGCTTGCGATACTCAACTTCTACTCTTGGAATGCCAATAGATTTAAATCTTAATGAATTATTATTTAAATATGGTGCTCGTATTAATAGCAATCTGGTTCTCAATAGAAATGCCATGGAAATTGGAACTGCTGAAGGTACTCTAAAGAGATGGGATTTCTTCCCCTTAGCATTACCCGTAAAAGATCATTTAATTACAAAAAACCTAACTGCAATTGCAACAAGATTTGTAAGCACCATAGATATTGTAGGCTCTAAAGAAATTAATAAAACAGTATTGCTAAAAACTGATAAACGGAGCAGAATAATGCCTACACCTGCATTAATCGACCTGGTAGATATTATATACAAAGGCCCAAATCCTGCACTTTATAACAAAGCGGGACAAAATATTGCTCTATTATTGGAAGGTAATTTTCATTCTGTTTTTGAAAATAGAATTTTAGACCCTAGAATAATGGCAAATAGCCATCTCTTTGACATAAAGTACAAAAGTATTAATACATCACAGCTCGTTCTATCGGATGGAAATATACTGGAAAACCAAGTTATGGAAACAGCCAATGGTAAAGTTCCTTACCCTCTTGGTTATGATAGATATTCTAAAAAAATGTTTGATAATAAAAAGTTTATGTTAAACGCAATTAATTATATGCTAGGAGATAATGCTCTAATTCAATTGCGTAATAAACAATATAAAATACGTCTTCTGGATAAAACCAAGTTATCGAATGAAAGGTTAAAATACCAAATAATAAATACCGTATTACCAATTAGTATTATCATAATTATCGGTTTGATAATAAGTGTTATTAGAAAACGAAAATATGGTATTAAAAAATAATATTTGTAGAATAAAATTATATTTGTAGAATAAATTATTAATAATGAAACGAAGCAACATAATTATAATATTAATTGCAGCTATATTATTAGTCATCGCATTCCTCACTATCAAGGGTGAAAGAAATGGAACTCTAAAGAATGATTTTTTACTGAGTGATACTTCAAATGTTGAAAAAATATTTCTTGTAAACAAGCAAAACGAACAAGTAAGTCTAACAAGAAAAGATGGAAATTGGATATTACCTAATGGGGAGAATGCCATACAAGAAAATGTAAAAATCATTCTTAAGACATTGATGCTTATTGATATCCGTCAACCTGTTTCAAAATCTTCATTCAATACAATTGTGAAACAAATGGCCACAAATTCTACAAAAGTTGAGATTTATCAAAAGGTTTACACGATTAACTTTCTTGGCTTAAAACTATTTCCGCACTTAAAAAAAACTAAGGCATTTTATGTCGGAGGTCCAACAAGAGATTACAAAGGTACAATAATGAAAATGGAAGATTCTGATGATATCTACATTACATACTTACCAGGTTTTAATGGTTATCTATCTGAACGTTTTTCTGCAAGTTACTCTGATTGGGTAAATCATAATGTCTTTAAAATTCCTTTAAAGTCAATTGTAGAAGTGAGAATAGATTTTGGACATTCTCCAGAAGAATCATATAAAATTGTAAGTTTAGGAAATAGGAAATTTGATTTGATAAAACTTCATGATAATTCAAAAGTTACAAATTATGACACCCTCAGACTACTTGAAGAATTAGCATCATTCAGAAAAATAAATTTTGAAACGTTGCTTGATGATATGCCTAAAAGCAGAATTGATTCGTTACATAATCTTATTCCCAGAAGAACAGTAAGTGTTACTACTCTGGATCAAAGAACAAAATCGATAAAAATGTATCATCGACCAAATTTTAACAATAAACCGGATTTCAATGGTAATGTATTCGATTATGATATGGATAGGATGTACGCTTTTGTTGATGGTATAGAAAATCCTGTCACAGTACAGTATTTTGTAATAGATAATATTAGCAGACCTTTAAGCTTTATTCTCGGACAAAACAAAACAAACAGTGCTGATTTAAAAGGATTTAGCATAGGAAATGCTCCAAAATAAAAAACATTTTTCGCATTTTATTAATAATTTTAAAATAAATTATTAGCTGTTTGTATAACATATCACGATTATATATAAATTTACAGCTTGAAAATTATATACAATATTTAAATCAATAATAACATGAAGTTTATAGTATCTAGTCAGGTTTTATTAAAGAATTTACAATCCATAAGTGGTATTTTAAGTACAAACAGCACCCTTCCTATTTTAGATAATTTTCTTTTTAGCCTAGAAGCTGACACACTTACAATCACCGCATCTGATGTGGAAACAACCATGAGTGTTGAAGTTGATTTAGTTAAATCAGAAAAAGAAGGAAATATAGCAATTCCTGCAAAAATTCTTATTGAAACCTTAAAAACTTTTGGAAACATCCCTATCACTTTCAACATTAACCTAGATAATAATTTAATTGAGCTTGCTACCGATGATGGTAAATTCAAACTTAGTGGGTTTGATGGTAATGAATTCCCTTCTACTCCAAGTCTTGAAGAAAGCTCAGAAATTGTTATTGAAGCAAGTATATTAGAACAAGCTATTTCTAAAACTATATTCGCAACCGGAAATGACGAACTAAGACCTGTTATGATGGGGGTTAACTTCGAGTTTACATCTAATGGTTTGATAATGGTTGGTACTGACGCACATAAATTAGTAAAATACACACAAAAAGCTGTAAAAAGTGATAATGAAGACAGCTTTGTGGTTCCAAAAAAGCCTCTTAACCAACTTAAAAACATCTTATCAAGATCTAATAGTGAAGTAAAAATTAATTACAATAAAGTAAATGCCAATTTTGAATTTGATAACTATAAATTGATTTGTCGCCTGGTTGACAACAAATATCCTAACTATGAGGCTGTTATTCCAAAAGACAACCCTAATAATCTGATTGTTGACAGAATACAATTCCTAAATAAAATACGCAGGGTGAGCTTCTTTGCAAATCAATCTACAAATCAGATAAAACTTAGCATTACTGGTCAAGAGCTTACCTTAAGTGCAGAAGACTTAGACTTCACAAACGAAGCTCATGAAAGACTTAGCTGCTCTTATAAAGGAGAAAATATGGAAATTGGTTTTAATTCTAAATTCCTTATAGAAATGCTTAACAATATTGATTCTGAACAGATTACAATGGAGTTATCTTCTCCCGGCAGAGCTGGAATTCTTTATCCTTTTAGTGAAGAGGAAACCGATGAAGAAATATTAATGCTTGTAATGCCTATTATGCTTAATAACTAAATATATGATACTTATTAAAAATCCGCTTAGGCGGATTTTTTTATTTATAATTTTCGATGACTAACTTACTATTTATAAATTTTGGCATATCAGATATAATAGATATTCTATTTGTTGCTTACCTTATTTATACAATATATAAATTAGTAAAAGGAACTGTAGCTATTAATATTTTTATTGGTTTAGTTTCAATATACTTTATCTGGAAACTCGTTGGCGTATTACAAATGCGTATGCTTTCCGAAATTCTCGGACAATTTATTAGTGTGGGTGTAATTGCCTTAATAATTGTTTTCCAACAAGAAATACGAAGTTTCCTTCTTATGTTAGGAAGGATTGGCTCCGACAGCTCAGAATATTTAAGCTTTTTAAACAAAAAAAACTCTATAAATACTGATATTGACTGCATTATAGCTTCTATGATTAATATGTCTGAAAACCTTACTGGAGCTCTAATTGTTATCAAAAAAGTAAATGAACTATCAGAAATAATTACAACAGGACAAAAAATAGATGCTATTATTTCTTCAGCTTTAATAGAAAGTATCTTTTATAAGAACAACCCTTTGCATGACGGAGCACTTATCGTTAAAGATAATAAAATTGAAGCAGCAAGATGTGTGTTACCTGTTAGCAAGAGAGTCGATTTCCCTGCAGATTACGGCTTAAGACACCGTGCTGCTGCCGGCTTAACTCAAAATACTGATGCTATTTGCTTGATAGTTTCAGAACAAACTGGTGAGTTTGCATACTCTAAAAATGGTGAGTTATTTACTAAAATCCCTATTAATGAAATTAAAAGTTTATTATTACATGAACTCAAAAACTAATGCTCTGAGTAACACCTAATAATAAGAGCCTAAATTAATCCAAATTAATCATCATAATTACATCCCAAATTTTCTGCTAACACCAAATGTAAACCACCTTCCTGGCTGTTGCACATTACCATAATCTTGATATTTAATATCAAAAATATTACTCGCCGACAAATACAACTTCCAACTTTTATAATTCCAATTTAGTTTTACATCTAATAAAGTAAATGGCTCATAATCCTCGGAAATACTCATTTTGGTTACTGAATTATAATCTAAGTATTGCCCTATCCTATCTTGATAATTCAAAACATAACCTAAAGTAAAACCCTTAGCTATCTTATGATTCAAACTTAACACCACCTTATATTTAATGTAGTCCATAACATAATGTGACAAATACTGCCCACTTGAAGACACTTTATCATTGTATGCAAAATCAATAGACAAAATATTTATCCAATGTAAATAATCGACCGGATAAAATGACATACCGATATTAAATCCCTTTGTAAACACATCAGCAATATTTATCGGTTGCCACTTAAGAGTATCATTCTTTCTAACCCAATCAATACTATTATTAGCTTTACTAATAAATATCTTTGATGACAAAGAAAAATATTTAGCTCTATGCTTTATTCCAAATTGATATGTTAGCTGACTCTCCGGAAGTAAATTCGGGTTCCCAATATTACTGGGACCAGAATAATACAAATCAGTAAATGTTGGAAGTCTCATCCCCGTATTTACTCCTGCAAAAAATTTTGTTTGCTTACCTAAACTATAGGTCACATCTACCCCAGGGTAAACTTTATTTAAACTACTCTCTGTTAAAGATATATTATACATAAAGCCAGCTGCAAATTTAAACTCTTTCCAAAAATAAAGCTGCTCCATGGAAAAGTTTAAATAAGCTCTGCTATCACTCTTATCGTAAAAACCATCATCACTCAGAATAGCGGAAATACTTTTTGTCATCTGCTTACCCAACACATTACTATAAATAGACTCCAATTTATAATTTGCTGACAAAACAGTTTTCCCTATTTTAGACCATGTCCATGCTTTTGTATTAAACTGCAAAACATTAGTAAGATGATAATTATGATCCTTATACCAAACAGGTGCATCCTTATTAGACCTAAATAATTCAAACCTATCTGCATTTGCTCTATAGTTTACGGCATATGACGTCGATACTTTCGCATTATTAGTATATCTAAATGAGGCTATACCGGTATTAAGCTCTTCAAACTGGTTGGGATATTTTGGTGTATAAAAATCATTTGCTCCAAAAGCCTTATTCATATATGCTAATTGCCAAAACAATTTTGAGTGCTTGAAGCTAAATTCTCCACTATAAAACATTGAATATTTAACAAAATCAGTATTATCAATATATCCTGTCGATGAAACTCTATTAACAGCAATAAAACTGCTCAATTTATTTTTATGAAGAGCTATAGAAGCATCCAACCCTAATAAACCAAACTGACCTGCCTTTATACCTAACTCTATTAGATTTTTCTTTGGCTTTTTACTTACAAAATTAATTGTGCCTGCATAAGAATTTACTCCAAGTGTACGACTAGCAGAGCCTGTAAGAAATTGAATTTGTTGTAACTGATTAAAAGTAACTGGCAAATTAAGACTGTGATGACCAGTTTGAGGATCTGTCATGTCAAATCCATTTAATAAGATTTGAACCTGATCAAAGCTCGAAGCATTAATGCTAATATCCGACTGAATATCATTTGCACCTCTCTGCCGAATATCAATCTGAGAGAAAACACTGAGACTAGATTGAAGGTCTGAAATGGGAAGCTTTGATTGGGCAGGAACACTAATTACCTGAACATCCCTACTCAATTCCTTCGCAAGCTGTGGCGTTAACTCGCCGAGAATTTCCATAGTATCCAAGTCGTATTCTTCCAAAGCTTCATGATAAACTTTTTTTTGAGCTACTATTTCTTGAAGTCCAGGAACTAAAATTATCCCTACTGCAATAGTAGCAATCCTAATCTGTAATTTCAAACTTTGAAATACTGCATAAGATTTCCTTGTCCAATGTCGAAAATTAAATACCTTAGTATTACTATGCTTAATGTTCATATTAAATAAAAATAATTCGAGTTGCAAACCTAAAATAAAAATATAGATAAATCACTCTTTTTTTTTACCTTTGAACAAATTTTAAATTAAATTAAAAATTTATTAACATATTTCATTATTATGGTGAAATAAAAAGTAGGCAAAACCTTATATTAAATTTTATAAACATCTAGTACAGTACTATTTACTCGTTTATAAACAAACAATAAGTAAACCAAAGAAGATTAAGATTATAATCGTCTAATAAGAGAACAGTTTAATGATCAACTCTAAAGAAGCTACAATATCAAAACTCATACAAGGCTGCATAAAAAATGACCGCAAGTCTCAAAGGTTATTGTATGAAAAATATTTTAGCGTTATGATGAGTATTTCTTTAAGGTATTGTTCCAATTGGGATGAATCTATGGAAGTAGTAAACAGTGGGTTCTTAAAAGTATTTCTTAAAATTAAAGACTATTCTGGCAAGGGTAGTTTTGAAGGATGGATGAAGCGAATAATAATAAATACAGCTTTAGACTATCTTAAAAGCTTAAAAGCTTATACTGAAGAAATTAACGATAAAAATACTTTTGAAAGTGATTTCTTTTTTGAGAATAACGCAATAGACAAATTTTCTATTGAAGACATACTAAAAGAAGTTCAATCTATACCTCCAATGTCAAGAGCTGTTTTTAACTTAAACGTTATGGAAGGATATAAACATAAGGAGATTGCAGAAAAACTTGGTATAAGTGAAGGAACTTCACATTGGCACCTACAAAATGCCAGAAAAATATTAATTGACAAATTACGTAAATTCTAAAACAACTATACTATGTCAAAATTAACACTCGACGAACTTCTTAAGCAAAAGCTCAACCAGCTGGAAGTTTCTCACAAACCTGAGTACTGGACTCAGATGGAAGAAAAATTAAAGCCTACAACTCCTATTGGAGCTAGTGGAATAGGAGCAAGTTTATCTAAAATCTATCTTCTTACCGGTATTGTAACATCTGTAGTAGTAATATCTATAGTTGCTTATTTTGCTTTCAATTCTAAATCAACAAATGAATTAGATACAACATTAGATACTAATACTATAACTACATCTATTTCTCAAAAAACAGATGTCAATAAAAATAAAATAGAGAAAAAGTCCATTACAAAGAAAAATGTCGTTATTAATTCTAAATATTCAAATTCAAACATTAATAATGCTAAAAACAATATTATTGATCAACATTCTGCTAATAAAAATAAACATATTAAGCAAGGTATTAATACAAATAAGAAAGCAGCTAATATTGATGTAATATCTAATAGTAAGTTAAATGTAAATACCGTTGTTTCAAATAAAGCGTTTATTAATAATAGGGAAAATACTAATGAAAATGCAGTTGTAATAATTGCTGATAAAATAAATTTTTCAAGTACTGAAAAACTATTCAAGTATGACTCCAAATCCTTACTTAAAGATATTTCTAATAATAACACGCAAGAAACAAAAGAAACAAATATTAACAATGAGTTAATTGTAATAAAGCCAATAAACAAACCCGCAAAAAAGGTTTTTAAAAAGCACCGAGGCATTCTATATAAACTTGGAATTAGAAAGTAATACTCTTCATAATGAAATGTAAAAGTTCACCGGTGGTGAACTTTTTTTTATACCTTTACTTTTTATTATATGGTTATAATATTTTATTATGAACAAACTTTATTATTTAGCAACTAAATCACTTTTAGTGATTAGTATTTTTATTTTTGTTGCCTGTGGGACTAATAATCCTATATCCAAGCCAAAACATAACACCTCAATAGCCATTACAAAAGCACACGGAAGCAGTAGTTATGAACAATACAAAATTTGGCTTCATGAACTTGACAGCAATATTATAATTTATGATTTGTATGGCTTAAGCCTTGACAGTGCAAAATCCGTAATGAAAAATGTTGACGGATTATTACTAAGTGGCGGTCCTGATATAAATCCCAAACTTTACGGTGAAGACAGCATGGAATATATTTGTGAAACACCTGATAACTATCGTGATTCATTAGAATTACAAAGTATTGATTATGCTTATAAAAATAAAATTGCAATATTGGGAATATGTAGAGGACTACAA